>Ga0325403_1001963_pt1 | contig 17819 bp, 14 predicted proteins | sample PopdelMetagenome_19_FD_205665 | JGI IMG/M metagenome (GOLD analysis project Ga0325403, IMG submission 205665) | Populus deltoides microbial communities from Bellville, Georgia, United States - Xylem-PdKOR-R4 | ecosystem: Host-associated > Plants > Phyllosphere > Stem > Wood/Secondary xylem...
ACATATCCAGAGTACAAAATTGATTACTCGATCGAATAATTAATCTAATGGTTCAATTTGATCGCTCGTTATTTATGCTACAGGTTCTCCTCTTCGTTTTCGTTTTATTTCTTCCCAACCAGAGAGAAGTACGTAGTCTTATATAACAAGAACAAAAAACATAATCTTAAAGATCCATAAACAGAGCAATCCTCTGAGAGTCCACCCAAATCCACAGGTCAAGTTCATGCTCTCGATCTTCCTTTTTCAAGCCCGTGCCCAGTGCCTGAACTTGAAATCAGGTGGGTGGTCTTCCCGAAGATTGAAGACACATTTTTATCCTTTGCTTATGATTTAGCCAAAAACGCAATCAATTTTACAAGAAGCAATGAATCTCCAACGATTATCGTCATGTGTCGCAAGGACACCAATTAAATTGACAAGTCAATACCATGAATCTGTCCCGTGTTTTTCTACCATATCAGGATGCACCAAATCCCCCTTATTTATCAACAATTTTAATTTTGTTCGCACTCATTCATGCACGTTCATGGTCACCAAACACACTGAATCATTATCCCTTTCCTTAGCTCACTCTTTTCTCATTGCCAAAATCACCCGTCCTAGCATGCTCGCGCTCGCGCTCGCACTCGCACTCGCATTCGCACGTGGCTCTTCCCCTCTCTGACGTGTACACTCACCTACCGTTCAACTGTCGGCTCCCTATCCAAGAGAGCGCTAAGAAGCAAGAGATTTATAAAAACCCGGCCGGTCCCAATAAGATAGATCCCAGAGACCAAGATTTTTATTTTTATTTTTATTTTTATTTTTTCTCGCTCGGACGACTGCGTGTATAGATAGCTACAGTCTACACTAACACCACAGTCCAAAACAAGTGTCGTAAGCAGTGACCAAATCACCCATCCTCTGTGAGCCATTGACACGCACGCATCCCCACTTCGTTACCTGCCACGTCTCACGCCAGAGTGGAAAATAAAGAAAAAACTGATCACTCACGTGTATTCTAGAAATCATTCCTGCCACGTGGCCCTCAATTTCTTCTATAAATTCATGCTTCTCCCTCGCATTTTGAAGTTTCAAGCGCCGTCACAGCATCAGACCACCTACAGCAGACAAGAAGAGCGACCAAGTAGAATAGAGAAGGAAGGGCAAAAGGGTCAGCCAAAAAATGACGGCGGCAACATTAGAGTTACCACCAGGTTTCAGGTTCCATCCAACGGATGAGGAGCTCGTTCTGCACTATCTCTGCCGTAAATGCTCATCGCAGCCCATAGCTGTGCCTATTATTGCTGAAATTGATCTCTACAAGTTTGACCCATGGGATCTCCCCGGTAATCAGCCCTTTTTGCTTTAATTTTTCTTTCTATTTCCTAATTTCTCAAAAAACTAGTTTTCATTTTCTTGTTTTATTAACTGTTTTGTCAAATTACAGGTATAGCCTTGTATGGAGAAAAGGAATGGTACTTTTTTACCCCGAGAGACAGGAAGTACCCTAACGGATCGAGACCGAATCGTGCTGCAGGGAGGGGCTACTGGAAAGCCACGGGAGCCGACAAGCCGATTGGGCAGCCGAAGACAGTTGGAATCAAGAAAGCTTTGGTATTTTACGCGGGGAAAGCTCCCAAGGGAGAGAAAACCAACTGGATTATGCACGAGTATCGTCTAGCCGACGTGGATCGCTCGGCTCGCAAGAAGAACAGCTTAAGGGTACGGTCTGTCATCTCGGCCATCCGTAGGGATAGTTTAGATATTTAATGGTTGAAGATGCTTCCAAATATGGACGTCGAGGTTGAAATGACTTTTTTGGCCTTTTCATTACGATATTTGGATTTAAAACAATTATTAACCTAATCACATGCTTTTTGAATGATGCTGATGAATCCCTAAAATCAAGTAGACGTGATTAATCTCATCAAAATCGCAAAAATTGTGTTTTTAAATCTAATTGACTGAAGTTAAAAAAACAAGTGTGTCAATAGTGACTGACCGTGATTGTTGCTAGCTGTCACTCTAGCAAGTTGAAGCCATCGTTTTTATTTCTTTCCAGTTAAGGAAAATATTCCTTCTTATCTCTGGAAAATACGTCTTTTTGCTCCGACTTAGATTATCATTTAACTATAATAACAATCTTGATTGTTTGCAGCTGGATGATTGGGTACTCTGTCGTATATACAACAAGAAAGGTACAGTTGAGAAGCAAGAACCGCATCTTAGCGTCAAGAAAGCGAATCCGACGGAGATTGAGGAGGATGAGAAGAAGCAGGTTGTTTTGCTGCCGCCGCCACAAGCTCCGCCCTCGGCGACAGGAACGGTGAATGATTACATGTACTTTGACACGTCAGACTCCGTGCCGAGGCTGCACACGGATTCGAGCTGCTCGGAGCATGTGGTGTCGCCGGAATTCACGTGCGAGGTGCAGAGTGAGCCTAGGTGGAAGGAATGGGGAAACGCAAATGCCCTCGATAATCCTTACAATTACCTGGATGCCACAATGGATATTCCATTTGCGTCTCAGTTGCGGGGGGATAATCAGATGTCGCCGCTTCAGGATATATTTATGCACCTGCAGAAGCCGTTTTGAAGTCAGAATGGGAATTGATTGTGTTAATAGCAAATCGCACGGTAACACGAGACTGAAGTCTGTGAGTGTGCGTGTGCGAGTGCTAGTGTTACGTAGTTATTGGAGTAAGTAGGGTGATCAGACGGTCCCTGATTTATTTAGATTATGGGGTTGTGTATAGGGCAGTAGCATGTGTAGAGTACTGGTAGTTTCCTTGTTGCTGTTGCTGTTGTCGTTGCGGTTATAATTGGATTCATATTTTGGAATAGCAGACTTGTCTTTCTGGGAACTTATTGTAGTTTAATTAAAATTAATATGAATATATGTCCGATTTGTGTTTTTTTTTTTTTTGTGAGAATAGCCTTTAATAGCTATTTATGAAGCAATTAGACTCAGTTCAGTAACGTCTTTAGAGGCATTTGGACACTTTTACTTTTGCACTTGTGTGTGGTCGAGTTTTACCTGTTCAAAACCATTAAAAAATCGTGCTTTGTCAATCGATTATTCATATTGGAGATAATTCATAGTTGTTGACGTTTGTTGCACTTAACTATTGGATGTGAGTGCTGGAAAAACGATCCCATTGTGTATGTGTGCGTGTGGTGGGAAAAAAAAGGGCACCTTTCCTAGATGAACGCAGAGATTTTTTTTCCAAGGGGCAGTCGACTGCTAGACTGTACTATATCATCCCGTTGTTAAAGCGTGGAACTGGAGAGCCGCCCACATGGGCGGCTGGCGGGGAGAAATTACTAGCGAGTATTTTGGCAAAAGATATAATTTTACTTTTTTTAAAAATACCACCTCTTTTTCCTTGTAGAAGTTCTATATATACTGTTTTTCATTTTTAACAAGATTTCCCTTTGTTTAACAAATTTGAGCTACAAGAATTAAAGTTAAAAAAATATGCGGGTAATTGAATTATTTGGTGGACGTAATCTCTCCATGTAATAAACTATCAGGTATTTTCGGATATTTCTTTTATAATTCCACATAAACACGGATCTAAAAGGTGGTTGTCATTATCCATCATGTGACCGACTGTAAAGTCGATGGCGGGATGGAGAAATGGAGGGTCTTCGGTGTTGGGACAGCTGTACTGGTAGACGGACGGATTGTGCGTCTCATGGGCCGATTTTATATGACTATACCCTGGTACCTCACTGTATTTGCTCCAGCCCAACAGCTATACTGCTCTCTTTTTTTCTTTTCTTTTTTTTTGTTAATTAATAAGGGTGTTCGGCCAGTTTGTGTGAACCTCAATTAATTTTATAAATTTTAAAGTTAACGATCATATAAATTTTTAATAACTCTAAAAAAACTTAAACTCGTGACTATAAAAAAAAACTCAAAACTTGACTAGTTGAGTTATTCTCAGTATTACTATACTGCTAAAAGTTATGATCCTGGCTCGATTTCAGGATGCCAATACCTTCTTTCTTGAACAATTCCGAGAGCATAGGGGCAGGTAGAACTGATTTTATCTCCATAAACACAAAGACGAGAGGAGGAGGAGGAGTGGATTGTCAACAATAAGATTTGCTGGTGAAATAGGCCCAGGATGATCGTTGTCTTCTTCAGTTCTAATAATCTCATTTTGTCCGTGGATAGGAAGCATGGAGGAACTACGTTATCTGATTAGGAATGCTATCCCAATATAAATGCACTCTTTGTCATCTCCCCTGTGCTGCTGCGCCAATGTGCTTCGTACAACAACAAATCATGACAACCACGGGAAGAGAAAAGTCAATATTCTAGTCCAAAGAAATGTTGTTGCGCTCACGATAGAAAGATCTTAAAACCATAAACCACCTCTCAAGAATTTCACAGCGCATCTACTTAAAAAAAGGGCATTGCTGCTTCAATAAAGCTTGGAGAGCTCTTGAATGAAATAAATTTCCGATTTATCTAATGTTATTGTCATTGATAACAAGTATCCTATTAATTAATCTCTTCTATTTACTTTGGAAAAAAAAAGATAAAAAATAAAATGTTAAGAAATTAATAAAAACTAATTTTCACCATTTTTAATATTTGATTAACTACCATAATTCAAGAATTAAATCTAAAAAAGTCAAGGATTCTTTAAGTAAAAAACAATAATTTTTTTAGATTAATTTTTTATTCATTCATGATCTGATTAAGTCATGGTAATTAAAATAAATTACATCCCTGATAGATCAGGTTTATTCATACATGAGAATACTAAAAAATAAAAATAAAAATAAAAATAAAAATTCTCTCAAACCATTGCATTTCATGTTAACAACAAATGATTTTTTTAAATGAATTTTTATAATTTTAAAATAAAAATAGGAACATGTCACCTATGTTCTTAACCATTTTTATTTTTCAATCCATAAACAACCTCACATGACACACAAATTGGGTTAAGAGCATGGACAACCAATCAGAGCGCTAAAAGTTATCTGTCTATCAGTAACGGTTAAGTTTAAAATCCAACACAAATCCCAAATTTAGGAAAAAAAGAAAGACACCTTGACTCCTCTCTCTTGACTTCCATTGACGGTTTCTTCTTCCCTCACACTTTCAACCTTCCAGGTACCGTACCATGTTTTTTTTTTCTGGTACCAATTTGCAGTTGTTTATATCAAGGTTGTCAATTCCGTTCCGTTTCACTCGGAATGGCCGAAACATTTCATACCAATTCAAAAAATGAAATAAAATGAAACAATTTTCATCTCATTTTAAATCTTGGTCTGTTCGGATTTTTCAGCTAAATTTTGACCGAAACGTTCCGATTTCATTCCACATGTTCCGTTCCGCTCTTGAAAAGCCATTGAATCAAATTGAACTTTGTTCAATTTAATTAATTAAACCACCCAAGTATAAAAAGATCTTTTTCATTACTATTTTCAATAACAATGATATTAATAATAATATTAAAAATTATTATTACTATTTTCATTAACAACGATATTAATTTTTTAAAATTAAATTTATCACTAATATATATGGTTTATATTCATGTTGTTGTTTTTCATGTTTATACTTGGTAACAATTTGAGCAAAACAAGAGATGTTTTAGATTTCATTAGCCTTGATAACATTGACCTAACTTTATATTTAAAATATTTGTGTTAAAACATTTTACTTTCATAATATTTTGATATTTTGTTTAAGTTGAATTACTTTAAGCTAAAGATCTATTTAATCTTGATTATTTAGAAATATTTTAAATTTTAAAATTATATTTATTTAGCATTATATTTGTATTGCATAATTTATAATTAATTTATCTTGAATTTAAATTATATTTATATATAAACAGTATAATTTCAAAACAACACGTCAAAATACTCTAAAACTAAAATATTTCATTCTAGTTAAAAAAACAAAACATCTACCCAAAAAATTGATAACTTTAATTTATATGTTGATACAATTTCGTAGATACTAAAATAATAATTATATATAGTGAGTGATGAGAGACGTGATAATGACGTTTCTCGTCATAGATTCTGTGACATGAAATTCCGATCCGATCTCTACTATCATGATTAATAATTTTTTTAATGAAATGGAGACGTGACATCTGTACAGAGAATTAGCTTGTACTGTAACCCATGGAGCTTGCATTGCCGCGTATATTCAAGATTTCGGATTGGATTGTGATGATCGGGGCAAGAAGGCTTGTTTTTGGACAGTAAGAAGTGAGTGAGGGAGCGACTCTGGCATCTGCATTGTTGGCGTGGCGAGCGAGGTGAGCTGTTGTGTTTGATTTCAAGCATTTTGATTGTGGTTTGTCAATTCCAAGTGTTTTTTCCATTTCGTGGGAAGATTAATTGTCATTCATGCGTGTATTTGTGCACATAATTTATACCGGTGTAGTAATTGGAGAGCTGAGGATGCATAAATTTGTAGAAGTTGGAAAATAATGCTAGGTATTGGTTTTCTAGTTAAAAAATGAACTATGGGAACGAGTCTAATTGGGATTTTGTGATTTTCTTGAGAAATTTTGGTTGTTATTATTATTTATTTATTTTGCGTAGTGGGTATTTACTCTGGGTGATCTTCAGAATAGGGGTTGTTTTCTTGTTATAACTTTGGGGATTTTAGCTCAAAGGAGTTAGTGGTCGGTGTGCCTATTATAAATGAAATTTCAGAAGTTTATTAGCTGAGATACTGGTTCCACTTATTGCAGGTGACCTAGAAGAAAGCTGAAGTGACGTGCTGGTTAAAATGTCAAAGTTTCCCTCCTCCAAACCAGAAGAATATACATCCTCATCTACTTCTGGGACTAAGTATCCTACTCTCAAGTTAAGTTAGCTCATAAACTCTACCTCACTCTGCTAATATTTTAGTCTCGGGTTAACTTTTTATTCCCTTCCTAGTTCCTGCTATGAGAAACACACTGCCATAACTGTGTTGCTACTGAGCCAAAAAGAAAGGCAAGTGAAATGAAGTTCAAAACAATCTAATTTAAAGAATATATCATTGTGTTAACTGCTCTAACCTGTAGTTCTTGAGAATTAAATACTAATTAATTATGAGCTAATGGATTGGCTGATTACATGTAGGGAATGAGATGGAACACCTGAAATGGATGACCCTGAAGATACGATTGCTGCAGTTGCTCGCTTCATTGAAAAGCTGCATTCCAGGATAACTTCACCACCTGAAAAGGAACTTGTAACAGCTTATCTGCTTCGTCTTGCCAAAGCAAGAAAGGAGACAAGGACAGTCATTGGTTCTCATGCCCAAGCAAGGCCATTATTCATATCCATTCTCAGGAGTGGTACTTCTGAAGCAAAAGGTTAATGTTGCTGCGACTCTCAGTGCTTTGTGCAAAGATGACGGTTTACAAGTGAAGCTACTTCTTGGTGGGTGCATACCACCTTTACTTTCACTTCTGAAGTCTAAATCAATTGAGGCTAGGAAGGCTGCAGCAGAAGCTATATATGAAGTTTCCTCTGGCCGGTCTCTGATGATCAAGTCGGTATCAAGATTTGCCCAGAAGGTGTGACACCGACCTTATGGGAACAGTTTAATCCAAAGAACAAGCAGGACAAAGTGGTTCAAGGGTTTGTTACTGGGGCACTGAGAAATCTTAGCAGGGACAAGGATAATTATTGGAGAGCAACGATTGAGGCTGGAGGAGTGGATATCCCCGTGGGTCTTCTCTCTTCTGACAATGCTGCTGCCCAGTCCAATGCAGCTTCTCTATTGGCCCTTCTAATGTTGGCATTTGGTGATAGTATACCAAAAGTAATTGATTCTGGAGCTGTGCAAGCTTTGCTTCAACTTGTGGATCAGAATAGTGATATTTCTGTTCGCGCTAGCGCTGCTGATGCTTTGGAAGCTCTTTCCTCAAACTCAACAAAGGCCAAGAAAGCTATTGTAGATGCTGGTGGTGTTACCATTCTCATTGGGGCCATAGTTGCTCCTTCTAAAGAGTGCATGCAAGGGGAGTTTGGCCAGGCTCTGCAGGGGCTTGCGACATGAGCTCTAGCAAATATATGTGGCGGGATATCTGCCTTGATATTATATCTTGGAGAACTATCACAGCCTCCTCTTCTTGCCGCGCCATTTGCTGATATCACCGGATCACTTACCGATGCTTTGATGGTCTTTGAGCAAAATGCTGGTGCTGATGAGGAAAGTTTTGATGCAACCAAGATAGAGGATATACTAGTAAAGCTTCTGGAGCCGCATTAATAAGCTGGTTCAGGAACGTGTCCTTGAGGCCATGGCAAGCCTGTGTGGCAATATCTACCTCTCAAGATGTCTTGATCATGCAGAAGCAAAGAAGGTCCTTGTTGGGCTCATAACAATGGCTGCTGGGGATCCACAGGAGTGTCTAATACTTACTTTGACCAGCCTATGCTGTGACAGGGTAGGCATCTGCGATGCCTTTGGCAAGAGAGAAGGATTCAGTTGCTAATTAATATCATTACTGGGATTATCCAGTGAGCGGCATCAAGAATATGGTGTTTGTTTTCTGGTAATCCTAACTGATCAGGTTGATGACAGTAAGTGGGCTATCATTGCTGGTGGTGGGATTCCTCATCTTGTGCAGATGTTAGAGACAGGGTCTCAGAAGGCAAGGGAGGGTGCAGCACATATTCTCTGGAATCTGTGCTGTCATAGTGAAGACATCCGTGCCTGTGTTGAAAATGCTGGAGCCGGCAACAATCTGTTCTGCCATAACGGGCGAAGATATCACAACGATTCTAGCGACAAGATGAAAAGGCTTTTTTGGTCACCGAGAAATACCGCAGAGCCTCCCATATCATTTGCATGCTACAACTATTTTTTTATTTTAATAATATTTTATATTTATTAAAAAATAAAATTACTATCAACTAACTTGATAATAATAATTAAAAAAAAAAGACACACATTGAAAAGATAAAAAAAGCTTATGGATGCAAGCTTTAAAATTTTTGTTTTTAAAAGCAATTAAGTTATTTTATTGTTTTAAAAAAAAGTTAAAAAACTAAAAAGTTTCTAAACATAAGTTTTAAAAATTTTGTTTTAAAAGATAAATTAATAATTTTATTTTTTTAAAAATGAAAATTACAATTTTACCCACAATCAATGTGATAATGATAAATTGTGATAATGAAAAATGTGCCTTAAAAAACATAAAAATACTCAACACCAAGATTATTAATTTTTTTAAGAGGTAAAATAATAGCCAGTGGTGAAATATAAATGTACAATGAGTATCCCTTCAGAGGAAGTTTTATTTTAATAATTTAATATTTATAGACTTCAACCTTTAATTTCGTAAAAGCAAAAGCCGGCAAACGAAAAATAGTATTTTTTTCAAAGTAATTTTTAGAAATATATTAAAATAATATTTTTTTATTTTTTAAAAATTATTTTTTACATGCATGAGATCTAGAAATATCAAAATAATATTAATTTAAAATAAAAAAAATTCAAAAAAAAATTTATGCTTCCACCTAGTCTGGTACAATTGTCATTCCTATCGATCACCTAACAGCCATGATAAACTCTAAACATCCGGCTGTATCAAGACTTCGAAAAAATATGCAGGAAGGAAGGCTTCAAAAAGTCTCTGCGTCTTCAAAGATGAGGGGAGTGAAAAGTAAAGCTTCGATTTGGTTGCGGACCTTGTGGCCACGGTATATCAGAGTCGCCAATTGAGGAAAAAGAAAAGTTGACAGTCCATGTCTTGAACCATGCCCGTCCCTAACGGCGCCTACTAATTTTACTTTCATGTAGAAACTCATAGATTTAAGAAAAAGAATTCTAAACAGCATACACATTTTCTCTACCGTCATGGTACAGAACGAGGTCAGAAAATTATAGTTTTAAAACCCGATCCGATCATTGACCAGGTCTAGTGATCGGGTCATGAATCAGATAGACCAGAATCAACCCAAAAAAAAAAATATACCTATATAAAACATCTGATTAGTTACAAACCCATGCACAGCCTCAATTATATATACTGGTAAAGCAGCAGCGAGGCAGACGGTCGCAACAGTACCCCCTCTACCATGCATGTTGCCCTTGGACTCCAAGGCTTGGAGGCTATCTACTCTAAAAGATTTTACATACATGTCTACTTTCAAATCTGAGGATTTCTGGCTAGCATCTTCAGTTGAATGTTTCAAATTACTATATATAAATATATAATACAGGGGCTAGTACCAAGTTTTGTATCTTAAAGGAATAACTAGATAAGAAGTAGAGAGACAAAGAATTCAAGAGAGAGAGGAGCTTTCAAAGATTCCATTAATAGACTAAAAATAAGTGAATTAGCTAAATTATGATTACTAACTGACTAACTGTGGTATCTGCATCAGCAATGATAACCCATGCAATTGCAACAATTCTACATTAGTGCATCGTTCATCTCGTTGTAGTGTGATCTTCATATATATATATATATATATATATATATATATATATGAATAAAAGGAGGCCGGGTCTCAACCGGGTTTACCCGGGTCGACCGGGTTTCACCGGGCCAACTCTCAGGCGGGTTTTTACTTAGACCTGAACCGGTCTCATGCCCTGGTCGGCCGGATCTCGGGTCGGTCCGGGTTTCAAAACTATGCAGAAAATCAAACGGGATAAAGGGCAAGAGAGAGGAAGGCGAAATGTTAATTTGGAAAGGAGGTCTGGTAAATTCTGATATTGTTATTTTATAATTATTAATCCGAGTGAGTTTTTTAAGAGATCAGTTAAGAGTTTGCAGTATACCAGAAGCTAATCTCCAAGATTATCTGCCTTTGAACAGGCAGTACCACATGCATCATCCTTTGTCAGTTTCGTCCAAGAATTTTCATGCAGCGGAATGTCCACAGCATCTTAGCTTTGATTATCCTCCTTGTGCTTTCACATCTTGTTTCACGTTTTATGCTCCTTTATGGTGAGAGAAGAAAAAGGCACTCAACAGATGATGGGGAACACTGGAACTGTGGCAGACATTCAAAGGCAACAAAAAAGATGTGGCCATCAACTGAAAAATATGACAATCAAACAAGCTAAGCTGCAAAGACGCAGGCATTTTAACTTGCTAGTAGCTCCAAACTTTACATCTTACATATCCATAACTTGAGGACTGCATAAGCAAGGATTCAATGTCTCGGAGCGGAATTCAGAAGAAATACCATAGGGCAAACAAAAGTAGCATCAAACTAATTTGCGGCTGCAACCAATGCAGATCGAGCCCTAGTAAAGGAAGCAATAAGTGATCCAAGTTGTAGCTTATCATTGCACCCAAAGCTCAACCTGTATCTGCAAGATTATAGGAATAGAGATTAAAGCAAAAATATAACTATGTTCATTTGTTTTTTTTAATGGGGTAAAATGTGTATTCAGCTTCCCGATGTGAATGCATATGCATGTCAGCCTGCAATGGTTTAATGCACAATGTGGCGCTTACCCTTGCTACAAAACAAGGATACCAAGCCATGCATCAATCCACATATAAAAGAAAAAACGCAACGGAATAAGAGAGAAGATTGTGTACATACTCTACATCAGCCAAATCATTGATCAATGGCACTCGGATATCTGATTGCATCTTAATCTTGAAAACAAACCTGCTGGCATAATACAGTGAGATGACATCTACCCATAATAATCAGAGTGGTACCTAAATTATGCATAGCACTTACATGGTCACTTCTCTTACAATATCAACCAAGGCCAAACCTTTCCTTGTCTTAATTTCAGAAATTCCTGTGGAGCATAAGTACAGAAAAATGAAAAATAGAAAATCAATCATAATTTGCAAATTACAACAAACAATCAAATCATAAATGGAAATTATACATACGTTTATAGCTCTCTGAAAAAGATTCATTCAGAAGCCAGTGGGTTATTTGCTGCACATCTTGGGGCAATGGGTTTCCAGTGCACAGGTAAACAGCTTCTTCTGTAATTTGTTGAGAAGCCATGTGAGTCGACTGCATGCATCAGGAAAAAAACATCAAGAATTTCATTTTGGATTCATTAACACAAAACAATCGACAGAAATTTGGGGCCAAACAGAGGCATGCCAGAAGGACTGGGCCCCAGCCCTTGGCATTGGTTAAGGATTATAAAAGGCTTTCAGCTTTCCCTTTGCCTTTTGGGTTGAATTTCTTTTCCTGCATAATTACAGTAAAGCATGCACGCACACACTCAGAGCAAATAAAGCATCCATGTGTTCATATTATGCATTTCTACGATATTCTAGAAAAAAACTTGACAGTAATAATGAAAAATCCCAATGGTCAGGTTCAATTAAAGGATAATACAATTGCAGATAATATATATATAAAACAAACTGACGATCATTTGCCACATTAGTCCCATGTCCACAGTAAACTGGGAATAGCCAGCACTTCTTAAAACTGTAACATCAAAAGAAGAATGTTCTGAATTCTCTGATCCATGTATCAGATATGTAAAAACATAGCCCCGCCATCACCTAACCATGCAGACACACTGATGCAGAGACATGAAGGGATAAAAAGAATAAGTAATTTTAGTACCTGCAGTATATTCAAAGCCTTTCTCATGTCACCATTGCTAAGACATTTAAGCGCCTCTAGGCCACTCTCTGGTACATCAAGCCTGATCCAGGAGCATTTCGTTAAATGTACTGCTGCATTAAGTCTAATGCATTGCATGAGTCAAAAACCTATTATTCATTCCCAGTTTCCTTCGAATTTCAGAGTACAAAGTAAAAAAAAAAAAAACATGAAGAGAAAGCAGTTCTCACAAGCAAGCTAGAGTTCTTGTTTCCTCTGTGAACATAAAACACTTACCATATCATTCATTGACCCCTAAAATCAGGGCAAACGACTCTAAAAGGCAACCCAAGTTTTTGCCTTCACACAAGCAAGCCTTCAAATTTTTCATTTGTTTTCATTTTAAAGTCCAAGTATAATTTCAAGCTTGAAGAAGCTATATATGTTCAACTGTAAGAAAAGTAAGATACAAGCCCCTGTCTGAAATGATTTACAGACTAAGTAAGAGCTTTGTCTAAAAATGGTGAGAAATGCTAGTAAGAAAATAACAATACAGAAGTGAGAATCTAAAATAAATCTAGGTTACAACCTACAAAATGGGAACAAAAAATGAAGCAATAGAAACAGATATCCTTGAGAACAAGGAATATCATGCTCACCCTTCAGCCTCTATGACATGTTTAAGTCGTTCACCAACATGCATTGGATCAAGAGGAGCAAATCGAAATCGAGTACATCGAGACTGTAGTGCTGGGATAATCTTGTTCACATGATTGCAGATAAGTGCAAACCTGGTGTTCTTCGTATATTTCTCAATTACTACACAAAAAAGGATAAAAAAGTCAGTGGAAGGAAATTAACTTAAAGCTGGGAAAGAATGGAGTGCACGATCAACTCATACCTCTACGCAAGGCAAATTGTGCATCCTTTGTCATTGCATCTGCTTCATCAAGTAAAACCAACTTTACAGATGCCTTTGCGCTGCAAACATAAAATTCTTTTGTGATCAGCTCCGATAATAAGTTGTCATTGAGCCATGCTTTTCAAGCTGATCTACCTTGCAAAATTTGAGTTACAAAAAGAAAAAATGCTCTATAAACAACACAGTATCCCTCTTGACAGCTCAAAACCCCCTCCCCTACTAAGGCAAATCCACAGCTAAATCAAAGCTCACCAACCACTCAAAACCTACTTCAATGATTGCAGCCACGCTAAAAAACCAAGCACACAATTGCAAGCATATAGAGTAACATAGCAATGACAAAAAGAGGCTGGAAATATAAAAAGCATCATAATCATGTGCATTTAGTCAAATACTACCCAAAAGAGAAGCTCTGAGTGCTAGCGAAATCTTGTATTTGCTTCCGCACAACGTCTATTCCTCTATCATCTGATGCATTCAACTCCAAAATCATATTGTGGTACTGCGCTCCGTAAAGTTTACGCGCCACAGCAAGAATTGTTGACGTTTTGCCCGTGCCAGGAGGGCCATATAACAAGAGATGCGGTAATCTGTTTTCACTGGTCAGCCTATCAACTATTCACAAGGACAGAAAAATCACAGGTTATTAGAAACATCTTACAAAATAAAAATCAACACTAGCACCAGTACCAATTTCATAATTATTAGCTAACACGCAGAATCTGAACCTAGACCCTGAACCCTAGATGAAGAGTTATGAATTAGTGAATTTTGAGCTGAAGCCCTGATTTTAGAATCCAATTAGCTTTAAAAAATGGCACGCGTGTAAATAACCGAAACCCTGGATAGAGAGAGGAGGTAGTAACTGGTATCGATAATGTCACGGTGAGCGGCGACATCGGCGAGTGATTGAGGACGGTACTTCTCAACCCAGGGAGTAGCTTTACCGCCGGGTGGTGTGGCGGGTACGACGACGTTTTTGCCTTTGTTTGGTTTCGATAAGTGGTTCTGGTTCTCCTCTTCGTCAATGTCCATGAGTGCGATCGCCTCCGCCATGTCGCTTGCTCTCTATCTCGGTTTGTTCCGCTCGCTCTGTGTACTGACTACTGAGGGGGGGGGGAGGGGAAGGCTTCTTTTTTTAACTTTCTCAGTGAAAATGTAAGGGATGGCGCCAGGCAGATTTTGGGTGTTATATTTATTTTTAGAAATATATAAAAAAATATTTTTTTTTAATATTATCCTATTAAAATAACTTTAAAAAAATATTTTTTTATAAAATAGTAATTGTAATATTATCTCAAACACAAATATTTATCGCTACAATTGAGTAGCATTTTTTAATTAATTTTTTTATTTTAATTATTTTAAAGTGTTGATATCATAAATGAATTTAAAAAAATATTTTAATATATTTTTAAATAAAAAATAATTTTTATCACAATCTTAAACACTTGAATTAAGAATTTTTAAAATAATTTTTTGTTTAAAAAGTATATTAATTTTTTAAAAAATATATTTTTATATTAATATATTAAAATTATAAAAAAAAACATCAACAGTCTATTATTAAAAACACTAAAATATATTAATTTTTTAAGTCAAAAACACTTATAAAAAACACCCAATAATATAAACACTCTCAAACATTTCTTAAATCTAATATAAATTGGTTGGTATATTTTAGATAAATTAAGGTGTAAATATTATTAAACCTTAACTCAAAACATGCGTGAACTTAATTTAAAATATATATATTTGTATTGTATAAATATGTTTATTTTAAATTATTTTTTTAATACGATATTATATATACATATTTCAATATTGATATAAAACACACCCCCACATATATATATATATATAGTTTTATTATTTAATATATATATAAACATATATATTAACTATTTTATTTTTTATTAAATAATAATAAATAATATAAACTCATGTTAATATCTAGAATTGAAAGAATAATTTATAAATATCTAAAAACATTTACCTATAAATAACAACAAGTATTGTATACGTGTTAAAATATTTGAGTTGTAGAAACTCATTTTCATCCTTGTATTCTGATCCGGTGTCTTGAGTTTGAGCCAGTGCAGTGGATAGCCAAGACTTCCGGAAATTGGACCCGGTTGGATCTTGGAACTGGGCCCTTTCTTACATGATTACAGACAGGGCCGCTTTCCAGGCTGAAATGGACCTGGGCTTTTACTTCTTTTGTTGAGATCTTTTTTCTTTCCTGATCAAAAAATTGTATCAAAGACGGTGATTGCCTTTATTTAGTTTAATTGGAAAATCACACGCGCTTACACGTGTCTCGTGATTCCATGACAAAGGAAGCAAAGCTCGTTGATTATCAAATCATTCTCTCAAAATTAATTTATGATAATATTGTGCTTGCGTTGTGAAGTCCTAAAGAATAATCACAAATCGTTTTTTATTCAGCCATTATTCTCTTAGACATGAAATAGTACAGGATACATGTCTTATTTGTGAAATTTTGTAGCTATGGGGATTAAAATTTAATAACTGAAAAATAAAATCAAAAAATAATGGAGAAATATAAATCTTCATATTATGGTCGGTTTGTTTCATGAATATTAGATCAAACCTTCTTATCTTTCTTCTCGGAGCTTTTCATGGTAAAATTGCCGTTGCATCTTGCATGCATATAAAAAATTCAGAGCTGGAAATCAATGAATAAATATGACACTGGTAATTAAATATTTTTTTTTTAAAAAAAAGTAGATCTCGGCTGGACACCAAGCTCATCCTCTTTTTTTCAACTCTCTCTCCTTTTCTTTTAATTTATTTTTATTATTACAAGCTAAGAGTCTATTACAACTTTACATTAAAATATATCGGAAAAATAGGGTTGACTTCTTGAAAAGTTAAAAGATTTTTTTTACGTATTATATAGATTTTTTCATGTTTTTTGGATATAAAATATCAGGTTTTATTAAGAGGAAGAAAACTTTTTTTCAAAACATAACAGGGATAAAATATTTTACTCGGTGCTACAACGGCTCGAGACAAAAGATCGCGATCCCTCGAGGATGAACTGATTCCAAAAACCTGTTCTCAGTTTGAATTGCAGGCTGCAACTCACTTGCATGAAGCCAAAATCATTAATAATAATCGATCAACTACATGTCGATGAATTTGTTCTCGAATATTAAATACACCGCCTGTCACATTATAAAAACTGGTCAGGCTAGAAGTTGTTACCTTCTCATCAGCTAAAAATTTTAAATTGATTTTGGCATTGTAATTTTTTTTTTTCTGGTAACAACTCCCATTCGAACAAATATCATCAGCAAAGAAATATCAATTTCAGTGAGGATTGTTTTAAACTTCATCAGACACGTCATTAAATTTCAATGGGGGAATATTTCATCTCGTTATTGCCTTCAAGGATCATTGATTTCTTCCAAAATACAGTCATGAAGATCGTTATTTGAAAAGATGACACGTGATTATTTTTTATCAAACTAATATTTGTTGGGTCAAGGTGATACTTTTTTTCCTTTGCTTTTTTTTTTTCCCAATGCAGATAGATATGATTAGTATAGTTTGATGCGTAATATTCTTATTCACTGTCCAACGTAAAAAATAGTCAGATAATAGCCTGTATGCAAATGCTACGCTGCGAAGTCTTTTAATCATGGAAAAATATTGGGTATCGGATAGGTTTTTTGATATTATACTATTAAACCAAAAAATATAGTTGTTTTAAAAAAACCCATTAGAATAATTTTTTTTATTAACATATTTTTTTTATTTATTTTAGTAAATGAATATTTTTAATTAGAATCATTGTATTTGTTAAAAAATAATTATTAAAGCAAGATAACAAAAAATATCAAAATAGCATATTCATAATATTTTATATGTGACTAGAAACTTAAAAAAAAACATGGATATGATAAAATTATATTCAAAATCTATTTAAAGATTTTAGGAATAGAACAATGATTTGAATCAAATTTTTAGTAGCAATTTATTATTAGTATTATTATTTTTATAATATATAATAATTCAAAAAATACTGAAATCCAAAAAAAATACAACAACATTTAAAAATCATATCAAAATCAAATAGTAAATAAATCTAGTAAGTTGTTTCTTTCCCTCCTTGTTTTTTTTATAAAAAAAAACACTAACAAACCCACAACCATTATCCGTTGTGCTAACTACTTTATTATTTTTATATGAATTATGAAAAATCACATGAAAACACAGTTGTTTTAGTAATACAGGTATAATAAATACCAGAAATCTAAATTTAACAATATAGCACCACTTTTAAAATATAATTATTAAAAAATATACAAATTCAATTCAAAAGTGATTTTTTTACATACCAAATACTGCA
>Ga0325403_1001965_pt1 | contig 17818 bp, 15 predicted proteins | sample PopdelMetagenome_19_FD_205665 | JGI IMG/M metagenome (GOLD analysis project Ga0325403, IMG submission 205665) | Populus deltoides microbial communities from Bellville, Georgia, United States - Xylem-PdKOR-R4 | ecosystem: Host-associated > Plants > Phyllosphere > Stem > Wood/Secondary xylem...
ACATAAGTGACGAGACAAACACAAACATGGCATATGAGATGCACATGAAAGCACTTTCTTAACAGCCATATGCAGAAAAGGTCTCTGTCGTCAACTTTCAAGAAAAGAAGTGTAATCTTCCTGCAACATATAGCTGGATCACTGGCGACCATACTCAAAAGAAACAAGTGTAATTTTGCATGCGGGGGCCAGAAAAACTTGCGATCATGACAGTGATTGAAAAAGGGAGGGTTATTCACATGCACGAAGGCATCCAAGTTAATTAAACCTCACTTGCTCGTTTAATCATGCTTGGCTGTTCAATGCTAGCTATAATTAAAGTAATTAAATTGTGTTTTCTGTTAGGTTTCCACTAACAAGTTTGTTCTTAACCCAGGAGGATCTTGGTGAACCCATGAAAACCAGGGGGGCCCTGTTTAAGGATGTACTCCTGTGGTGAATTATGAAGATGAGGGGAAAACCAGCGAAGAGCTTTTTCTCCCGTCGAAAATGTTAGAACCCGGTTATTACCTGGCCGGGTTGATTACATTGAGTAAAATCTAGTTCATCTAAAAATACTGACCGAGTAATGTCAATTATATTGAGTAATTAAAGATATTTATTGACTTATATCTTGTATGATAATTTTCAGGTGGTTCCAATAAATTGTATTACAATTCAAGGATGATTACATGTTCTAAATCATTTTAAGCAGGAATTCTAAAGCATTCATTAGTGAGATTAAAAGGTAATTAGTGACCTTCTAACTTGATACCGAGCCGAGCCAAGACGAGTTAATAAAAAAAACTTGATTTTTTTAAAGAATAATATCTTTTTAATTTTTTAAAAAATTAAATTAATAAACCATGCTTTTAAGTTTTAACAGAGTCCACCATTATTGTAGCTAAAAAAGAGGAGGGATATATTATTGCCCTCTTAAAAAAGGAAAAAAGGAAGAGGAAAGAAAGGAAAGCAGCCAGCATTTTTATCCTCTCCTGTTCTAATTAAAGAAAATACAACCACAATTAGCGGCTGATTAATTAAAAAGTGGTCAACCATAAATCTGTCCCACGTTGTGTTTGTTATGCATGGCACATCATATGCCTCATTTAGCAAGATACAATGTCAGCCGTCGGATCCTTGATTGATTCATCTAGTCAACGACGGCTCGGTTGCTAGGAAGCGAAAATCAAGGGTGTTATTGACAGGTAGTGGTGGGCATGACAACACCTGAAAAGACACACCGACATGATCTCCAGACAGTTGGAAAAGCAATGCTGAGTTGGCAATTAAAGTTCCTTTTTATTTTTTTTATTTTTCCCTTTTATTTTCCTATGAAATAATAACGAAAAAGAGGTTTGCTTGATTATAAAATTTTGCTTTTTTTTAGCGGGGTCCTTTTTCAAGGACTAATTTACCCCTCGGCGCTGAAATGCCACAGCCATGCCTCCATTTTTATCAATTTTATAATTGAGAAGGGTAATTATGGAATTCCAAAAACACTAATCACGATTTCCTGTTTAACAGGGTTTCTAATCTCAACTTACCACCACTAGCAAGGCAACTGTCCTGTGAAAAAAAGGAAGGCAAACATGGTCAAAGACAATGCAATGAATTTAGGATGGGAATGCCCTATTTTTTTTTAGCTAAATTTCATTTTTTTTTTACCTTTTTATTCCCACTTGTTTAGAAAAATACTTCAGAATATCTCTAAAATAGAAAAAAAAATATTAGGGTTTAGTTACATTGATAAGTTTTGTAATTGAAAGTAGTAGTATTTTAATTTTTTAAAATGAAAAAAAATTATACCTTAGCATATGAAACTAAGATAAAAATTGATATTTTTTTATATTATTTAAAACACAAAAGCTAAATAAATATTTTAATCATATATGGATGAATCTTTAATGTTAAAATACATTATTTAAAAAAAAATTACACAATACTAATCATGAATGATAAGCAATGAAATGGTCAAATTGAGATTTGAGAGATTGGTCAAGAACCTTAACAAAAATCCCACAACTAAAGGCTTGCCTGACCAACATGCCCTTGGCCAAGGACGAGAGGCCACATGAGGCATTTTAACAAATATCAAGGGCATATCCGTCCACACAAATAAAACAACCGAAAGCGAGCCAGCTGTGTACACAATGAGCATGACGCGTCATGGGGTCCGTAGATCAGATGCTCGAAACCAACGGCCAAGATCATCCCAAAGCAAATTTGAAGTTCATTTAAGTTGAATTTCATCCGAGGCTGAAATTTCATTTCACATCTTCCCCTTTTTTAAAACAAGAGGGCGGGTACCTTGAACAAACGCTCACACACAGCGAAGGAAGAAAGAAACACAAAGAACAATTCAGTTTTCTGAACGGTATGCTGTTTGAATTTCAAAATTCTTCTTCTTTCTGATCCGGGTTTAGCTCAGATTATAACATCATTGTGTCAAACCATTAAAAGATTTGATCTTTAAATGTGGGTTAATTTTATTTTGTGATTTAGCATTGCTAAAGTTTTGATCTTTGATGTGATTTTACAAAATGAACATTCAGATTTTGATTATGATTTGTAAAAAGGAAATGGGATCTTTTTATTTTGCTTTCCATTGGGATCATCATGCTCTTTTTGTCAAAATCGTGCATTAAATTGTCGTGATTCCCTATTTGTATAGCATTTTAATGTAAGGTGGCGTTTTGAACGTGGCAGGTGAGAGGAAATGGCAGAGAGTGAGGATATTCAGCCTCTTGTTTGCGACAATGGTACCGGAATGGTCAAGGTATTTAGCTAGATTTGTTTGTGAATTTGTGATATACTTTTGATTTTAAAGTTTTGATTCTTACAGTGATATTGGTTGTGATTACTGATTTGGATTGGAAATCTCAGGCTGGGTTTGCTGGGGATGATGCACCAAGGGCTGTTTTTCCAAGCATCGTGGGTCGCCCACGCCACACTGGAGTGATGGTTGGCATGGGTCAAAAAGATGCCTATGTTGGCGATGAGGCTCAATCAAAGAGAGGTATTTTGACTTTGAAATACCCAATTGAGCATGGTATCGTTAGCAACTGGGATGATATGGAGAAGATTTGGCATCACACCTTCTACAATGAGCTCCGTGTGGCTCCTGAAGAGCATCCAGTTCTCCTTACAGAAGCTCCTCTTAACCCCAAGGCCAATCGTGAGAAAATGACCCAGATCATGTTTGAGACCTTCAACACTCCTGCAATGTATGTCGCTATCCAGGCTGTACTTTCCCTCTATGCCAGTGGTCGTACAACTGGTGAGTGATATGGTCCATCCTCTATTTGCTTTTATGTTCAAACTGATGAATGGAAAAAATATTGTTATTGGCTTGTTGCATTGGAAGTTTTCGGAATGAGGCGGAATTTTAGTGATTGGTTGAAAAAATAAATTTCAGGAAAGAAATTTATCTAGATCATGATAAAAAAATGGAATGTCTTGGATAACTTCTCAAACCTTTCTAATTTGTAAGTTAACACGATCTATTTTTCACCCTTGGTCATAATCACATTTGGTTTTGGGGAATTTTATATGATATATACAGGGATCATGATCATGAAAACCAAAGAACTGTCTTTGACAAGCATGTAGGTAATCCAGCTTGGTGGTTTACATTAGGGATCTTTAATTGTGGAGATAAATTAGGTGAAATAACATTTTTCATGATCTATGTGTTGCTAGGTATTGTTCTGGACTCTGGAGATGGTGTGAGTCACACAGTTCCCATCTATGAAGGCTATGCCCTCCCACATGCCATTCTGCGTCTTGACCTGGCAGGTCGTGATCTCACTGATGCCCTCATGAAAATCTTGACTGAGCGTGGCTACTCTTTCACAACCACAGCAGAGCGTGAAATTGTAAGGGACATGAAGGAAAAACTAGCCTACATTGCTCTTGATTATGAACAAGAGCTAGAGACAGCAAAGACCAGCTCATCTGTTGAGAAGAGCTATGAGCTGCCAGATGGGCAGGTTATCACTATTGGAGCTGAACGTTTCCGTTGTCCTGAAGTCCTCTTCCAACCATCCATGATAGGAATGGAAGCTGCTGGCATACATGAAACAACATACAATTCTATCATGAAGTGTGATGTCGATATTAGGAAGGATCTCTATGGCAATATTGTCCTCAGTGGTGGTTCTACCATGTTCCCAGGCATTGCTGATAGGATGAGCAAGGAAATTACAGCATTAGCTCCTAGTAGCATGAAGATTAAGGTGGTTGCACCACCTGAAAGGAAGTACAGTGTCTGGATAGGAGGTTCCATTTTGGCATCCCTCAGCACCTTCCAGCAGGTACTGTGTCTATTTATTAGATTTGAGCTGCAAACAGAATTGAACTCTAACCTATTCTACTCGTTTTGGTATCTTTAATGTTATGCTTTAGCAGTATTGTTTAGTGTTATTATACGTTACATGCTTAAGAACATGAATCTTTATGTGATGATTGGAAGGAGTAAACTAGAATGATAGCAAAGCTTCAAAGAGACGCAATGTTGTCAGAAGTTTGTATCCGAGTTCTTGATCTACCATAATCAGGATTCAAGCACTCGACTCTTGTACTGTGCTTTTCCAATCTGATTGGAGAAATTTACTTTCTTTTGAGTGCAGATGTGGATTGCAAAGGCTGAGTATGATGAGTCTGGGCCATCAATTGTCCACAGGAAGTGCTTTTAATCATGCAAAGCAAGAGGCTCTCGGACAAATACATACTATATACACTTTGTATTACAGAAGGCTTCTAATCAAGTGGTTGCAAAGTTATCGTCTGCATTTCGTCACCTCTTTCACTCTCTCTCTCTCTTTTTTTTTTGTGTTTTGCTCCGTCAATGTCTGGACAACAAAAATGAGGTTGAGGGGATCAAATTTAAGATTCGATTATTTAATTTGTTATTGGATTTGTAGAAGAGTTGTGTAATGTAACTGATTTGGTTTGGGTTAATTTCAGATTCATTATTTTATTGTTTCTTTAAGAAATTTTTATTAAATAAAACCAGTACTTATATTCATATTCATGCGTACTAGCAACTCAGTTCTTCTTGCATCATTACTTTTGGTGGATGAGATTTTTTGTTGGACTTGTTATTTACTTTCTGGTTCATCTGCCAACAATGCTTGCGCGTTGAGTGAATAATGATACACACAAAACAAGCAGGATGTTGCTGATGATACGTTGAAGTCTACTAAAGGCTCGGCGAGGAGCAGAAACTGTTATTCTGAGAAAGCGAATCCACTTAGCCATTTCTGCTTCTGAGTTTTATATGAAACATCACATGCTTCGACTTTGAATATAGAACGTGTTGATGATATGCTAATAGAAATAAACTCAGCAAGAGTAATAGTGCCATAAACAATGGGCGTTTCTGTAGCATCTCTTAAGACACACGATTGTGGATGGTCCAACAAGAGTGCGATGCTAGCAAGATCTGTGCTCTTGAAATGAAAGCTATTTCGGTATAAAATATTTACTGGCACGACTTCTTGTCACTACATAGAGTAAATTGAAAACTACACAACCATGCCAGGAGGAGCCATTGCAGCACGGGTGGATTATGGTCAGAACTGCATTTACATGCAGAACCTGAATACTGGAAATGCCCTGGAAGCTTGAAGGTTGGCTAGTAGTAGAGTAGTAAAAACTAAAAAGGTAGGCCTGGAGAATCATAAACTTCATTCTTAATTATTGTCCTCGGATCATGCTTTTTAATCATTCATTATTGTTTGTTTGAAATATTACGAATCACTCCATTAGGTTGACCTACTGCAACAATAGAATCAATGGAAATTAACCAGACAAACACTCTTTTAATAACATTGCGAATGAATAGTACAAACTTCAGGTGTATACAGAGTCCACATGTTAAATCCAAAAATCTGTAGCTTCCCCTCATAAGAATTCTCAACATGGAGCATAGCATCAGAGTGAAAGAAATCAGGCTCAACGGCCCACAAAAACTTGGAAAAGAAAAAGGCGAGGGAACAAAACTAATATAGTAAAATGTGGCAAAAAAGAAAAGGAAAAAGAAAAGGAACGACAACAGAAACTTGCCAAGTTTAACTCTTCTTTGACTAGACTGCACAATTCAAATGATGCTCGTTTATATAGTGGACCGGGCATTCTCATCAATTCCTTGAAGAATGTTAAAATTTGATGGTCCAACAGTGTTGTTAAACCCTCGTACTGACATCTCTGGTGCTGATGTACTATTCCCTAGCAACTCATGGTCTATAAAGATCACAACTACTGTCGTATCATCATGAAAAAAACGCCTGACCCCCCTATCGACCTTCTTAAGATCATCATACCTCATCTCCCTCTTCCTAGCTGCCACATTTAGAGCTGTTTTGACTAGTTTCCTAGCAATTCCCTGACATTCAAAGATAATAGGAGGAAAATATCAGTGACTTGAAGTTAAAAAGGTCAAAAAGAAATGAGCTGGGAGCTAAATGCATACAGCTCGTGGATTATTGCACACAATCTCAACTGCCTCCTGGTTTGTTAGTTGTTCCCACAGCCCATCAGATGCAAATATGACAAATTTATCATTGGGTCCTAAAACCCTTGTATACATGGATGGTTCTGATGTTAGCACGGGCCGGCGAATGGGTTCAGGGAGGTGAAATCGTGGAAAAGAAGGATCAAGAGAAAACTCGGGCCGCTTCAAGTATGCATCACCTATAGATCTAGAAACCTAAACAATTCATCAGGAGAAACCAACAGGAAATATAACTCATTAATAATTGGAAAAAAATTTGACTGATATGCATGGGAAAAACAGAAAAAATCTAACAGGCAATTGAAAATCATTTTAACTTTGGGATAAAATAAATTTGAATAAAAAAGTTCTCTTATCATAGGTAGCTTGTACAATGAACTTAGAATGTAAGATACACATGCAACATATATACTCTGAAAGGTTGAATTTCATCTCATATGATAGTGAAATGACAAAAGAAAATTCAGCCACATTTGAATATTGCTCTTTTATTCCACAGCTCCTCAAAATAGGAATTCCACAAAGAGGCTACCATATTTAGATTTTGTCTCATTATGAGGATGCTTCCAAGTGGCAAACCTCTACTTGCAAAGATCAGTTAATCAAGTATTTTTCCTCCAAGTGTGATGAACTAGGTAAATGTATGGTTTCAAGAAAATACCGCACAGATGGATTCCTAATCATCTTATATTGGTTTTCAACATGCAACACAATTTAAGGACATTTAACACTTTAAAGACTATACAGCCTAGAAATCTACTAGGGAAACATTATCCTACAGAGCTTTAAAAATTTTTGCTAGTCAATTTATTTGGAATAATAATATAGATGAGTATCATATAAAAAAAAACCTGATGCTGTGTGAATCGGGATAATCCAGAGAAAATGATTTGCTGGAAAACTGAAAAGGGGAGGGAGGGAGGGAGGGATTTTGACGAAGACAAGAACTACAAACTTGTATATTCCAGCATCTCTTTATCATTTTCCCAAAATATTTCAGAATCATTAGTGAAGTAAGCATGAACCAGAATTGTTTATGAATGCAATCGAAGATAATTTTTTAAAAAAGCCGACTTTTCTAGCATTGTTAGACTGCATTATGTAAAAAAAATGTAAAACCCTTAGCCAGACAAATGATAAATTATAAACACCAAAATTTCTACCCACTTGCTTAATGAAGCAAGGAAATTTTCCAGATTGAAAAACAACCTTAAGCGACAACAAACTGGAGAGACCCTGAATACTAATCATAAATTCAAAGCGAGAACGCAGTTGGTATCATAAGAATCAAAGCAAACCTGAATGATGCCTTTGATACGCCATACTCCACGCTTCATAACAACAATATGCGAATCATCTGGATGCAAGGACTTGAGTTCTTGTCTAACCTCTTCCATGCTAGCATTATGATCCCTGGTCAACTGCTCAGCAACTACATTACTTGACCTACCTAGAGAACCAATTACAGCTCGAGAATCACCGAGATTAGCAACATATAGCATCCCCCTCCAGATAACTCCAACTAAACAACAAGATCCAACTGCTGCAATCAATGGTTTTATTCCACATGACCTACGGACAAGAGTAAGAAACCCATCCTCAGTTGCAGAGAAGGCACTTCTAATGATATCTTCAGAGATGGTTCCTCTTTCTTTAGCGTGCCCTGCAAATTAATAATTGCTCAAGGTTCATCACATAGAGAACGTTGCCTGGAAAAACATTTATTGAAACACAAGCCATAAGAGTTACTATACTGTTAGTAAATACTTCCCTTTATGTAATTCTTTTCCTGAAAATGAACAAAGGGTGCACGAGCAACTACAGAACAACGGATTATGTTCCATTTCGGTAATCACACCATTATCTAGTAGATCAAGCAACCAGAGAAGGGGGCATGTTCAAAAAAGCAGGGTTGTCCTGAAGAAGCATCCATTTACATAACCGTAATATGAAAACCATTCTTACCATAGATCTCCAAAATTTTGCCTCCAAATACTAAACTTGACCCCAAAAACTAATGTAAAGAAACACCAGAAGTAGTTGACGTTGGCAACAAACACTTAAAAGAAATCAATTCGTCTCCCAAAAAACCAACAATCAAATTCGTAGAGAACCCAACAAAATTGTATCAAAGAGAAGTACAAATTCCTTTCAGATTAGCACCAAATACAAAGGTTAACAAATTCGCCCAACCAAACCTCAGAAACCAATCAATTTCATAAAAAAAAGTCAATGAAACTAACATAAACAATCCAAACTTGTTCTAAAGCATACAAAATCCACTTACATTAACACCATACATAAAACTACCAACCATATCACGAAAGTCAAATTCAACTCAACACCTAAGCACATGAACAAACCTAAGAAAATAACAAACAAACAGTGAAAAAAAAAAACACTCACTCATGAGATTTAAGAACAAATGGTCAGATATGAACCGAGCAGCATCAGGTCCACCATGCCCATCATAAACACCAATAAAAGTAGCATCACGACCAGTCTCTACTTGACTATGATCTTCAATAACCTCGTTGGCTTGAACCACAGCAAAAGAGAACTCTCCAAAAGAGTGTTTCTCAAGGTCTCTAGACCATAAAAGAGAGTCAGGAGTAGCAGAATCATCATCATCATTTAAAATTTCATCCTTGCTCATACGTGCATATCGCCTCACCGGTCTCCAACAAGCCATTGCTATCCTTTTTAGCCACGACAACATCCCTCATTTCCTATTGAGAAACAAAACAAAACCCACTTTTTTTAATCAAAAAATAAAACGACCCTTTAAAGATTTTGGCCTTGATATTGCATGGATTGAGAGAATTCAAGATCTGGGCAGTGAAGATTGGAACTTTGAGAGAGAAACCACAAAAGAAAGGGATCAAAACAAGCCAACGTAAATAGAACAGTGAGATTGTATTACTCCAAGAAAAAAGAAACTACAAAAAATTGATGGATCATGTTGCAGAGTGAGAGACAGAGAGATTGAAGAGTACGGAATTCTGACTTCGGCTGAGAGGGGGAGGGAGGTAGGGAGAGTGGAGAAAGATCTGGACTTTTTGGCTAGTTAAGACGAAAGAGAGAGTTACAGAGAGGAAAGTTGACAATCTCTTTAGTATTTTTCTCATTTAATTTTTTTTTCCTTCTGTTGTGTTTATTATTATTCCATTATATAATAACATATTTATTAAACCATCCTCGTAGACTTGGGCCGTATTTGTTTTTACTATTCAATATTATTTAAAAAAAATTTAATTTATTTTATTTTTATATTGTTTTGATTTCTTAATATTAAAAATAAATTTTAAAATATAAAAAAATATTATTTTAATTTATATTTTTTAAAATTTACTTTAAAAAATAATATTTATTATAATCTTAAACACGTTTAAAACCCGAATCGTAAATTTAATAAATTAATTTATTTTGATTTTAATTTTAATTTATAAATTTAAAAAATTTCATTTAAAAAAATCAGTTGTGTGGTTTGATTTTTTTAGACACCTTGGCGGGGTAAAAGACAAGTTTGCCGGATTGCAGTCTACTCACCGGCCTGGTTTAATAACAATGTACAGTAATACAATGACAACAGCAATAGAAATAATAATAAAAGCAGCTAAAATGTGGTTGTTAATATTATAATTTAGAGTTTTATATCATCCTTAATTTTAGAATTTATAAAATTAATTAAAATACACATAAACTAGATATTTATATTAATAAAATAATAATAATAATAATAATAATAAAAAAAAAAAAAACCAAAGCGGCACAAGTCCTTCAAAACTTGGAACTGAGATGGTCTCTGTTGCTAAGAACTGGTAGGCATTGCCAAGAACTGGAATATATAAATTAAAAGAAGTCAGCAGAAAAAAACAAAAATGTTCTAAGTTTATAAAACTAAAATTTTCATTGCCAGAAGTTTATAAATAATCATTTTAGAGATGCAAACACATTTACAGAAAAAACAAACACATTTCTTTCCTTTATCATTTATTTTTTTAGAATCTTAAAACACTAACACAATTTAACAAATCACTACCACTAGGCTGGTTTTTGCAAAGCCCTACCACAAGATGCATATCATCGTGATCCTTAATCATTAAGCAAGAAATTCTCAGCAGCTCAAGATGGTGTAAACCTAAGTCTCACTTGGACTCTTATGGCTGTTTCTAGACTTAACACAGTCCAATGAGGAGGTGGCTAGTATTAGGTGGAGGAGGAGGAGAGGAGTGGCTGGCATAACATGGCCAAAGCAATCCCAACCATCCAAAGCAAGGATGCAAGACGTGTGTGGTAGAGAGGGTGGCATGGCAACTACGGCTTTCCTGTTTGTATCAGTAGAAGGGAAGAAGATAAGCAAAAGAGCAGGGCAACGCCTGAGACATGTGACGGTGGGCTTTTTTGGATCACATGAGAGTCGTTGTATGCTAGTTTTTCCTACTCATCTTCAACCTATTTCTAACTAAGAGTTACCAATGATATGGCTGCGTTGTTGGCGCCACGGCCACTACGAGAAGACCCAAGGCCCCACTCCACATTATCAGATGAATCATGGTTGTGGGTTTCTATGGTGTGGTGTGGTCATTTTCAAGATGTGCTAGCACAGGTTGTTCAATGATTCCCTAGCCATGAGTAGTTCCGATGAGTCGGAGTTTTGTGCTCTAGCCATTACTACTTTTCTAGATTGGTGGCACACGCGATGTCACGGTTGTATTAAATATTTTTTAACTAGAAAAAATAGTTTAGGATACGCTTGTGTTTTTCAAAGAAATAAAAGAAATTTGATTATTTATATAAATCTTGATTAGTTTGATTAATAACCATGGTGTAAATAAATAAAAAAAGAAGTCATCAATAATAAACAAAAATAAAATTGAAAAAACTAAAAAAAAACATAAATTAAAATATTTAATATTATAATGTAGATAATTTATCTAGTTGTGTTTAATGAATTTACTTATAAAAATTCATTAAACATAACTGCCTAATAGTTCGGTGTCAAAATTGATTTTTTAAAAATCACAGGGACCTGTTACCTAATAGTTCAAAAAGATAGAGGATAAAAATAAATTTTTAAAATAAATTTTAAATCCACCTTTTATTCAATCCGTTTCTTTTGCTTCAGTTTCCTGTTTTTCAATTCAACCCCTCTCCTTAAAAGAACTTGCAATTGAGTGCTAATTTAGATTCAAAAGGGTTAGATCACGTAAAATAAAAATTTGATGATCAAATTAAAAATTAAAAAAATATTATTACAATCCATAATGTTATCCATGTAGGTAAGCAATAATAACAAAAAGATCTTTTTAGTTTCTTTTAATATAAATCTAGCTACTAGCAATTTGACCACACTCTTGCATACTAAACTAGATGATAGTTTAGTGAGGGATTGTATTTAATATGGGTTTAATACTGTGGTGCTCGCTTGAAAATGTATTAAAATAATTTTTATTTTTGACATAAACACATTAAAATCATTAAACAACACTAAAAAAATATCAATTTAATATTCTTTAAAGACAAACATATTTTTAAAAAATATTTAAAAGCAAAAACCATCGCACTCTCAAAAGATTACTTAGATTACATAGCATAATATGTTTTTATAAAATAGAGTATTTCTTTAATATGTTATTATATTTACAATTGATTTCAATACATATTATGTTTATAATCTATTATTCGGATGACATTTTCAAGCCAACTCATCAAAATCAAAATCAGCTATGTAATCTACATGTAATTATAAGTTTAAGTTTAAATACGTGTTAAATTTCTAAATCAAGTGCATCTGACATACTAATCGTTATAGACTGGTCTAAAAACCTCACTAAGATGTTAAATTAAAAAATTAATGTATATATAAGAATAAAATTAGCTCAATTAAACATATAAAGTTAAATTAGAAAAACACCTTATTATATAATCATAGATTAGAGATGGTTAGCTCTTATATTCACACGTGATTGAAACAAAGAACTCGCCAATGGATCGAACGAAGAAGAGTTGACAAGGACATATGAACTTTTGAAGACTCTTGAGATTGTGGAGTTAGCATGCTGTGATTTTTGGAGGGCCCATGACCTGATCTCTCTGTGTTTGATTATATGTCCACATGGAAACGAATAATATTGCTGATGTATTATCACAGGCTACACCAGATCGTTGATCAAACGCCTATGTCTACTGCAATGCTTCTCTAAGAGTACTTTTGAGGCTCCATCTAAAGTCTTGCGCCATGTCTACATCGCAAGAAATTGTAATTAGTGAAATAAACATGTCGGGCTGAAAGGAGATGTTGCTCTAATGATGAATGGCTAGAGAATTATGAATATGATTATAATGTCTTACCTTTTTAATGGAAGCCAAGATTGACTTGTTCTTGATATCCCTTGCTTTAAGCTGTGACCTTCCAATCTCAAGTTGCCTCAGCAGTGCAGATTTTCTTGTCACTGGAGCAAGAAGTGACCTCCTCTCCACTAAGGTAGAACTTGAATTATAGTGCGATGGACTTTCGCATGAGTTGCCACCTTCGATAACCCTTCTTGTCCTCCTCCTTTTTGACTTCCTTCTTAACACCCTTGCCAACTCCAATTTCTTAGCCTCGTTAGCATCGTCGTCGTCACCACTCATTTCTGCAAATTTCCTTAGCAAAACATCTGAAGATTTCTTGGTTATGTGTTGAACTGTTGTAGTCCTACTAGAGTTATCACTAGCAGCGTCCATTTTGAAGAGAGAGAGGGCTCTGGATGCATTTTGATGAAAGGGAAATGTGCATATATGGAGGAGCTGCTTTTGTAGGGTAGTGACTTTGGTGTTATGTGAGAAATGGACCGTTGAGGCAGAGGAATGATTTGAATAATGGAAATAGGAAATATAGCCGTTAGAGGAGGGAATAATGGGGTTAATGGAACATTAAATTGGCATTGTCATGTGATTTAGTGCATGAACATGATAAGATTTACATTGATTCCAAGCAGAAATGCGCTCCACCCATTTCCTTGCCGATACAATTGCAAGTAGCATATATATGGCCTGGTTAATTCAGGATTAGGGTTTTGAAAAGTGGGCTTGTTTACTTTAACGTAACAGGAACAATTATTTCCTCTAAGAAAATAAAGTTGATTCATGGATAATTCATGCCAACGCGAAAAGAAATAAAAACGCTTGTGCCCACAACATTATATCGGCAAACTGCTTAGAGAAAAGAGCTCATGGACCACTAGCTTCTTTCTGTGTAATGGTCATCTAGTTGAATGATAGGCAGCGTTTTGAGTCCATGGCTTCAGAATCTGTTTAACGATCAACTAGAACTAAGCAGCTTTAAGTTCAATCTCAACGAGGGAGTGGGGTTTATGAAGCTACACGGAGCCCTATCAAAAAACAAAGCTAATTCGCGTATCTCTTTTGAACATCACATTAACAACAAAGTTTAGACCATGGCATTACCAATAGCATTTCATTCTGACCCCGCAAAGAGTAATTCAATTTTCAAGTTAAGAAAAAGCTGAACTACATTTTAAAATACACAAGACCTTACAATTCACAAGAAGGCCTACCAAAATTACGAATAATTTACCTTTGGAGAACCAATGAAGAACCAGCTGGCAGATACACATCCTATCGATGATCATGTATCGTCCAATGATTCTACTGGTGGCAGTAATTTACCTTTCTCCACTCCAATGAAGGCTTCAGACATAGCGCACGAGGCAATGAAAAAGTCCTAGCAGTTCTAGTCCCTAAAGCAATACAGAGTGTCATACATCATGTGGTGTTTTTATAAGCTGAATTGAGTTCCAAAGCTAAGAGTGTGGCATTCCAGATTTCTCAGGTTAAGCTGCAAAACGTATGGAAATTATAGTTGTTGGAAAATATTGTGGAAAGAAAAAATATTTTAGAAAAAACAGACAGGAAGAGAAAAAGGACAAATTTTGTGCTCCCAATCTCATGACAGTAAGGTATGAAACTATATTCTTGCGCCAATTTCTAACACTCAATTTCTCTTCTCATTCTTTGGTCAGTTTTCCTACTTCGTAAATGAACCAGAATTTAACATGCTAAGAAGAATGGCAATCCAAGACTGCACTATAGCAGAGCACAATGTAATATACTTTTATATTTCTAAACTAGAGTCATTTTAGCATTGTTAGTAGCAGAGTGTGATTATACTAGCTGAGCAACCCGGACAATTTTTACATTCCTTATTCTCCCACTAAATCCATCTCTGTTGCTTTCATCTTTCCGACAAACTTTGTTGAGCAAACAAAGATAAAGTGACTTAACTATCCTCGAATGCAGGTTGCATTATTAAAATGATTAGATCTTCCAGTGGCACTAACATCAAGCAACAGACTACCTTTTCTTCTCATTTTAGCACAAGCGCTATTTTCTCTCTTAAATGAAATATTATTTTAACATGGATGGAAGTGGTGTTGAGGGACTTAAAACCTCTTGATGCTGGTGGGGATTTGGTTTGTTATCGAGTTGAATGGTGTAGAGGATCCATATAGCCAGTCAACAACTAGTTTGTGATCAAGGCTTCGTCGTTGTTATAATATATTTTAGAAACAAACAATGAGTAAATCAGAAAGAGGAGGTCTTCCACGTGCTCCAAATCCAGAAAAGAACAAATGCAAGACATGAATCCACATGTAAACATGCATGATAAAAGCTTGTGTAACACAAGTTCAGGTTTAATTGTTTCAGACCCTGGAAAAATATAATACATATAAAAACTTACCACAACCACCATTCCAGTATTACAGAATTTAGGAATGGAAATAAGTCTCACCAACTGCCCTTCTGAACCTGCAATTAATTCAACATTAAATTTAACTGCGAGAAAATTCAACCACAATCTATTTTGCCTTATTTGTTAAGTATGAGATTATGAGAGAGTACCCTTTAAAATGCGAGTTCCATATTTATCTTGGTTACCAACAAAGTAAACATGAGGACAGCTCTCAATCAGGAAGGGATCCCTATCAGTGAAAGGATAACATCCTGAAAAACATTGTTGAGAGTGGATTCTTGAACTTGGAGCTCATGAAAAAAAAGGTTGAATTTTAATTGCAAGTATTCCTGATGTCTTTGTTTGAATCCAAACAATCAAGCTTGTATAAAAAAAAAATGCAAAATCAATCGCTAAAATTTATGCTGTTAAAACATAAATATATAGCATAGCAGGTGTTTCTACCGAGTGTGTTAGGTGTTGTTGGTGCCAGATGCCTCCACTTTAACGTCCTTTCCATAAATTCAAGCTCATCCTTTCCCTCCGAATATTTTTTAAGATCATCAATGTTCTGACCTGACGTTCCAAGAATCCTGAAAAGGACAAGAGAAAAAAAAAACGTTGTCAAAATGCATCTAATTATCACAGCTCGCTGTTGAATTATGCACTCATTTCTTACCTGACACCATCAAGCTCAAAACAATGAGGATTAGTACACGACCTAAAAGTGTTATAAGCTCTGGATCCAGGGAAAAGCCATCTGTTCAATGGCTGAAGTGAAGAGAGAAAAAAATCTTATAAGTTGAAGTGAGGATGCACATATATTCCCAAAAGAAGGAAAAGATAAAGAAAGGGTAAACCTGTTGAGGTAAACAAAAGTTCGCTGGATCATTGGATCCTGGCATGATATCCACAGGCACACCTGCAGCAATCTAAACAGAGGTGTTAAACAAGGTGATCATGATAAGCAGATCCAAATGAAAGACAAAATGGGACAACAAAAGGTAACTAAAATATAATAGTCAAAATAACAAAAACAACCTGAGTCAACAAAATATCCAGCTCTTGAACTGGCTCAGAGAGCCTAGACTGATCCTTTGAAGCCAAATTCTGCCCAATGACCAGGGGACAAAAGATGGTTATCTTGTTTAGGTGACATGACACAATGTAGGATGTTCAATTCTGAAAAAAAATAAATCCCACTAAATATTTCAACCCATAAAGCGAATTAATTATCTACATATGTTGTTAATTCTTATAGTAGCTAATTAGCATAGTCTCTCTCTCCTTCTGCAGCCATCGATATTTCATTCAGGTTTAATCAATGTAGCAAAAATAGCATAGCTGCTATCAGGGAAGCTACTCTTATATCTAAGCAGAGCACTAGCTTTCACTTTACACAATTTCACAGAGGCAGAAAAATACAAAGATAATAGCACAAAGCATTTTATGGAAAGATAAAACAAAAATTGAAAAAGAGAACTTCAGAACTGCAACTGGATAAAGGAGACAGGAAAAGTATAAAACTCTTACCTGTCCATTTAGAAGACCAAGGGGAATTTCCACGGAATTACCTGCAATCACAACATGAACTATCTCTGCTGCAATACCCTGTTCCTGTTCAGTTAAGAATTTCAAGCAAGCAAGATAGGCAACAGACCAGCCTTAAAAAAAAAAAAACCAAGAAACTGCAAATACCTTTTCATCTCCCAAATGTCCTGTCATATGATCCACGAGAAGCTGAAATTGGAGAGGGTTTGATAAGCTGCTCCCAGCATTCACCCCAGAAATAAAAACAACATACTTATCCTCTCCTGTATACAATTGGAATTGAATTCTTTAAACCAATACTTGCAGAAAACACAAGTGTTAAGTCTAAAAGACAATTTTACTACTCAAAGAAAAATAAAAGGTGAGCTCCAAAAAGATAACATGGGAAATGGAATCCAAATATCAAACTTAAGAAGGGTCAAAGTCTACATTATTGAAATGGGCATTAAGTGATTCATCTACTAAGGAAGCAGCTTGAAATTCACATTCAAAGTTTCAACAGATAATGAGATTTTGATCCTCATTTTTTTTTTTATCTTTAAGTTATACTGTGTTTTCTTTTTTAATCTTTTAGGTCATAACTTGTGAAACTAGTCCCAAATGTATTTCTCGTATGTTAAAACTTCTTGTAACAAAAACTTCATGCTAGTTAGTAATTCCAAAATGCTTCTGTAAATACAATTTGTTTGCCAATAAATTTAAAATTTATCTTTCAATTCTATGAAGCTTTTATTAGATCCAAAGCAAATAGATGACAATGCAGATGAATACATCTTCAAAAGGACATAATGAATAGGGACGTTTATAAGCAACAAATAGAAAGATATGTATATATCTGATCCAGGTAGGAAAAAAAAATCACGAATATGGATGCCAGTATCATACTTGATTTAAGTTGGGGTTCTATCTGTGGTGCTAAACCAGCTTCAAGGACATCTAGCACCATAAAGTCACCAGCACCAGTTTCCTTTCCATGCAAAGCGACAACAACACCTATCAAATGCATCACATCACCACAAAATCAACATGTGTGA
>Ga0325403_1001966_pt1 | contig 17817 bp, 7 predicted proteins | sample PopdelMetagenome_19_FD_205665 | JGI IMG/M metagenome (GOLD analysis project Ga0325403, IMG submission 205665) | Populus deltoides microbial communities from Bellville, Georgia, United States - Xylem-PdKOR-R4 | ecosystem: Host-associated > Plants > Phyllosphere > Stem > Wood/Secondary xylem...
TATTATCATTGGAATTTAAAACCATTAAAAAGCACTTAACTTTTTAGATGAAAAACAATATTCATATATATACATACATATATTTAAGGCATTATCAATTGCATTGTTTAATACACACTTAGAAATACAAAATAACCTCCTAATACCTTATTGTTGAGACTACAGAGAAGAGAACTTAAAACATATATGATGAAACTAAAAAACTTCAAAGAGAAATTTGTGCTTTCCACGGGCTAGATTAAAAGGTTTAGGGCTGGTGTTTGGACTCAAAGATGGACTAAATAGTTTGTGTTGTTCTTCCCATGGAATACAAGCCTTTTTATAGTTGGGAACCCTTTGATACTTAAGTTGGTCAACAACTTGTAAGATAATTGATAGAAAATGCAAGTTAAAGAACATATTCCTCTCTCTTTTACTTGGTGAACAAATATTTATAGGCCTTGATGTTGCAACTCATTAGTAGAAATGTTGATGCTCATTAAGTGACCTTGTTATTGGCAAGAAGGTTAATGAATGAAAGTGTCGTGTTGGGGAAAAATATTGACGAACAAATAGGCTTTTAAGATTGTGTTTATTCTTGTAGATGGAACTTACAATGAGACTCTTGCTTGTTGCATAAAAATTTATACTCACTGAGAGGACTTGTCAATAAAGCATAAGTTTGTGTGCATAAGGTGGTGCCCGATGTGTGAGCTAATAAAAGGTTTCTTTAACATATGTTGCATGTTACCAATAAACGTTGACACTACATTTTGAGAAACGTATAACTATACTTGTGTGTTGTCCTGAGACGTATTTCTCATTCACCAAGATATTTTTATGCAGATTTGTTGCTTTAATGCTTATATACTATTTAGGTCGAGACCTAAATAGTATATAAAGCATTGATCAGGCCTAAACCTAAATGGATTTGAAAGTTTTTTTTTTAAGTGCATTGCCAATATGAAGTTGGAGTATTAACTTCGAACTTTGCCAAGAAATAAAGTGGCATTTGGTTATTGTCTTGAGATATAAGGGACGGAGACAATGGAAATAAAAATGTGTTTGGTTGAAAAGACAATAATAAAGACATAAAAATAAATTTATCCTTAAGATGATTTTTTAGTAAATTTCTATACTTCCAAAATAAAAGGTACAAAGTGGATATATTTCCAAATACAATATTTTATTATTCTTTGTTCCTAAAATATCTTTATAAAAAACTCTCAATTTCAAAATTATCCAACATAGATATGTAATGGTAAAAATGATTATTATAATAATTTTAAAACCTAACTAGAGGGTCAATCCAGGGAAAAGCAGCATAATAATAAAAGCAGTTATTATCATAGTTTTAAAATTCAATTCGAGAATTGACCTTGGACAAGGCCCGGTTACGCGTGGAGTTGATCGTTAATCCAGGTCTATATAAGGATAAAAACAGTTATTATCATAGTTTTAAAACTCGATTTACGGGATGACCTAGGCAAAACCTGTGTCAACATAAGAATAAAAATAGCTATTATCATAGTTTTAAAATTTGATTCAGGGATCAACCTAGGTAAGACTCGGGTCATGGATCGTGAGGGTCAACCCAAGTCAATGTAAGGATAAAAATTATTATTATCGTAGTTTTAAAACTCAACTCAGAAGTTAACTAGGGTCAAGCCCGAGTCACGTGTTGGGAGGGTCAACATGGATTGACCCGAGTCAATGAATGAATAAAAATAATTATTATCATAATTTAAAAACTCAACTTAAGAGTCAACCGAAACAAGATTCAGGTCACAAGTAAGGTCAAACAAATTGACCTAATTTAAAAAAAAATCAAAGCAACCTTGTTTTGAGCCAAATTTATTTTTTAAAAAAAAAAAGTTAATTAGTTTTTGACCGAATCAGACTGAGTCAATCATTCCTTTATTTTTTCTTAAACTCAAATCAATCCAAGGCCCGGGTTGACCCAGTCATGCTTGTCCTTGTTTTGCATCCAAGGTTAGCATAATATTATTAATTTCAACACTCAATATAAACTAAATTAAAATAAAATAAAATCTAATTTTCTTTTAATATGTAAGCTTGACAACAATACATACTAAGGGTAAATTAGATTTTTTCATATTTTATTTTGTTTCGTCCACCATAACCAAGCATGATACAAAGACAATCACTTTTTATTATACACCACTACTTAACACAATCATATCCCTGTCTCTTTTTTTGCTTTGTCTCCTCTGTGTTCGTCTCTCCTGTCATGGGACAGTAACCAAACACTTCCTAAAAAGTCAACATTTTTATTACCTTTATGTAAGGTAGCATTGTCATGAACAAGCTATTAACATGCAACTCATGGATACTTCTAAATAATTAGTTTCGGGCATCATAATTCTAAAACCTAGGTCTTATGTCCTATACTAGAGATATTGAAATAAACTTGGACCCAAAAATAACCATGTACCTGAAAAACCAAAATATATGAAGGCAATCACAAAGCCACTTAATCTTCAACAGGTGTGATGTAATCTTTATTCCTACAAATAAAGGATTAAAAGGAAAAACCCATGTTTATTATCACCACGATACTGAAACTTATAGCTCCAAAAATATTATATAATCTTCTCTATATAAACCTAATGGATCCTTTTTGGGTTGCAAGCCAATGGACCCAAACTATGAATCAATCTAAAAAATTGATTAGTTGACAAGAAATTAGGTTTACATTCCTCTCGTGTTTCACTCAAGGATTTGTGATGATTTGTAAGATATTTTATAACAAGACGAAGACACAATAAAATAAATTAACAACATGAAAAATAAAAATTAACACAAAAATTATGCTTAAACTTCAAAAATAATATGAACAAAACTAGAAACAAGTAGGAAATTAAAAACTCCCAAATTTGTTTGGACCAAACCGACTTAAGTATTTTTTTTCAATCCCGATGCAACAATAAAAATTTTATGAACAATAGGTATTTTTTTATCAAGAAACCCAAAACTTAGTGTTAAACGCTATGAAAACCGACAACAAAAACAAAAACAAAAAACTCAAATTATATGAAGAATCAGGGAAAAAAAAAGAAAAATAAAGGGATATAACCTGATTTCAGAGCCTAACTTTGATACCATTGATGATGACCTTTTAAACACATGGTCAAGCAATCCTTAACAAAATTGAAATACAACCCAGGAAGCTAAAAATCAAGTTTTATAGAACATTGACCCAGAGATAATATTGTACACAAGAATCAAAGGTATTGGAATAAACTTTGATCCATAAAAGACCCTGTACCTAAGAACATAAAGTATGCTAATGACATCACGAAGTCAGTTAATCTTTGATAAATTGAATGTATGATCTTTGTCCCTATAAAAAAAAGAATATTTTACCCCCTAAATAATAAAAATAAAGAAACTCATGTTTATTATCACCATGTTGCTGAAATTTAAAATTCCAAAAACATTATATAGGCTCCTTTAGATAACTCTTAATGGACCCTTTTTGAATTGTAAGCCAAAAGGCCCAAATTAAGAATCATTTAATATAAATCTAATAATAAAATAAACTTCGAAGTAATGTCTAACAAGAAAAAAAATTAGAAATAATTGTTCAACTTCAAATAAATAAAATAAGATAATCAAAACAAAGTTTTCATGCTATAATTATTACATGTAGTCGAAATCTCTAAGCTCTCTCGGGTGGTGTTTTGGCCAAAACTTTTAGTATAGGAATTCAACCAGGAAAATTTTTTTTGATTGCTAGAATTTCCTTCACCGCAATATAGTTCCATGTATTTAGAATCTCCTTGTAAAATTTTAGATCGATCTCATATACGGTTTAAGAAATATACTTGATCTCGTAAAACTAGTTAATAGGCATTTTAAGACAAAATTTGAACTTAACTTGGTTCGTGTCAAGCATGGACAACAATCATATAATCCAAATAGTCATTTGCCTTTATGGTCCTCAAGTAAGCCTCTCACTTCAGCTTTCTCTGAAGAAACAATAAAAATGCCATCAATGTTCATTATAATTTGATATAAAGATGGAACATTCCAAAACGTTGAGAAAGAGATTATACATGTTTCATCTTTTGCATAAGTGTCAAAAGCAACTTGCAAGTCGCAACCCTCCAAAGAATTCCAATTTATTTAACTTGGGAATAATTGGAAGTTTAATGGTTTAAAACATACATTTTGTACAACATGCATAATTTTTAAGATGTGGGTACCAAACATAAGTCCCATGTGATTTTTTTCTTCTAAATTAGGTCAATGTTTTGAAAACCTAGTGATGAAAAAATAATTTCACTCTATTGAAATCATGGATTCCTTGATTTCATCCTAGCATCTTTGATATGTGTAGATTTTTCAAGGAAATAAAGAAATGATTTTTCTTGTTTTTAAGATAAAAGGTCTTGTGAATAGATATTGTAAGTATCATCATAAAAATTAATAGAATTGGGAGGGATTATTATATTGTTACTCCTACCACAAGTTTTGATTAGTTTATTTTAATAAAATAGGCAAACTAGTTTACACCCAACTTATTGAAAGGCCAAGAAAAATCTTCCATGACACCATCAAGGTTATCATAAATCCAAAATCACTTATTCGAGGGGATGCTAGCTTTGTAAGGAAAAAAAATAAAAACAAAGAAACATGATCCATGCTCCTGGAAAATCATTATTTCATTGGCTAACACACTCCCACTACTTCAATTCAAAACATGTTTCTTACGAGGAAAATATTTTCTAATAAAATATGCATCTCATTTTCAGTCTAAAACAATCATTACAAGATTAGTCAACGGAAAATATTTTTCAATCTTCCCCTTCAACTAACAAAACACTGAAAGGCGTGATTAAATCATGATAGCCACAATTATAAAACATTATTTATTGAAATAGTGTTTTGTGTTTTTTTAATTTCACCCCTCATCAACTCAATTTTTTCTTTTTTTTATTTCATTATCTAATATTAGGTTCTTTATGAGAATTGTGCTTTGTAATTTTTTTCTTTCATCTATATTGGGTCATTTACTAATCTCATGGATTTTTTTTTATTGATTTCAACTTTTAATATTAGATCTATTGGAAGTGATATTTCATATTTTTTGTTATTGCTTTCTATGAATTTACCATGTCTCATGACTCATGTCATAATTTTAATATGTTAACTCAGGTTGACACAAATCTTTTTTATTTGTCACTATTTCTAATTGATTTTTTTTAATTTTATCATTTAATATTAGGTTGGTTGGAAAATTAGTTTCATAGTTTTTTTTCTTTCAATGGGGTTATAATGATGTCATGACCCTGATCGCAGGTTTGACAGATAGACCCTGTTTATTTTTTTAATTTAATAATTTTTTTACTAGGTTCATAATTTTTTTCAATTTATGTTATATGAATTTATCATAATCTCATAACCTAAGTCACGAGTTTGGCATATAGAACCAGGTTGACTATAATTATTTTTTGGTCATTTTTTAATTAAACATTTTTTTTAATTTTACCCTCTAACAACTCAATCATTTTTTTAGATGGTTTTTTTTATTCTCATTCTTCAATATTAAATTGTTAGGGAATTAGGCTTCGTAGTTTTTTGAAATTTTCTTTACGTGGAGTTATTCTAGTCTCATAGATTTATTATTTCTTTCGATTTAAACTTTCAACACTAGATCTATTAGAAATGAAGCATCATAATTTTTTAGATATGTTTTTTATAAAGTTATCTTGGCCTTAAGACCCAGGTTTCGGGTTTAACATGCTAGCCCGTGTTGACTTGGGTTTTTTTGTTTTTTTTTATTTTTTTATTTCATTCTTCAACATTGGTTGGTTGGAAATTGAGTTTCGTTATATTTTCTTTATTTGCTTTCCATATAATTATCTTAATTCCATGTCTCATGTACGTTTTTTTGTCTTTTTTATAATTTAATATCTTCTTTTTATAATTTCATCATTTAATATTAGATTGATTAAGAATTAACCTTCACAATTATATTTTGATTTGCTTTTTATAAAGTTATCACGATATCATAACCGAGATCAAATATATGACATGTTAACTTGGGTCGATCAAATATATCATCTTAGTATCTAAAAATAAATGTCATCCAATATGTTGTTGTATTAATATTTAAAAAAATAACGTCCAACATGCAACATATTTTGATTTTTATTTATTTTTATAATTATAAAACACTTTAGCAATGCTTAAACATTTTTTTTAAAAAAAAAACTTACATGACACAAAGTTCAATGCGAGCCAATAATCTATTAAATTCTAATTTAGTGTGTTGAAGTTCGGGGCTGGTGTTGAAGTTCGACAAGAGCAAAAATGCATTAAATTAAAAGTTTCAGGGCAATCAGGGGTGCAATCGAAAGGATTCAAAAGCTGGAGGACCAAATTCCTAAATAAAAACCTTAAAGCCAAAAACAACGTCATTTTGAAAACAAAAAGGACTAGATGATATGTCGTCTAGTTATTATTCATCATCCTCTTCATTTTGTTCGAAAATGTTGCTTTGGTGGCTCCTTTTAGGTGCATTTAATGCTTTGTCTCTTCACCAAAATTGACAAAACATATACCACCATAATGGCTTGACATTTGACTACACTCCATGTGATTCTTTTTGGCTGATTGACACCACAGTCGATGTGACTCTGCCCTAAAGAAGCCAATTTAGATAGCCTTTAACTGACAAAATTGGACAATTCATGATGGTCACTTTGAACCAACGGTTGAGATCTTACTGGACTAAATCAATGGTCAATATTTGTCCCTAATAAAGATAAAATATCCCTCGTCTACCTCCTATAAATAAGGATAGATTCCATGCATTGATGATCAAGAAATAAAGGGCCACACTTTGAAAAAAATCAGCTTTTTCCCAAGTTTCCTCTTTTTCTCTTCGCCAGTCTCTTCCTCCTTTCTCTCTGTCGCTTTTTCAGTCATTACCACCTCAACACCACCATGAACAACAACAATCCAACCTCCTCTACCAACTCATCTTCTCACTGGCAACAAAAGCAGCCACTGTGAGCTTCTCTCTCTTCGCCACAAGTTTCTTCTTCCAACAATAAAAACCAGCCCTCCTCACCGATAGCAACTCTAGCCCCACTATGAGCCACCAACGCCTCCACCATCTTCACGCTAAACTAGTGATGATAGCCACACCCTTCACACTAGGTAGTCTTCTCCTCTCCTCTTCCCCGCAATAATCACGGTTGTTGCACGCAGAACAATAATTCATATTGCATGCAACAAAATTAATTCACAAGGTCGCTGGGTTGGGCTAACAACCATGTGAGCCGGTGAACCTGAATTAGCCGAACTAGAAAAAAAAAAAGGAAGGATATGTTGGGCCAACAATCAGCCCACCCCGACTTAATCGGGCTCGACCCGTCCTAGCCCCACCCAAATGGTCGTGCCAAGTTCAGCCCCACAAAAAAAGATAGAAAGGTTGTTGGTTACTTGTTGGCCCAACTTGACTGAGTCGGGTTGGACCTATTTTAGCCCAACCCGAATGGTGGGCAGAGTCTAGCCTAATATATTTAATAATAAAATATTATTAAAATATTTATAAAAAAACTACAAAATTTTCAAAGGGCAATTTAAAAATATTTGTAGGTTCCCCACATGTTTTTGTAACAATTTTGCATAATATCGGGCTATAGACTTACATTGTAAGATACAAACCTAGTATTAAAAATCACTAGTTTTCTTTAAAACTTTTTTTTAAAAAAATCAAAATTGTTTGTGAAAAAACATGTACAAAATGTTTTTATTTTCATACATATGGCCAAATCCTAAAAGTTTTTTCATGTATATTTTCTAAAAAGAGATAAAGTCACTCTTATCTTATTTTAAAAATGCAAAATAGATATCGTAACTAGTTTATGATTATCCATTAAGGTATGATCAATATACAAAAAACTCATAACAATTATTTTGTTTGAAACATTAAGAATTAATTATATTTAGGAAACAAATATGATGCTAAAATCTAGACATTAGAAAGATTAAGATTTAACTCAATAAGATAGACATTTCTTTACGAATGAAAATGTATTATACATTTGGCATGAAAATTTTTTTATTTTATCCTATTTAAATGTATTTTATTTTATTTTTTTCTGTTAAAGTGTGAAAGCTTTTATTTTTTTCTCCAGTTTAGTGTTTGTATTGTGTTTCACCAAGTACATGATGAGATGGTTGTTAAATTAAAACACCAACATGCTAACATGGATGCCAAGTGTGTAAAAATATTTCTTCTTATTTTTAATTGAGGGTGTATGGTTTTATTATTACAAAAAAAACTAAAAGGCATTAGTAAAGTACTGTAGCCATAGATACATCTCACCATTCACCGGAATAACGAAATTATGGTTTTACCTTTAACAAAAAAAAATCGATGAAACTTGCAGTTGAAGGTAGAATTATTTTTTTCAGATGATACATTGGTCATTGTAAAATTAACCAGGGATAAATTGGTTGGGACACCTTTTTTATTCTAGTAAAATGACTATTTTGCTCTTAAAAGAAAAAAAAATGCTCTTTGGCCTTTGAAAAAAAATGCATAATTAAGTTACGGTCATATCTTTAGGAGAAAATAAAAGTGAACATGCACAAAGGGGCTTCTTAGTCTTTTTAATTATTTAAAAAATTAAATGGCAGAATTACCCTTAGAATTCGAACAAAATAAGGTTAGGGGTTGTTCGGTAATTTTTAGTAATAAATATTATTAAAAAAAAAGTTGTGCAAGCGTTAGCGCGTGACAACCCCTATGTCATTTGGGTGGTGCGTGCGAAGCTATCTGATTACCAAAATCCTTCATCCGTGGCGGTGTTGAGAGTGATGAGTCATCCTCTTTTTAGCATTGTGGCGTGTGCTTACGAAGGAGGTTCGGTTGTGCTGCAATGAAGTTTTTTCTCTCCTTTCTCTTTTCTGTCTCATACTTTTAAAATTTACGCCAGCCTTTTCAAAAAGCAATAGTGTCCTTCGATTTATAAATTTATCTATTTAGGGTCCTTTATTGAAGATCGATTTTTTTAAAAAAATTCATCATTTGACTTTTGGTTACTAAGCCCTTACCTTCATTGTTTGTTCCACTTTTCTTTTTGTTGAGTAATCCCGATCTCATATCCCGTTTATAGAATAGTTAAGTTAACCATGATTGATTCAGATTCTTTCTCCTTGATTTTTTTTTTATGAAATTCATTTTTTTAACAATTGCATCATCTAGGATTAAATTATTGGCCCTTTAGCTATGTGATTTTTTGCTCTTTTTTTTGTTATCCCAAACATAAGTTAATCAAGTTAGCCCGAGGTAACTTGCATTTTATTTCTCAAAGTTTTTTATTTAACTTTGATTTTTCCTTGGTTTTTTATGATTTTTTTGTTTCAATTTCATCATTTTGCATTAAATTATTTGTCCATGATTTTTGTTATTTTTTCACTTTTTTTTATGTTTGGTTATTCCAAGGGCGAGTTAATTAGGTTAACCTGGGGGTTAGCTTGCATTTTCTTTCTCGATGTTTTTTTATTTGATTTTGGTTTTTTTGCTAGGTCCCTTTTTTGGAAGTCTAATTTCTTTTCATCTCAATCTCATATCACCAGTGGTAGGTAGTCGAGTTAATCCAAGTTTAATAAAAAAAGTTTCCATGATTTTTCTAAGACTTTTTTTTTTCAATTCCATCATTTTGCATTAAATTATTTGTCCTTAAGATTTATTTTTTTTCACTTTTCTTTATGTTTAGTTATTCAGATTGCGGGTTGGTTAGGTTAACTTGGGGGTTAGCTTGCATTTTGTTTTCAATATTTTTTTATTTGACTTTGATTTTTTTTTGCTAGGTCCTTTTGTAAGTCTAATTTTTTTTATTCCGATCTCATGTCACGAGTGGTGGGTTGGTCAAATTAACCTAGGTTGAATAAAAAAAATCCTTGATTTTTCTAGGACTTTTTTTTTTCAATTTCATGATTTTGCATTAAATTATTTGTCATCGAGCTTTGTCATTTTTTCACTTTTCTTTATGTTTGGTTATTTTAAGAGCAGGTTGGTTAGGTTAACCCAGGGGTTAGCTTGCATTTTTTTCTCAATGTTTTTTTATTTGACTTTGGTTTTTTTTTGTTAGGTCCTTTTGTTGAAAATCTAATTTTTTTTATCCCGATCTTATGCCGCGAGTGGCGAGTTAGTCGAGTTAACCCAGATCGAATAAAAAAAAATTCCTTGATTTTTCTAGGACTTTTTTTTTCAATTTCATCATTTTACATTATGTTATTTATTTTCAATTTCATCATTTTACATTATATTATTTACCATTAAGCTTTGCTATTTTTTCACTTTTCGTTTTGTTTTGTTGTTTTAAGGGCGGGTTAGTAAATTTAACCTGGGTTAGTTCGGGTTTTTTTATATGTTTTTTTATTGAACTTTTGTCTTTTTACTAGGTCCTTCTTTTAAAATTCTTGTTTCGTTTCTATCCAGATCCCATATCGTGAGTATTGGGTTTGCCAAATTAGCCCAAGTTTACTCAAGTTTTCTTATCTATTGTTATATTTTTTTGTTTTTTTTCTTTTGTTTTCATCTTTGACACTAGGTTATTAGGTTTTAAGCTTTACAATTTCTTTCTGCTTTCCTTTATATAAGTTGTTTCGATCTCATATCTCGGGTCGCGTTTTAGTAGATTTAACTTGGGTTGTCTTGGATTATCGTCGCTTGAATATTCTATTTTAACTTTGAAAAATATTTGGTTCGACCCGCAACATAACGCGGACCAACTATCTAGTTATTAATAATACACGAAAACATTCGGGGAAAGTACTTCCTCTATGTGTTTTGTTATGACTTTAATAAAACATCCACCTTTTTTACTTCTTTGATTTTTAAAAAATATTAGATTTGTATTTTGTTTAATTATCCAACTCTCATGACACATATAATGGATTGGCTAGGTTTTTTCTTTTTATTTAACTTTTTTTTAATTTTATCATTTAATATTGATTTAATTGAGAATTAGGTTTCATGATTTGTTTTATTTGCTTTTTATTAGGTTATTTCAGTCTCATGGCCCGAGAATAGTGCTTAATGAGCTAACCATAGTTTAATTAGTTTGTTTTTTGTGTTTTTTTCACCAATTTTATCATTTAATATGAAGTCGGTTGAGAATTAAGTTTCATAATTTGTTTTGATTTGTTTTTTTTTGGGATATCTTAGTCTTGTGATTAGGGTCACAAGCTTTAGTATTTTAACTCTAGTAAAATTAGATTTTTTTTTCTAGGAGGTTATCTTGGTTTTATGTCCTTCAACATTTGACTTGCTTTTCATTGGGTTGTCCATATCTCATGACTTCTGTTATAGGTTTGATAGGTTAATCTAGTTGACTCAATTTTTTTAATTAATTTTTTCCCATTTTTATAATTTAATATTGTGTTTGATTGAGAAATAGGCTTTATGATTTATTTCAATTTGATTTTTATGAGTTTATCCCGATCTCATGACCCAAGAATAATGCTTAACAAGTTAATCCATATTAACTTGGCTAATTTCTTATGTTATTTTTTAATTAAAATTTCTACAAATTTCATAGTTCAGCATTGGGTCCAACAGGATCAATCGGGAATTGAGCTTCATAATTTGTTTTGATTTACTCTTTATAGGGTTATCTCAGTCTCATAACTAGAGTCATAAATTTGGCAAGTTATTCCGAGTTAAATCAAATTGTTTTTTTATTTTCTTTTTATGAGGTTATCTCAGTTCCATGACCCGAATAATGGATCTAGCAGATTGAATGAGGTTTTTTATTTTTATTTTTTTAATTGATTTTTCAGCCTCGTCCTTCAACACTGAATTGATTGAAAATTGATCTTCATAATTTGTTTTGATTTTCTTTCTACGAGGTTATTCTGTCTTATAACCTGAGTTATGAGTTTGACATGCTAACTCAGGTTAATTTTTTAGATAATTTTTTTAATTTCATCCTTCAACATTTGGTTGATTTGAAATTAGGTTTTATAATTTATTTTGACTTGTTTTCTATGGTTTTTCATAGTCTCATAACCCAGGTCATGAATTTGACATGTTAACCCCGTTTGACCAAAGTCAAACCAATATGTTGTTATTTTAATATAAAAAAAATGTGTCATATTTAATTTTCTTTTGAAGTCAAAATATGTTTTTACGGGTCGTTTGAGTTGTTTTTGAACCTACAAAATGAACCAGGTCATATCAAGTCAACCTTTACACGATCTAATTTTTTTTCCACTAAAAAAAATTAGCAATACTTTAATATGATTTTTATATTTAAAATTTTTTTTGACCCAACTCGCAGTACTGTCATTTATCTAGTTTTTTTTTCTATTTAGATATACGTACCTCCATCCTTTATATTCAAGTATTTATGTTTTCAAATGTTTATCAATGGTGCTTTTAATTTTAAAAGCTAACAAATATCCAATTTGTAATCCCACGTAGGTCGTATTTGACCAAGTTTGGTAAAATTAATAACATGAAATGAAAATAATATTAAAAAAATGCATGAAAGGAAGATAAAAAAAAGAGGTTTCGAAATAGATGGCTACTAGTTACATGACCCGCGCGATGTCGCAGGTCAATTTGTTTGCATAAAAAATATTAAAAAAACCTAAGATCTAAAAGTGTTAGGTTTTTTTACAAAGCTATATCCAAGAGTCTTGAGTTTGACTGCAACGCCTGACCCAAGAGTAATATTTATAATATTAATAATAATATTAAACTTGAATGACCCAAGTTTAAGTGGGTCTGGCTGCAATACCAAACTTAATAATCTTGGATGTGGGTCTGGCTGTAAGGTCGTGTCATAAAAGTGTGATAATCAAATAGATTAATTAAAAAGAAAAAATAACTAACATGAAGAAAAAAACTAATGAAGAAAAAGAAAAAAAATCTGAATTAACTAAGTTAACCCGTCAAATCTGAGATCCGTGTCATGAAAGTCTAATAACTAAATAGAAAAAAATTTAATATCAACAAACTAAATAAAAAAAGTTAATTAAAAAGAAAAAAAAGGCATCAACCTTTTCACCGTGGACTGCACTGTTGGAGTCCACAGTGAAAGGCATAAAAAGAAAAAAAAAGGAAAAAAAAACTAAAGGATAAAATTTCGAGTTGACTCATCAAACCAGGTTAACTAGTCAAACTCGGAATCTGTGTCATAAAAGTTTGATAACTAAATAAAAACAAATTTAACATTAACAAACTAAATTAAACAAAAAAATTCATCAAAAGAAAAAAACACAAAAAAAAATAGCAAAAAAAAAAACCCATAAAGGCATAAAAAAATAAATAAATAAAAACAAAAAAACATTTTAAAAAAAAATATATGTTATAATAATAATAATAATAATAATAATAATAAAAATAATAATAATTGTTGCACGTCCCCCGGGGGGTAATTCAGCGATTTTTCATTATCTTGCTTGATTTGTTCTTTGGGAGTCGCCACCTAGTATTGGATTGAGGGTTACTAGGAAACCCGGATTTACTGGTCGTTGTCAGAGATTCGAGGGTAAGAGACTGGTTGTGGTTAGGGAAGGTATTACCACCCTAGCACACCCTATCTGAGGTAAGCTGCTTTGCGGTTTGATGTGATTTGAAAATTTGAAATATTAATCAAATTCTAAGGTTTTAATAAATCAGCTATTAAATCCCATAATATATGTAGAAACATGTTCTTACATTTTCATGGAAAATATAACATGATTTTATATGTCCTTAAGATATTTAACCATATTCAAATTAAACACTTAATTCTTTTTGTTTTTTTTATTTTTATAATTAAATAACATAAAAAAAACAAACACATTCTCCTTCACTATATTTTTTCTTTTTTCTTTTTTTTTACATCCACACTTCCAAATACAAATTCAAAACAACTAAACAAAAATTACATTACATAATTTCAAATTTACAAGATAGACCCTAAAAACAATTTGGAATTACAGGGAAGGTCTTCTGCACCACCGGAATAGTGGCGGCGCGTCTCCTCCACGTGTGGGTTCACGCGCCGCCGCTGACAATGCCCAGAAATGGGCGGATCTGCCCTGCTTTCTTCTTCCCTTCCCCTCTCTACTGGCTGTGAGAACCACCGTTACCTGCAAAGAGGGAAAAACATAATGCAAAGCTTCCGATTCTTTCTCCTTTTTCAAATCTACTCTTTTCTGTCTTCTCTTTTGGTTTTCTGTTCTTCCCTTCCCCTCTCTACTGGCTGTGAGAACCACCGTTACCTGCAAAGAGGGAAAAACACAATGCAAAGCTTCCGATTCTTTCTCCTTTTTCAGATCTACTCTTTTCTGTCTTCTCTTTTGGTTTTCTGTTCTTCCCTTTTTCAGGTGGCGGTCGGCTCTGAGGTCAGGGCGCTTTCTTCTCCTTTGCTTCGGGTGGCAGATCGGGTGGTATCACTGTTGAGCTAGCTTTCGGGCGGCCGGTTCAGGCGGAGGTGTCTGTGGCACTGCTTGTGGTCGGTTGCAGAAGAGGAAGAAGAGCTGGGGCTGTATTGGCTTCGGTGGAGGCCGGTCTGCACCGATGATGGATTGTGGGCAACGGTAGAGCTAGTTGGAGGCGAGTTGTTGGCTATGTTGATGGAGACGAACTACCGCTGAGAGGAGGAGAAGGGGGTAAGTCCAGTTAGTTCTCCAAGCCAAATGAATCTCGGGGCAAGAGAGAGGTGAGGTTCTCTCCCGTTTCTGCATAAGAGAGGGGGAGTGGCTGGTTTGGCCGTGTGTGAGGGAGCTGTGAGGGTCTGGCCTTGGGTCTGGTCTGTGTTTTGGCCAAAGAGAGAGCAGAGACGGGGAGGTGGTCTCCGGTTTTTCTTTTCAAGGGAAGGGTTTCTCTGGCTTGCTTTTTCGAAGACCGGGGGGAAGGGGGGCGGCTCCTTTGTGTTTTTGTTGGGAGAGGCTTTGGTTTTTTCAAAGGGAGGGGTGACTCTTGTGTATTTGTGTGGGGTTTCTCTGGTTTGCTTTCCCAAGCCCAAAAGTTGGAGAAGGGGTAGCGGCTGCTTCTCTGTATTTGAGGATTTTCTCTCGTTTTTTGCAGGGAAGATGGAGAGCCCCGTTTTCTACTGGTTCTCGGACCAAAAAACTGAAAGCCGACAGAAGGTGGGCGGCGGCTTGTCTGTAGATAAATTTAGGTTAGGGTTTTTTCTTTTGTTCCCCCCAAAATTTCATCCGCGCCCCCATGCTTGTAAAATTTTTCTCCCCCCATGTTGTCACTGTAACATGGTATTTATAGGAGAAGTTTTGCTAGGTTTTCAAACTAGTCCCTTAACTTTTTCTTTTCTTTTTCTTTTTTTTTGTAAATTTTGATTTTTCTTATTTTTTTGTATTTTTGAAAGCGAGCAATATCAACGTTAACACAACAAGGAAAATCAGTGATCATAAAATTTTCTACTGGTTCTTGGACCAAAAAACTGAAAGCCGACAGGGGTGGGCGGCGACTTGTCTGTAGATAAATTTAGGTTAGGGTTTTTTCTTTTGTTCCCCCCAAAATTTCATCCGCGCCCCCATGCTTGTAAAATTTTTCTCCCCCCATTTTGTCACTGTAACATGGTATTTATAGGAGAAGTTTTGCTAGTTTTTCAAACTAGTCCCTCACTTTTCCTTTCCTTTCTTTTTTTTTTTTTGTAAATTTTGATTTTTCTTATTTTTTTTTTATTTTTGAAAGCGAGCAATATCAACGTTAACTCAACAAGGAAAATCAGTGATCATAAAATTTACGCGTTAAAAGTTGAACGCGTTCCAAATACCTTTGAAAATTTAAATTCTTTTGAGATGACGTTGAAAATGCTAAAAACGATGCAAATATATCAAAAATGTATTTTTTGGGGTTTTCATTGTTTTTTTGCTGTTTTTTTGCTATATAAATCAAGAAAATCAGAATAAAAACTAAAAAAATCAAATCGTGAAAAAAAAAGCAATTAAAATTTTGAAAAAATCGACCGGTTCGGTTCGGTTCGGTTGCGGTTTTATAAGCCTAAAATTGAAAGAACCGAATCGAACCCAACCGAAAAAATGAGCCAAAACCGAGCCAAATCGGAAAAAAACTGAGCCAAACTGAAAAAACCGAGCGTCTAAAAAAACGAACCGAAACTGCTCGGTTTGAACTAATTTCGGTTCGGCTTAGTTTTTTTTTTAAATTTGATTTGATTACTTTTTTTTATAAAAACCGAATCGAACCGAAAATGACCATCCCTGATAAAAACATCCGTAAAAAATTACTCAATAATTGAAATTTCTAAGAATCTGGATTTACTTTTTTTTTGAAAAGAATTAGATTATATTATTTAGAATGAAAAATCTATTCATATTAACATGGGCATAACAACTTGAGAGAAATATATTAGGGAAATGGGTCCCACACAAGAATATCATAGAAACAATTAAAAATGTAGAGAAATATAGGATTAAATCATTTACCCACAAAATATATTTCCTTCCTTTATTACAAAATACAAGAAAACCCACCGAAGAGAGACACTCAAATGCTCGTATATACTGATAATACAAACTTTTTGATAGAAAATTTCTAGCATGGATACAAACACTGATTTTTGTGCAAATCCCCGAGGAGTCTTGACGCCATCGCACTCATTTTTCAGTCACCGTCCGATTCATTAAACACTTCGTCGATCTTTCTAAGGAAAGTCTGATGAGAGGATAATTTATTTGGGATTGTAATAATAATTATGAGTTAATATATTTTTAATTTATAAATATATTAAAATAATATTTTTTATTTTTTAAAAATTATTTTTTAAAATTAACATGTTAAAATAATTTAAAATATATATAAAAAATAAATTTTAACAATTTTTTTTTTAAATTAAAAAAACACAATTTACAACAAGTTAGAATAGAAACTGCGTCTATGCATGACTCCTACCTTGTCAGCTATAAAATATCAAGCTATATTCTATATTATAGTAGTAATAATTTTTTAATATATATTTTTACTTAATAATATGTAATTTTTATTTTTCAAAATTTATTTTTAAAATAAATATAATATAAAATCATAAAAATAATTTTTAAATAAAAAACCAATACATTTTAAATAAATTATTCCAAATAAATTTAACATAATATCAATTGTTTTTAGAATTTTAAGTGAGTTATGAGTTATTATATTGCTAGAACTAAATCTAGAATGTTTGAGAGTGTAATATTAATTGTTTTTTAAAATAGTTTTTATGTATTAAAATAATATATTTTTTATTTTTTAAAATTTATTTTTAATATTAACAAAATAAAATAATTTAAAAAAATAAAAAAATATATTTAAATTTTCATGAAAAGTAAGTTGAAGTGTTCACGGTGATACCGTATTTTTCATTTTGTTTTTTTCGTCAAATCAATTCATTAATATATTACTGTACAAACTCGTTTTATCATTAAAAGTATGTTTGGCAGTGTGGTTACGGGTGGTTTTTAAATAGCTTTTCGTGTCAAAATGCATGTCAATGATGTTTTTTTATTTTTTAAAAATTATTTTTGATATCAGCACATCAAAACGATCTAAAAAATACAAACTATACTCAATTTTTTTTTTAAAAAAAAAAATTTAAATTTACACGAAACGCAGGTACAAACACAGTACCAAACGTTCCCTAAGACAGAAAGAAAAACCCAAACAAATTCACTCTTTCCATCCATCCCTCTTGCTTTCTCTGAAATTCACCAAAGAGAAACCCTAATCTCCAAAATCATCCCATCCGTCTCCTCCAATAAAAAAAATTGAACCTGTGGAACTGAAAAAAGAAAGCAAAAATGGTGTTGGCGCAGTTAGGAGGGAGCATATCCCGAGCA
>Ga0325403_1001967_pt1 | contig 17808 bp, 20 predicted proteins | sample PopdelMetagenome_19_FD_205665 | JGI IMG/M metagenome (GOLD analysis project Ga0325403, IMG submission 205665) | Populus deltoides microbial communities from Bellville, Georgia, United States - Xylem-PdKOR-R4 | ecosystem: Host-associated > Plants > Phyllosphere > Stem > Wood/Secondary xylem...
TAACCAAAGCATTGCAGAAAAAAACTTCATTTGAAGCCTGGTTTGGATACAAACCAGACCTGCAACATTTAAAAATCTTTGGTTGTATTTGTTTCACTTATATACCACAGGTGAAAAGAGATAAGCTGGATAAAAAGTCAGAACCAGGAGGGTTCATTGGATACAACAGTCCATCAAAAGCTTACAGAATCTTCCAACCTCAAAATGAAAGAATTATTGTAAGCAGAGACGTCAACTTTATGGAAGATAAACAATGAAAGTGGGAGCAACCAGAAGAAAAGTTGGAATCATCAACAGAGAAGCAGGAATCTTCAATTATGGAGATTATTAATGATAACTTTGTCGATGAACCAGTCAGAGGTACAAGATCCTTAGCTGAAATTTATAAAAGTAGCAATATTGCTATTTATGAACCTACAGAATTTGAAGAGGCAATGAAGAACAATGAATGGATTGAAGCAATGCAGGAGGAACTTAGAATGATTGAAAAGAATGATACCTGGGTGTTGATGGAAAAGCCTTTACACAAGAGGGCCATAGGAGTCAAATGGGTTTATAGAACCAAACAAAATGTAGATGGTTCTATAAACAAATACAAAGCCAAATTAGTTGTGAAGGGCTATGCTCAAGTGTTTAGAGTGGACTTCTCAGAAACATTTGCACCAGTAGCACGCCTAGATACAATTAGATTACTACTTGCAATGTCTGCACAAAAGAATTGGAAAGTTTATCAGTTAGATGTAAAGTCTGCGTTTCTGAATAGATACCTGCAGGAGGAGATTTACATAGAACAACCAAGAGGCTTTGAAGTCAAGGGACAAGAAGGTCTACCTACTGAAGAAGGCTTCATGTGGCCTTAAACAAGCCCCTAGAGCATGGTATAACAGAATTGATAAGCATCTACATAAACTTGGTTTTGTTAAAAGTCTAAGTGAGGCCACGTTGTATGTAAAAGAAACTGATACAAACTTAATTATTGTATATGTTTATGTTGATGACTTACTTGTAACAGGAAGTGACAAGACACTAATTGAAGAGTTCAAGACCAAAATGTTTAATGTGTCTAAGATGACAGATCTCGATTTGATGTCTTACTTCCTTGGAATGGAGGTGAAATAAAGCAATGATGGAATCTTCATATGTCAACAGAAGTATGCTAAAGAGATATTGAAGAAGTTTCACATGGAAAGCTGTAAAAGCACAAGCACACCTATGAATCTGAAGGAAAAATTCAGCAAGAATGATGGAACAAACAAAGTAGATGAAGGTCAGTACATAAGTTTGATTGGGTGTTTAATGTATCTTACAGCTACAAGATCAAACATTGCATTTGCTGTGAGTTTGCTGTCACGTTTTATGCATTGTGCAAGTGAATTGCACCTTCAAGCTAAAAAAAAGATGGTATGGTATAAAATTCTCTCATCTTCAGAATTTTATGCTTCATGCATGGCTACTCTGATAGTGACTGGGCAGGATCTGTGGACGACATGAAGAGCACCTCAGGATACTGTTTTAGTTTTAGATCAGGCATGTTCTCTTGGTGTTCAAGGAAGCAAGATAATGTAGCTTAAAGCACAGTTGAAGCTGAATATGCAGCAGCTACTGCTGTTGTAAATCAAGTCATTTGGATAAGAAAAATATTCATCGATCTACACATGAATCAACTGGAACCAATGAAGATTTATGTTAACAATCAAGCTGCAATTTCTATTGTAAATAATCCTGTGTTTCATAGCAGAATTAAGCATTTTAAAATCAAGTTATATTTTATAAAAGAAGCTCAGAAAGAAGAAGAAGTTACTTTGCTATATTGCAGAACTAATGATCAGATTGCAGATGTTCTAACTAAAGCTCTTTCAAAGTCAAGTTTGAATATTTAAGAAGTAAGCTTGGTGTCTGCTACTTTTAAGACAAAGAGGAGTGTTGAAAGAATATCTTAGAAAGATACAGAAAACCAGGAAGCTTTATTGTTGCTTGTTCAGGGGATTTCATCAATGAAGATCTCTACTTGAAGACCAAGATTTTAGGAATAAAATTTCTGTTTACATTTGATTTGTTTTTTATGCAATTTTTAAATTTTGAATGGTCTTTGTTTCCAAGTAAAACTCTATCTCTATTAAGAGTATTCTGAAATCAATAATATCATCTTCTTCCAATTCTTCTTCACGTCTGCTATTTTTTTCATCTTGTGCTCTATAACTAGAAAAATTAAAACCAACAGAAGGGTTTGGAACATCTTTCTCATCTACAAATTCCCCAATTTCTTCCCATGGGATTGCATCAGCAAAGGGTAAAACAATGTCGTCACCTATAATAACAGGGATACGGCCAAATATCACTGCTTCAACCAATCTTGGACTCAATGGGGCCCAGCCAAGGGGACACAAACAGAAAACAGCTCGTTGTATGTCTTTATAATACATTGTTGGGTGCTCTGTGGAAATGTCAAAAAATGGATTGTCCTTGAAATTCTCCCAGACTACTGCTCGTGCACCTCTGTAAACATAAGAATCAAATTGATCGATGATGTCCACTTAAGCCTCTATCACATATAGGATAATGACTAAAACATGAAATCTATTCTCTCTTCCAATTAGCTTGACAATTGAATGAAGAAGTCCAAATATTGTATTTGACTTCTTTCATTCTAATTGAAAAATATGAAAGGGTCATGATTCTAGTTTCATAACCCATTCCATAAAGGTTTCATTTCTGTTGATATTTAGTTTGAAAATATACTTAAGCCTCATATTCTATGGAAAAGAGTTGAAGTAATTGAACATCTAATCACTTTTTAAACATGTGAGAATTCCCTTTTGTAGTAGCTACCTTCTGGTTCATTTCCTATATCATAAAACAATCCTCTGAAGTAAACAAAAATTGACCAAGGTGTTTTTTCAGGAATCAGGTGGGTTTGCATTTTCCGTGGAGGAGCATATGGAGGAACTATAATGGAGCCATCTTTTTAGCAAACATGATTTCTTTGTTCAAAGGTTTGCACCAAGGTGGCACGTTGGAGCAAGGGAAGAATTCCTTTTTCGATAGCCTTTTCTTCCTGCAAAAAGGATAAAGAATGGAGGAACATAAATTAAGAGTTGATGGAACTAGAAAGAAAATGCCAGAATGCAACACTTTATTACTAATATATATCAATAATTAGATATATAAGAAAGATAGCAACCTCAACAGGAAACCACATATTCAGGTCAATTGATTCAAAAATTAGAATGCATTGAGAAAATTTCTCAACAGAATCTAAGAGAAACAAGATAAGGTAAATAAAAAGGAAAAGGTTTACTCACTTGAGAGTGGAAGCATGCATCAAAGTCGTGTGGCACAACAAAAAAATGGTCAACACCTTCAGTTCGATTCCAATAAGGCTAGTTTGAAGAAATAAGTTGTATAGCACTTCTCATCATTCGTGGTGATTTGAAAGGCAAAGAAAGGCCATTTAGAGTCAAATCACAAGTTGTATATACAAGGGTATTAAACCATTCAGCATCCTTAGGATTGAGCGTTCGTATAGGGCTAGATAATAGGAACTGATGCATAAAGATCTCAGCTGCAAACATGTGGGTGAGGCATCTTGGGTCCTTTTGCAGAATCTTCTTTTTTGTATTTGCTTGGAAGTTCATAGACAAAAACTTTCAGCCTTCCAACAAGATCATCTTCCAAAACATCTACGGCACTACCTGCATGTTGCATAGCCCGGTCATACTTAAAGATCTCTCATTCATTGAATTCCAAACTACTTTTATAGTTTCTGAAATCTACACATTATCAAATTCTGATTCAACAAATCCATTATCCGAAATAGAAAACTTAATGTTTCATTTAAATCAGCAAGAACAAAACCTTCATTTTACCCTTTCCTTGCCCTCACATTTACCAAATCACATCTGATATTGCCAATTGTTTTTATTATCTTTCACATTGTTTTCCACAAGTCCCTATTCCAAGATGTCATGTGTGTCTAATATACAATACTTGGACAGTTACAATGGCTTAAGCATTACTATTTTTTACTTTTCAATCTCTAAATTGAGACAAATTGACCCTCCAATGTGATCTAGCTTTCCAGACTTGGGTAGTTCCTCTTCATAGTGCATGTAATAATATAAGGACATAGAGCAAACAAAAACAAAGAGTTAGGAAAGCTCTTTCATCATATGTTATGGCCACCTATGTCATCATTAATAGAAATGTACCAGGTGCTGGACACATTAGCGCTCATCTTCACGCCAAGTTGTTTCCCCAACATGGAAACTCAAGACATTAGATACCTAAAAAATTCAATCATGCTTTTCCTTGACCAAGTCTTTATTAGCATCCGATCAATTGAAGTACAAGCTTAGACCATCTCAACCAGATATGGTCACCAAGGTAAAGCTCAAAATAAGCCATAGAGAAGTTGAATTTTACTAGAATAGCTAACAATCCTGATATCATCCCTTTCCATCTATCCTACTTCAATAGCACTTATCTCTTCCTTAACTCGTCTCATGAATGCTACATCAACAAAGAAAGATTACTACATTACATTCCAGTTAGTTTCAACAATAAATGTTAAGCCTCAATGCTTCAATACATCAACAAAGAGATGTTATCACTGTTATACTAGTAGACATGGACTAAACTGGTAGACATTCAGCAATCAAACTGAAGTCAGCAAATCATCAATTCTTACTTAAATTTAAGTAAATCCCAAACATCCACCAACCTAACTATGTAATATAACTAGTAAAAAAAATCACTTCAAATAATTTAGACCTACATTACAGTTAAAAAACTAAAAATTACCACAAATTTATCTACTAATCAACTGAAAACTATATTAGACCCCAAATAACATAAAACAAGATAAACCCAACAAAAATTTATAAACTTTAACAATGAATAATTTAAAGAAAAACTAGCCTGAAATCCTCTCCGTGCGTTGACTCTTGCATAGCTCCACAGCACCGATACTTAAAACAAGACCAGCATACCAAATAACCCCAACAAAAACCCATTTCCAAATTTTCATTTTCTTGCTTATAATCCAATGAAATCACACAAAGAAGGAACTTTAAAGAATCAGAGAGCAAGAAAGGGGGGATTTCTAGAGGATATGCCCATAAAGAAGAACGCTTTTTTTAGCTTACGAGGATAAATGAGAGATTTTTATTCTTTAAAAATATTATTACAGTTGAAATGTCACAAGAAGTAGTCAAGAGAGAGTTTTATATAAAAAAATCACAAGAAATAGAGATAGAACCGAAGATTTTGATAGGGAAGGCCAAGCAAATTGGCTTCAAGAACACATAATATTTTTTAAGGATTTTTTTTTCAAGGTTTTTTTTTTATTAAGTTTTGTGAGCTGTGTGGTTTGATGGAAAGTCCATCTCATCACCAGACCATAGCCATGTTGTTTAACAATTCATCCTCCTTTTATTTATTTATTTATTTATTTTGTTTTTCTTTTCTTTTAATTTGTTTTAGTGTTTAAAAGTTTTTAGATTTAAATAATTTAAAGATTTTGCAGTTGAAGCTTTGCTGGTGCTATCAGTCCTATTAATTTAGTTGGCATTAATAAATTACTAAGGTGGCTAGTTAATACTTAACGACAAGGAAAATGGGTGAACTGGGTCAAATTTGGAATAATATTGGTCAAAAATGTTTAAATAATATTTAATAGAATAATGCTCTAAATATAATTAATTTTTAATGTAAGATAAGAAAGTGCTATGTGATGTATGTGTTTTAAGGCATTGTGAATTTCTTTTTATTTGTGAAATAAAAAAATTATGCTTAATAAATAAATAAAATGAAATGATGAATAAAAAAAAATGTTAACTCTAATTTAATAATAAAGTTGAGAGCTAGTGTTCCTAGTAAAAGCAACAAATAGATATAGATGCAAATATTTTACACCAGTACTCTATTTTATTTTACATATTTTAATTTATTTTATATTAGAGATTAATTTTTATTGTTAATAACAAATAATTTTTATTTTTATAAGATCGCTATTAAAATACAACTCATTTAAATATAAAAAAAATTTGCAAAAAAATTATAATAATTTTTTTGAAACATTATAAAATTAAAAATATATATATATTTAAAAAGACCAATCACCAATAAAAAAAAAAAGGAAATTAATCCATACAATTTAAAAATTATTTGTTTAAAAGTATTTTCATACATGAACGAAGGAAGGAAACTAGAAACATATGGCTTTATACTGAATGGATAAAACAAAATTACATACTTAGGTTTATTAACTTTGTCTTCAAGTTAAAAGTTGGGGAATCCAAAAGCATGTTATTGTCCAAGATGCTTCATAAATTTACTCCATCCAATTTTGAATAATCATTTCTTAATTTTGTTTAAATAGCCTATATATTAAAAATTCTATTCGTGATTTTTTTATAATATTTTATTGATATAATAATTATAGGTATCCTCCTTTTCATAAAAATTACCAACCGCAAGATCACCTACGGAAAAAAATCATTGCTAATTCTGTCAGTGATCTTATTTCCGTCGATAACCAGACAAAGAAGGGATAACAATAAATAAACCATAAAAAAGGTTTAATTATCCCTTTGAATGAATCAATGCTAGTATATATATAAAAAAAATTGCATAATTTAATTATTAAAAAAAAAGCAAACCTTTAAAATTTCAATCATAAATAAATAAAACATAAAAAAGGTTTAATTATCCCTTTGAATGAATCAATGCTGGTATATATATATATAAAAAAATTGCATAATTTAATTATTAAAAAAAAAAAAAAGCAAACCTTTAAAATTTCAATCATAACTAAATTGGTATACCAACGTTTCTAAAAAAAGCGATGCTGGCTAATTTTTTCTAGGGAAACAAATTTGGTATACCACGTTGGGCCACAAGAGGGGCTAATTTTTTTTTCCTAGAATAAGAAAAAATTATTTAGATGATATTAATTTAAAAAAATAAAAAAAAAAATTTGAGTTAACTTAAGTTTAATAATATAATTAAAAAAATTAACAATAATTAACTATAAAAAATGAATTAACAATATTATATTTAGAAGGAGAATGAAAAAAAGTCCATTGAAGATTCTTCGTCCTTCTGCAATAGATACCACTCTACCACCAGAAAAAAGCTAACCAAGACAGTTATAACACTATTGCAAAAGATTGTACGATGACATCAAAAGACATCGCACGATCGAAAAACAAACCAAGCAAAATACCATGAAACTAGCATCTCGTGTTTATATTTAATCAATTAATCTAATTTAATTAAAAAAATAAAGTTATTTTTAAAAAGATAAAGTTAACAAAGAACAATAATAAAAAAGACCGAGATAATCCGAATCATTTTCAAAACTAGAGAAAAATCTTATAGAAAGTAAGTAAGAAAAGAAAGTAACAGAGCCTAATTTTCAATAAAATAAATGTTGAAAGATGAAATTAAAACAAAGAGATTAAAAAATGAAAAAAAAAACTAAGCAATCTCAGGTGTTTCTCGTACTTGGGTTAGTCTTTTAAATTTATAACCCGTGAAATCTTAAATCCATGTTAAACCAAGAAGCTCATTTCCCAATTAATTTAATATTAAAGAGTAAAATCAGAAAAAATATTTAAATCTAACAAATTTACTAAAGTAAAACAAATAGCAATAAAAAAAAAATATAAGGACCATATTTGACATAAAAAAATTAAATGATGAGGGGTGAAAATAAAAAATAAATTCAATTAAGAAAATGATTCAAAACAAAACAAATAGTAATAAAAAGAACAATAACCAAATCTGATAAATAAAAAATTGAAGGAGGATGAAGTTGAAAAAAAATTCAATTTTACAAATCATTTCAAATAAAATAAATATTAATAAAAGAACAAGAAATAAATTTTAGAAAAAAGTAAATTAAATAGTTGTTTTGAAAATATGGAGGTTGAAGCATTAAAATCGAGGAGTAAAGAGAAAATAATGAAAAAAAGTTGTTAGCATCGCACTAGAGGTCTGCATGATACAAGCATTGTCCAGGAACTGAGGGGTTGTTGACCACCGCACCACCTTGTATGTGCTGCTTAAATGACATGGCTTCAACCCACGTGTTGATTGTGTAAATATATGCATCAAACACCTTTTTATAATAATATTTATAATAGCAAAAAATTAAAAAAAATCAAAATGTAAAGATAAAAAGGCCCATAAATGCTAGATAAAGAATTCATGATTTTAAGTTTGTTCAATATTTTTTTGTTTTCAAGAGTAAATTATAGTGCAAAAAAATATCTATCATTTTACTATTTCAATTCACAATATAAATGTGTTTAAAGCTACAGTTTCAAAGATACTTTTTTATTTTTGTTTTTTTCATAATGTTTTCAATAAACAATTTTCTATTCTTAAATTTTTTTTTTGAATTCTCAATTAAAGACTTTAGTTGATTTTTAAGTTTTTTTGTCTATATTTTTATCTAAATTATACTTTCTTTGTAAAAAGTGATGTCATTGTTTACCTTTAAGTATTCTAACATAAATCCTAAATTATTATTTGGAAAATTAAAATAATTTAATAAAAAATTAGAATAAAAAATAACTCGAGTATAAAATTGATAATAATCTAATAGATATATTAGATATTTGACTAAAAATTATTATTTAATTTCAAAACAGTAGCTTAGCTAATCAATATCATAAATTTTATAGTATTTAACCAGTAATTAATAACATTCAATTAGATGAAGATATTTTTATTATTTTTTTAAACAATAAATTTTATTATCGCTTCTATTTATATTATTTTAAATTAACTAACAATATAACACGGATTACAATTTAAATAACATAAAAATTTCCACGATTACTCCTTTTTATCATTATACAGTCCAACCCAAGTAATTTACTAGGAAGATATTCTTATCATTTTTTATAGGGGCTGGTGATCTGGGTTTTTCAGAAGTGATAGGTACGTGGGTTTTCCCTTTATCTCTTTTGGAGAGAGGTTTGAAAAGTTTTTCAGTGTCTGAGTTTCCGAATAGTTGAGGTGTGGTAGGTGGAGGTTGGGGGTTGTAGGAAGGGGAATGTTTAGCCCTATAAGGGTTTGGATAATAGGAGGTCATCCGAGTCTGTGGAGGTTCAGGAAATGGTAAAGGCTTAGATTTGGATTTGGCTAATTCAACCTGAAGAGACTTGAGTTGTATTTTGAGAGACTGAATCTCGTGTTCCTTCTAAGGGTTGACATGTCTGCCATTAGAAGCTTGAAGGAGTAAATACTCATGAATGGTGAAGATCCTTTGTTGAATTTCAACACATAGTTGTTCGAGATGAAGAATTCGAGAATCAACAGTGACAATCATCTTTTTCAGATTAGTCTGAACCAAGTCAACCTTAGATTCGATTCTATGAAGAACAAATTTTTGAGCAATGGCATTTTGAATTTGCCAATTGAGAACTGCTTCCGGTTGGGTGACTTGTTTAGGGCGGCCATCAGCATCTACGCCTTGAGGGTTGTGAACTTGGGGAAGAGTACGAACCCTATCTTTTACCTGTTCTTGTAAAGCAGGGAAATCATCATCATAAGGTCTTGTAGGTTGATACATGGAGATTGTGGGGACGTGTTCTGGAGAGGCCCAAGAGGGAGGAGTATATTTGACAAGATAGTCAAATTTTCCACAAGGTTATCCCAAAGTGGCAATTTTTCTGTCTCCTTGATTGTATCTACCTTTCAGCTTCTTACCGGAAGATTTTCTTTTTTGCTTAGGGGAGTCATCTTCCATATCTGGACTACAGCAATCGTCACAGGTACAAGTGTCCCAAAAAACATGATTATCCTGAGCAAAAGAATAGACAGGGAGACCGTCGTTAAAGAAGGACTCTACAGGTACTGGTAGAGGATCGTTAGCTGGTTGCACCATTGAGATGGAGGAGGAAAAGATTCCTGGTGGAGAAGTAGAAGATTCTCCTTTCTTAAAGATGATTTCAACAGTACCATCGGCCTTTTTGGTGAACTCGGGTTCTATGGATTGGATAGGGACAAAGCTTTGATGCAGCTTTTCATAATTGGTAATCCAAGAAGAGGGGAGTAGCTTCTGTAAGTCCTCTTTCGGGATTTGGCACGGGACATGAGTACAAGTGGCTCTTTGATTGGTATCAATAGTAATTAGCAAAGCATCATTGGTTACAGGGAGTACTAAATCAAAGGCATGATTTTGGACCGGGTAAGCCATTTGATAATGAAGAGTGGCTTGATAGGTGTCCAAAACTTGATCAGCACCAGTGATCTGTAGTTGGACTTTCAAAAAGTGATGAAGTTGAGGATCATCCAAAGCTATATTGAAGTTGGGATAGAAAGTGACAACTACTATGCCACAATTGAGCGTGGTTTCAAGAGATCCAATGCATGCATGTTGATACTCTAGATATATAGTATCTAGAAGAGCTAATCTTGCTGTAACAGGTAAACCTTTTTGGCCATAATAAGACAAGGCTAGTCGGATGGCACCAAAATAAATATGGGTATATCCCTGGGAAATCCATTGGCCAGGAAATTCGGATGGAATTTCAAGAGTAACAAATTGTTCTCAAGAAGTAGCAGGAATTTTATGTTGGTCAAAAGAGGAGGCTTGAACATATTCTTTGGCCACACGAGAAGGTTGTTTGATGAGAGTTTTAATACTGTGGATAATAGAATGAGACTTTTTGGCAAAAGCACGGTAAGGATTGACAAGAGGAAGGTCTGTTTTAGAGATTTTTTGGGTATCATCGAAAAGGTTAACCTCATAGAGATAGTCAAGTTTGGTAGATGTAGACTGGCGAATGGAAGGGAAAGAGGGAAGATAGAAGGAGGAGAAAGAAGTCAGAAGGGAAGAGAGAGGAGGGGAAGATAGAGAAGAAGAGGTCATGGTCACTCCCAAACTAGAAGGCTCTAATACCACAATTGTTAGACATATACTCTAATAGAGTGGCTTCACACAGCCATTCTTTTAGGCACTCAACAGCTACTCACTGGAGTCATGTCTTATTGGATGATCAAAAGCTTTTGGTTTTTGAATGTAAATAGGGAAAAGGGCTGGAAGAATAGAGAATTAGAAAAAACAAGCTCTTTATTTAAAAGGCTTCTCCTTCAAGATCTACCCTCTGAAAGTTCTGTCTTTTAACATTACAAACAACCTTCATATATTGAAGCACACTTAATTACATCATACTGAAGCACATTTAATTTGCTTACATCACTGATTACATCAGAAAGCACTGAAACACACTTAATAATACACCTTATGATACAAACGACAAGCTAATTAGAATATCAACCAACAATAGGTTCATGATCTGGAGAGAGATTCTGATCGAATAGGTTATCCTGATCTCGAGTAGTTTGGACTTGTAGGGCCAACACATAGTCATCATCGGTAACCATTTCCATCTCATGTGGTTCCAGAAGCATTGGGATGCCCAAAATTATATGCTTGAGTTTTTTGTTTTTGTACTGCATTTGCAGGTTACGGAGATGAGCAGAATATTAAAGGTCATACAAATCATAGTTAATTTCTTCATTAGGATATGTTCCTTTAGGCCAGATTTCATTAGGAATAATGTTGTTCTTTAGGTATACTGGTTTTTGCAAGGTCCTGAGTTCCATGAGGTTTTCTAAGGGATGTTCATACAGGGAGTATGGATGAGTTTTGTAAATGGTAGCCTGTGGAAAACTCATAACCAGATTGTCTGTTGAAGCTTTGAAAGGCTTGTGGAATATGAAAATAGAGAACAAATAGGCAAAAGCCTGCTTAACAGACTTATTTTGAGATGCACTACGATGTACTTCAATCCAGCAAGGATGTGGATGGGGCCATTTGAATTTTTCGTGTTTGAAAAGGGAGATCCATTGTGTGGGGTTGTGGAACCAAGTGAGGAACTTCAAAGTATATTACCAAGAATCTACTGGCCAAGAAGTCCTGAGAAGGCTGGAAAGAAAGCAATCGGTGGGAAATTCGATGATAATATGGTACAGGTGACAAAAATACCATAAGAAGAAGTAGAGTTCTTTGGGGAACAATCGAGAGGGTTTGAAAGTGAAGAGATGAATGAAAGGATATTTAGGGTGGATGCCTAAGCTTTGGAAACAAAGGGAAGACATATCATAGTTAAGAAGAAGGTGGTCTTGGAGGCTAAATAGTTTGTCCTTAGCCTGCAGGTCAAGAGTGTGGTTAAGAACCATTTCTTGAGCAAGAGGGGGTAGGTCATCAGTAGGGAAGTCTTGGTCAGGTGGAGGTAGGTTGGAAGAGGAGGCCATAAGAATCAGGGGAAGGAGTAGTGTTTGTGCTTTGGGTGGTCTGGTGAGTATGTATGGGATCAAGTTCTTGGTGCCTTTTATATGCTCAACGGTGAAGGTGTACTTGGAAAACCACTCTGCTAATCTCAGAAGCTGGGGATGAGGAAGCATCTTGCGTTTGAACTGTAGCATTTTTGGAAAAGAGGAACAGTCCATGACAACTATAAAGTGATAGGCTGCCAAGTGGAACTCAAATTTTTTGATGTCATGATTTACAACTAAGATTTCCTTGAAAGTGGAGTGGTAGTGGGTTTCTGACTCCTTGAATGGCCCATTTTTGTATCCACATGTGTCGGTGGCTATTTTTGTCCTCGAGGAGGACAACACTCCAGTACTGGTCACTGGCATCGATTTGGAGTATGCGCTGGCCTGTGGATGGAATGACTAAAACAGGTAGATTTTATATGGCTCTTTTTAATTTTCTGACAGCCTGAGTCTGCTTTTCTATCCAAGAGTCCTCATCTTTCTTAAGTATAAGCTGGAGTGGTCTTGTCATTTGTGCAACTCGAGGGATAAAATTTCTAAGATATTGGACAATGCCCAAAAACTGTTGAATTTGCTTTCTCATGAGGGGGCCGTCTGGGAACTTTTAGAGTTCTTAAGCTATATGAGTGCCAGGTGTATAAGCACCATCTGTAAAAACCATGCCAAGAAATTCGATTTCCTTTTGACAGATGAGCATCTTGCTTTCAGAAACCATGATGCCATGGTGGTGAACAATCTCTGCAAATTACTTTAACAAAGTAGCATGCGAGTCCTCATCTTTGGAGAAAGTAACACATCATCAATGTAGATTAAAGCTGATTGAAGCATAGGTTCAAATACTTTAATCATGGCCTTTTGAAATAATGAGGGTGCCACTTTGAGACCAAAAGGCATGACTCTCTATTGATAATGATGATCGGGTATGCAGAAACCTGTTTTGTATCGGTCTTCAGGATGAATACCCAGTTGCTAAAAACCTGCCTTGAGATCAAACTTGGAGAAAACTTTGGCATTGTGAAGGCATGAGAATAATGTCATTGTGTTAGGTAAAGGAAACTTATCATCTTGGAGGAAATGGTTCAAAGGTTGGTAATTGATGACCAACCTGAGTTTGCCTCGTTTTTGTTCAGACCTTTTATTAACATAAAAGGCTTCACATGACCATTGAGAGTCTGTAGGTTTAATTAAACCTTGAGCCTGTAACTGGGCACATTCCTCTTGGGCTAGTATCTTGTGCTCAGGATTCATTCCTGAATGATTAGCTTTCGTGGGATTGATATCTTCATTAAGCTTGAAAGGAAGTTTAATAAAAAAAAAAACTATGGATTTTGCCATAATGGATGAGGACATTTAGCAAGAAAGTCTTGATGAGAGTTTGAACATGAGTGTTGGATAATTTGGGCTTTGAGTAGGGCAATGTTCTCTGTGGAAAAGGGTTGGATTTCATAGAGTGAAGGGATAATGGTGTATGGAAGGAAATGGGATTTATACTAAAAACCACGAGGAAGGATTTTGAACTTGGATTTGAAGTAAACATCAAACCCAATGACTAAGTCTTTTCCAGGTAAAGGAAAACCAAGGACATGGGTTTTGATAGAACATTGGGGCAGGATTTGTACGGTAATAGGCTTTTTAGTTTTGAATTGGGTGCAAAAGACTTGATTATCGGCAGCTCGAAAGTATTCTTTATGGGTGACCCAACAATGAAGGGGAAGAACTTTTGAGTTAAGAATGGTTATGTGAGCTTCTGTGTCAAATAATGCTATGGCTTTGATGGGCTTAGCACATTTGGAGGTAATAATGGTAACAAGGGCTAAGGGTATTGGATGTGAAGGAGAAATGGTAGGTTGGGCTTGGTAAAGTTCATAGATCTCATCATCAGAACTTTCATCTGCTACAACAGTTATGGTATCAAAAGTGATTTCATTTGTGAGTTAGAATAAGGATTCAACTTCATCATCATCAGGATTGAACTTTGTATTTTGAGCTAGAAAATCAATTAACTTTTGGGGACAGGCTTTTGCAAAGTGACCTTTGCGCTTGCAGATGAAGCATTTGTTAGAGCGGGGAGTGAAGTGTTTGAGGCGTCTTAAGAACTTCCATTTCTTCTGGCGACCATTGAAAGAAGTTCGGTGGATTTTTTTGAAACGCTTATGCTTTTTCATGGAACAATTGCAATCAGTATTGTTTGAGCATTTAATCAGCAAATCTGATTGTTTGCAAGCACGAAGCATATTTTTGTCAGGCTGTAATATCTTGGTAAAATATTTGTGTTGATCATATATTTTGTTGCGTGCTTCCAACACCTGATAAAAGATGGTGCCAGGAGATTGGTTGTCAATAACTTCTTTTCTAGTTTTGAATAATCTAAAAGTCTCATCAGCTAGATCTCTAGGTATGGATGCCAAAAAGGCATGTTTGAGGCTTGGATCATCGGGACCAGAGAGAATATGGTAGCGTCTGCACATATTTTTAAAATGCCTTTCAAGTTCATATCGCAAATAGGAACAAAACTTCATTTTGAAGTACTCATACTGTGCTATTTCTTTGTTATTTAAAGCCTCGCCAAGGAATTCATAATGAAGCTAGCCCAAAGCTTCAGAAAGAGACGTACTGTTCACAAATTGCATATGCCTGTAATCACCTAAGGCATGGAACCAGTCTCATAAAATGCCAGAGAACTTTGCAGAGAACTGTTGTAATGCATCTCTGAGGGTTGCGTCGTCCTTGAGCATATAGTTAGTTAGCCATGAATGAAATTCAAGGATTCTATCTAGCCATTTTACTCATGGGATATCATCCAGAGTAAAATAACCACCGGTACCTGGAGAATGGGTATGGGGATGATAATGGCGAGGATTGAGATTCACCTCATCATCACTGCTAATTGGTTCATCCACATTAACTCTTGTGGTATAGGTCGGAGAAGGCTCTTGCCGAGTCCATGATCATTGAGGATCCGATGTCTGTGTTGGAGGAGGATAAGCCATCAGTAATAGTGGCACAGAACAAGTGTCAGAAGAATCTTCTTCAGTAAAAGAGTCTTCAGAAGTTACCAGAGTTTCATCATCAGGAGTCTCTTCTTCAGATGTATTGGTAAGGGGTTTATGGGTAAGGATTTTAGGAATAGTCTGTTGGGAATAAGTGGTAAGAAAAGACTGGATAGGGTTGGAAAGGTGGTTTGACTGGATCATAAGTTGATAAAGGTCCTGGAAGTCTTGGAATGGATCATCAGTGTCATGCTTTTTAGATTCAAAAGAATCAGATGATGAAGAGATGATAGGGGCTGGTGATCTGGGTTTTTTGGAAGTGGTGGGTACGTGGGTTTTCCCTTTATCTCTTTTGGAGAGAGGTTTGAAAAGTTTTTCAGTGTCTAGGTTTCCGAATAGTTGAGGTATGGTAGGTGGAGGTTGGGGGTTGTAGGAAGGGGAATGTTTAGCCCAATAAAGGTCTGGATAATAGGAGGTCATCCGAGTCTGTGGAGGTTCAGGAAATGGTAAAGGCTTAGATTTGGATTTGGCTAATTCAGCCTGAAGAGACTTGAGTTGTATTTTGAGAGACTGAATCTCGTGTTCCTTCTAAGGCTCGACATGTCTGCCATTAGAAGCTTGAAGGAGTAAATACTCATGAATGGTGAAGATCCTTTGTTGAATTTCAACACATAGTTCTTCGAGATGAAGAATTCAAGAATCAACAATGACAGTCATCTTTTTCAGATTAGTCTGAACCAAGTCAACCTTAGATTCGATTCTATGAAGAACAGAATTTTGAGCAATGGCATTTTGAATTTGCCAATTGAGAACTGCTTCCGCTTGGGTGACTTGTTTAGGGCGGCCATCAGCATCTACGCCTTGAGGGTTGTGAACTTGGGGAAGAGTACGAACCTTATCTTTTACCTGTTCTTGTAAAGCAGGGAAATCATCATCATAAGGTCTTGTAGGTTGATATATGGAGATTGTGGGGACGTGTTCTGGAGAGGCCCAAGAGGGAGGAGTATATTTGACAAGATAGTCAAATTTTCCAGAAGGTTGTCCCAAAGTGTCAACTGTTCTGTCTCCTTGATTGTATCTGGCTTTCAGCTTCTTACCGGAAGATTTTCTTTTTTGTTTAGGGGAGTCATCTTCCATATCTGGACTACAGAAATCGTCACAAGTACAAGTGTCCCAAAAAACATGATTATCCTGAGCAAAAGAATAGACGGGGAGACCGTCGTTAGAGAAGGACTCTACAGGTACTGGTAGAGGATCGTTAGCTGGTTGCACCATTGAGATGGAGGAGGAAAAGATTCCTGGTGGAGAAGTAGAAGATTCTCCTTTCTTAAAGATGATTTCAACAGTACTATTGGCCTTTTTAGTGAACTCAGGTTCTATGGATTGGATAGGGACAAAGCTTTGATGCAGCTTTTCATAATTGGTAATCCAAAAAGAGGGGAGTAGCTTCTGTAAGTCCTCTTTCGGGATTTGGCGCGGGACATGAGTACAGGTGGCTCTTTGATTGGTATCAATAGTAATTAGCAAACCATCATTGGTTACAGGGAGTAGTAAATCAAAGGCATGATTTTGGACCGGGTAAGCCATTTGATAATGAAGAGTGGCTTGATAGGTGTCCAAAACTTGATCAGCACCAGTGATCTGTAGTTGGACTTTCAAAAAGTGATGAAGTTGAGGATCATCCAAAGCCATATTGAAGTTAGGATAGAAAGTGACAACTATTGTGCCATAATTGAGCGTGGTTTCAGGAGATCCAATGTATGAATGTTGATACTCTAGATATCTAGTATCTCGAAGAGCTAATCTTACTGCAACAGGTAAACCTTTTCGGCCATGATAAGACAAGGCTAATCTGATGGCACCAAAATGAATATGGGTATATCCCTGGGAAATCCATTGGCCGGAAAATTCGAATGGAATTTCAAGAGTAACAAATTGTTCTCGAGAAGTAGCAGGAATTTTATGTTGGTTAAAAGAGGAGGATTGAATATATTCTTTGGCCACACGAGAAGGTTGTTTGATGAGAGTTTTAATACTGCGGATAACAGAAGGAGACTTTTTGGCAAAAACATGGTAAGACTTGACAAGAGGAAGGTCTGTTTAAAAGATTTTTTGGGTATCATCGAAAAGGCTAACCTCATAAAGCTATAATCAAGTTTGGTAGGTGTAAACTGGCAAATGAAAGGAGAAAGAAAAAGATAAAAGAAGGAGGAAGAAGTTAGAAGGGAAGAAGGAGGAGAGGAAGATAGAAAAGAAGAGGTCATGATCACTAATTACAGTTTAAATAACATAATATTTTCCACGATCTCTCCTTTTTATAATTATACAGTCCAACCCAAGTAATTTCCCAGGAAAGTAAAAAATAAAAAGAAGCCCAGCAACTTCTTTTCCATTTGCAATGCATGACAGAAGAGTACTTCATTTTGCCAATCCACCACATCTGACGCCATCATATCATTTCTGTTGGTGGTAATAAATATCGTTCATTTAAAATAAATTGTCGGTTAGCACGTGGCACCGA
>Ga0325403_1001971_pt1 | contig 17799 bp, 4 predicted proteins | sample PopdelMetagenome_19_FD_205665 | JGI IMG/M metagenome (GOLD analysis project Ga0325403, IMG submission 205665) | Populus deltoides microbial communities from Bellville, Georgia, United States - Xylem-PdKOR-R4 | ecosystem: Host-associated > Plants > Phyllosphere > Stem > Wood/Secondary xylem...
AATGATTGTTCATCACAAAACAAGGAAAAAGAGCTGAAATAGATCATGAATCAAAAGAATTGACCGAGTTGGAAGAGTCATTGATGGATTAAGAGATTTGAAGGAACAATCTAGGAAATCAAGATCGACCAATAAGAAACAATCAACCAACATAGATTGAACATGCACATAACTAGAGAGGTATAGTCCTATTCAGAGCGCGAGTCCTTAACTAAATAACTAATTAAAAGTCTGAAATTAAACTAGGATTCACTTATAAGTCAATATAAAAGGAATTTAGCTTGTATTATGGCTTAAAAAATCTTTTTATTTGATACAAATATCTATATAAAATTAGGATTACTTATATAAATAAGATTCAAACTCTATAATAATATAAATAGAACCAAATACTACTATAAACAATGACCAACCCCACATATTCAAAATTCTTGCAATTTTATCTTCTTTTTCCATATGGTTTTCTTTATTTATTAAGGTCCAAAGTCTATAATTCCTTGTAACCTCTTAAAATTATTTGGCAACAAAAATGAATGAAATGTCCTCTTCTTTTCTTATCATTTTTTTTTATTATAACTTTTTATTTTATTATTTTTGCCCTCTCTCTTTTAATAGCAATATAAAATAGAAATTAATTTGAAAGCCAAATAAAATAAAAAGATTTGAAGTTTGTAAAAATATAAAGAATGCGAGAAGAATATATTTTATATATATATTTTTTTGCACTTTTAGAATTAAAGTTTGAAATTTGTCAAAGAAATTAAGCTAGAAATTTAATGTGTACAAAATAGACCATATCATTCATGGATTAAAACAACGTTTGGAGTTGTGTTTAGAATACTTTCTAAAACATGATTGGATTGGGAAAATATTAATTTAATTAATTTTAGGTGATTTTCCATGGTTTTTTTTTTATGATATTAAGATTATATAAAAAAAATCCATGTTTTTTCAAACGAAAAGAATTGTTACGCACGTTTACAAACATACATCAAACCAACAAACATAAAAAGAGAAAAAAAAAAAAAAAAGTAGATGTGATTTTATCACCATCTAGTGGCATAGTTTATTGAATATGGTGGTGGATTCCGTCTACAAAATAATTTATCAAGTCCAAGGCCCTCAGCCCTTCCAATGAAACCATGATTAAATTACTCATCCCAAAATGACAAAAAAGAAAAAAAAAAAAAGAGGGATAAAGGGACGTAAATGTGCTGGTCTTTTTGAAAAATGCAGATGCAAAGAGTCTTCCACGATAATGATTCATCCCATCTTGGACCAACAAACACCCAGGGAAAAAAGCATATGAAGAAGATGAAGGTAGCGTGAGAAATTACAAGGGTCCAATTCAATCAATTGCATTCAAACATTCGACTAGGTGATACAGTTTCAGTCAACAGATAGCATATCGAAGAAAGACATATCGAGATGGTGTGTGCAAACCTCATGGATGAAATTTTATGAGGCCAGATGCAAATAATAAGTTGTTCAACTTAGTTCCAAAACGGAATTTTAACCCTCTACAAAGATTCGTTGCTAAATGGCAATTTGCAAGCAGCCACACGGTCTTTTGACTTGAGTTGGCCAAGCATTTCAGCAATAGTTCTGCAACGACACTGGTTTCCAGGCCTGATGACATCCCCATAAACAGCCATTTCGATTATGTCAAGCTCCTTATCTTCAAGTTGAAAAAGGTGTCATTTTGCATCCAAGAGTAAACCATTTGAAAAAAAAAAAACATAAAAAAAGAAAAGAGACCATTAGAAAAGCACATTATGAAGACAATGCACAAAACATGATGACCACTAGCACAAGATCCTTTTCAGACTGGGAAGTGAGGAGAGATTGGGTGGGGGTACCAGGGCGACCTGAATGCTGAACAAACTAGGAAAACCAGCCATAAGTTTAAAACATCCTAACAGGATGATGTGTTAGGTCCAAAGCACATATACATACTCCTACTACAGGAACTTGAGCTTGATATCTATTGCACCTCCTGCTACAACATCATTAATGTCCCACTATGATGCTTACTTTCAGGGAATATATTTTGTTTAGTCAAAGTTAAACAAGCATCCTGAAGTTATAAACTATTTAATATCCTCTAGCATTTCAAATTATTCAGATACATATCCAGCACAAAAGGACTCCTGAAAACACATCATTCATTGAAAACGTTCAAGTCTAATGTGCACTGAAAGTCAAATGGAATGCTGGATTGGGAAAGAAGGGAACACTTAGGATCATTCAATATGGTTGACAAATGATAAAATCTTTAGAAAAGAAATAGAAAAATAAGTGCTCACAAACTGAGACGTGGCATCACAGCCAACAAAGTTGCAATCACTTAAAAAATACAACATCACTAGCCATGTCCTGTAGCAAGAAATTTATTTAGGATTTAAGAGTGCCATTTTCCAATTCGAAACTGAAAGGGAGACAGACTACTCATTAATGTCCCCTGCGCTTTTTGCTTGCTTTCCTGTTGTTTTTTTTTATTGAGGAACAAGTAATAATTATCTACATAGTGAAACATGAGCTGGCTAGTATTTAGTATCTGGTAAATTATGGCATGGATCTGGCATATCTAAGAGAAGGAAAAGAGTGCCTAGAGGACAGATGAAAGGAAGAGCATCTTTCCAAAACCTGTCCCCAGTTTTCATGTGCTTGCTTGACTCTTCTGTATCAATAAGAAAACCAGGACATCTAATGACTGAATAGATTTTCAGACTAAAATATGGTCCTTCAATTTCTAGAAGGTGGGGAACTGATACAAATGAGATAGGTGATACACAAAACAACTTAACTATAGAGACCCCAACCCAACTTACGTTAGAAATCCCCAGCCAAATTAGGTAGATTGACAATTTATAAAGTTGCCAAAGCTGGTTATCCCAAGAAAATACTGATCTCCTTTGACCTCACAGAAATACAAACAAGGTCTAGGCAGCGTCTACATCAAGCTGCTAATAATGAATCAAGAAAACAGGCCAGCTTCCCATTTACTAAGCTGCTCTAGAAACCAAACCAGCTTCACAATCACTGTTAACCCCACCACCCTCAAAGAATAGATGGCCGTAGGCAATATACTTAAAACAGTTTCTATCAACTCAAATCACAAATTATAAATGATCATCAGAATCCTTTCAGTTTAGATACAAAATTGAATGATAGTTGGGTAGCAACAGACCTTCCTTCATTGGTCTCAACTAAACTCTTTGAAATTCCATGATGAATTCCATAGCAAACAAAATAGGAAGGTAAAAGGCAAACAAAGAAAAATCAGTGGACAGAATCGCAGAGAATGAAAAAGAAAATAGAAAAAGCCATACCAGTGAAATTGATTTCGCAAGAGTAACCTTTCAATTGAGTTTTGTCCAACTCTTGTTTGTTAGATTTAAACCTATTGACCCTTGTTTGAAGAATTTGACAATTATCTACAGTAGATTCACCACCTACAGAAACAAAACCCAACAAGCTCAACACAAAAACTTTAAACAATTCTCTCGTTCCGGCTTCCAAGTAAACTGATACTGATTATGTAACAAACATACTTTAAACTAAATTCATGTCCTAAACGGAATATTAGTATTGCATCAGTCAGTAGCTATCCCTTCACCTAGTGTTGTTAACTTGCCCACCCAGTTCCTTCCTCACAAATTCTCATGCTATTTTAATCTCAATATTTTCTAAACATTAGTTAGAGAAAGAGTGAGAGAGAGATAGCGAAGCAAAGAAGACCTTTAGAAAAGGGAAGGATGTGATCGTATTCGTAACAGAGACAACCATGACAGTTGCAAAAGCGCTTGCAAACAATGTTTCCAGCAGCGTCCTTGCGCCATCTCTCTGGGTGTCGACCAGGCACTATTTCTGCATTTTGCCAGCACAATTTTTTCACCATTTTATCAAAGAATCTAGGCCTCTGATCCTCTCCTCCACCGCCACCGTTACTATTGCCACCCCTGTAACGCTGCGGCGAAGAAGAGGAGGAAGAAGAGCTCATTCTCTTTCTGCCTTTTCCTTTCTCCTATTGCCCCCCATTACCAGCGAATCTGTAATAAAATTCAAGCATTGGGGGACTTTATTTTACAAAAATATTTACACAAAATAGTTTTTAATTTTTTTCTAGTTAAATTAAATGAATAATTATAAAAAACCTCCCATATTTTTTTTTAATCTAAAATTTTAGTAACTTCATTGTATTTTAGATTCTATATTTCAACTTCTAAATAAAAAGTAACCATTATTTACAAATTGAGAGTTTTCATGATTTAAAAAAACAAATTGAGTAAAATAACATCAACAAGATATTTCTGACTCCTATCACCCTTACGAAGAGATTAAATTTTAAAACAATAAATATCTTACTTTATATTTAGTGTTTGTGGGTGTGTCGTGTTTTATAGAGAGAGATTGGAGAGAAACATTACGTTTGGGGAGAGAAAAACAAGATTTATAAGAAAATTATACAAATTTACATTTATTATATATGAAGTTAAAAGTATTTTTTTTTATCTAATTTAATATATATATTTTTTTTTTACGATTGAGGCAAACTTTAATTTTTCAAATCTTGGATTGAAAACGAAACATAAACCAAATTATAAGAGTTTTTTTTTTTTTTTAATTATGCCTAAATTAAATTACAAGAAACCTTAATGGTGTGGTGTTTTTATGTTCATGCATAGCAACATTGCATCACGTGGGGATAAATACTTTGAATTGTAATAATGCTTCCTTTAATTTTTTTCTTCTTTGATCATTAATTTCTTTTTAATTTAATTTTTTTTAATGTTGGTTGAAAATTAAATTTAATAATTTATTTTAATTTTTTTATGTAATTACCATGATATAAAAGAATCTCACATTCGATCTGAAAATGCAAAAAAAAAAATCATTTATAAAAATTAAAAATAAAAGGACCAAAATTGTTAACAAGGTGAGTATACAAGCATTTTTCTTTTAAATTGTTCATTTGGCGTCTTTTCAAAGATTTTGATCTATATAATCCTTTTTTTTACTTTTTAGTCTTTTTGTTTGAAACTTTTACATTTTAGTTTAAAATTTTATTTTATTTATATTTTAATCATTGAATTTGAAAGAGTAAAGAGAGAGTCAACAAAAAATGACAGAAGAGAGAGAGTGATTGGTTGGTGAGTCCTGTTGACAAAAAAAAAAAAAAAAAAAACTGAATTTGATATCGATGTATTCCTTTTTACAAGTATTCATGTTTTTGAATTTTTGTTTTGTTGAAAAAACTAGATCATAGTTGAGAGATTTTTTTAGTTTAATTTTATATTTTTAAAACCAATTTAGATATTTTTTAAGTTGAGAAATTAGTTTATTAAAATATTAGATGAAAATAAGTTGAAAAATAGTTTTTTGGATTCAAAAAACCCAACCCAATTTCTACAATTTCGATAGTCAGAGCCTAGACAAGCAAACAATAGTCGTTTGCCACAAAATATTGCACATTGTCCACCTATTTTTTGAAAAAAAGAGAAGTTAGGCATATGGGCTAAGCCTTGTAAGTCAATAGACCTGACCTCTTTTTAAACAAGTCAGGCATACTTAGATGACTCGAGTCAGTCCAAAATATTATCATCTTAGTATATGTAAAAAAGGCTAGAATGACATCATGTGTAATTTTTTAAGTCAAACTAGGTTTTGACTAGGTTATATTTTAACTAGTTAGGTCGACTCGATCATATCAGGTCATCTCCCATTTAGTTTGATTTGAAGCTCGAGTAGGCAGGGTCTCGGGTTAGGTCGTTTCCATATTGACCTACTGAACTGAGCTGGGTTTGGTGGCATTTTCAAAAATATTTTTCGAGGTAATGTGTAAGAGGTGTATTATTAATATATGTTTTTTTAATATATATATATATATATATTATAATATTATTTTTTAATTAAAACTTATTTTTATGAATATAATAAGATGTCAAGAAAATATTATAGTTAAAAAAATAGAGCACATTAATAAGAAAAAAAATACTTTTAAATAGAAAGATGCCTAATCATCAATAAATTTTTTTTTTAACCTTTGACCAATGCTTAAATAATCTCACAGGTTTTCCTTTAATAAAAGTTTAAATATTTTTGCAATCAAATCAAATAAATTGAGATTTTCTCAAAACAATTTCAATATTACCAAGAAAAATAAACGGGGTGTGTTTTTCCTATGGATAAAATCGTTAACTTCTCCCTCACATTTATGGTCTTTTTAGTCTTGGCAGGGATGGTAATGTTACTTTATTGTCGGCTACTTACTTGATTTTGGTGGTTGCTCATCATGTGAAATCCTTCGTGCTCTTTTGTTTCTATGGAACCGTTTTATTTTTAATTATTTTCTTGGGTTTTTCTTTTGACTTGTGAATGTGCATTTTATTTGTTTCTTTGTTTGAAAAAAATATATGTATACCAAGTTAATTATGTACTAAATAGTTAGAAATTATAACATCTATGTTCAAGTTATGGATATCCAATGAGTATTAATAATCTATTTAGATAGTTATTTTGCGTTTGAATTTGCGTTTGGATCTTAATCTCACCATTTGTATCCATTGTCTTTTCTATTTGAATTTTCCTTCTACCATTAAACTTGAACAATCATTAATAATAGAAAAGTATTTAAGCTATTTTATGTTTAATGTTTTCTATAAGTTATTGTTTAATGTTTTCTATATGATAACTTGGAACGAGACATCATACAAATACCCTACAAAATCTTATTTTAAGAATCAAGAGAATTTAGTAACATTCTAGATTTTTTATTGTATATATATGCACCCAATGTGTTTCTTAATTATATGTCTTAAGATAATTTAATCACTTAAATATTTATAAAAAAAATCCATTCTTTTATCCAATGAAACTTTATAATCATGTGAAATTAAATTTACTAATTGGTCTAATCAAATAAGAGATCCTATATATAATCTAGCATCAACCAGTAAAAGAATATGTTATCCAAAAATAGGAATATTATTATTATTTTGTTTATTTAAGTGTCAATCTCCATTTCTTTAACTTTTTAGGTGGTTTCTTCCTTCAATTTACTCCCTTCTTTTTTTAAAAGATTTTTTTTCTCGTAATTTCAAGCTTTTGTTACAATAATGACATAAAAAAACTTTCTATTGCAAAAACTGAAAATATTTTAATTATTACTACTAGAATTGATCATTAAGAATCTTTTATTTTGTAGCTTAATTTAACATATATTATTATTATTATTATTATTATTATTATTATTATTATTATATGTAAATTTTCAATTCATTTTCTTCTTTGCTTAATTTTGGTTAATGCTCTTTTGCTACACTATTTTGTTTTTCTTCCTTTTTCTTGATTTATGCTTTTACCTTATTTATGTGTTTTGGTTTTCTTTTCTGTTTCTCAATTTATCCTTGCCTTTTGTTTTCCTGTGGTGCTTGTATAGGTTTGTTTTTTTTGTTTTTTTTAATTGATTTTATTGGAGTTTGTTAACCAATCAACCCTTATTTTATATTACAATACCCATCTTCTTTGTTATTATATTGTGCTTCACTTTGTTCAATTGTTTTTCTATTATTTTTCTATTCGTTTTCTTCTTTTCTATGTCTTTGTATTGTGTTTATTGGCTGACTTTTTCTTATTTTCTTTATGATATTGCTTCAGCCTCTAAATAAGAATATGATGACTTATTTTCTAAAAACTTATATGATCTTTGAGAGGATAATCATTTTTTACAAGGTACTTAATCAAACAATTACAATGGACAATATCTATTCATTTAAAGTTTTTTAGATCCTTGTTTAGAGAATAGGATCAACTATTATAATGTAGTTATAATTACAAAAGTTTAAAACTCTTCCCTTAAAAAGGAAAGATTTAGATTGTTTATTTGAAATTTAGTATCCAATATTTTTTTTATTTATTTAAAATTCAACATGAAGCTTTTCAAAGTGAAAAGAAGTGCAATCACAAGCAAAAATAAAATCTAGCTAAACATATTTTTGTCTTATTTTCCTCACTTTAATGGGTTAAGAATCAAACTTGAGAATTTATTTTGCATTCAAACTAATACGATTCAAAAATAGCTAGATTCAGATTTTAACGTAAAATTTTCTACAATCAAGTTTTACGTTATTGAGCATAACTTTCAATTAGATAGCTAGATCGAGATGAAAATTTTACAAGAGTTTCTAGACATGTTGTTATACATTGGGTTAAAAGTTTAGGTAAATCGGAGCTTGGTAATGGATTGTTTTAAATGGTTGAATTTACTAGACGAATCTTGTTAAATTTGTCTATCTAGACCTTTTTCTACTTTCTAGACTATATCTATAGATACATAAGAAATCATGCTAATATTCTAATTGGATTGGAAAATAGGCATCCTCACCTTTCCGTCAATATATGATAGGCTTGCTAATTCATCTAAACTAGAGAGAACGACGTGTTTGAAATTAGAACTGAAATCTGTTAGGAATGTGCGAAAATTAGAGAAACATTGTTTTCTTATGTATTATGGATTCTAGTCAATACAAGGATTCCTTAATTGTCTTGGAAACATGTGTGGTAGATATTGGCTTACCTATTTTACATGGATTCCATGTCAAATAAGGAGACATTTATGGTAACAACTATTATCCATAGTTTGCAAGAATCTCATATCTATTATGGAATATATGTGGTGCTAAGGAGGCTTGGGATTCTTTTGTTGTTATTTTTCTTATTTTACAGGATTTTCTTATTCAAATGGGAGATTATGAGAGACTATTTAAAAAGATATTTCAACCACTTTCTTTCATATTTGTAATAATAGATGAAAAAGGAAAGAAACTTCAGCATTCAAGACAAAATCTTTTAGGAAAGGAAAACTGATTAATAAATGACACAAAGACACTCTTTCTTCTAGAAGTCTTAGATTCAGCTACAAGGGATCCAATGCAAGGAGATACAATTTTGGGGCTATTTATTTATTGTTTTAATTAATATTTGGGATAATTATATCTCAATTTTAGGGCTTTTATTGCTGTTTGGTTTCCAAAATCAATGTTCAGGCTTGTTTAAGGTATTAGGCTTGTGTTTAGCTGAGTTTTAGTTAAGGCCCATTAGTTTGCAACTCTATTTGGAACTATTAGGGTTATTAACTTATGACTATATTATGTTTTCTTTTGCTGTAAGTTTGGGTAACCTGTAGACATTAACGAAATTTAATTTTTCATGAGTAAACTTATTCTTCTTTAATGGGACAAAGAGTAAATCCGACTTATCAAGGCATAACTAACATTATAGTGTCATTCACAATCATCTTATACATTTGTTTCTTAGTTATAGGCTACCTCTAGGTCAAGGTTCAACCAAACCTGATTATTCGACTTTCTTGAGGAAGTTATCATCTTTGTTGAGAGTTGTGTGACCATGATGTTTGCATCACAAACTCTTTTGCTCTTCATAAAAGAAAAAAAATATTTTTGTTCACTTTTATTTTATGAAATCCCTTATTTTTGTCCTTCTCAACCTTAGCTACCAATTTTTTTTTTTTTTGTCGTTAGAATGTTAAGTTAATTGTGGCTTTCCCCTTCCTTGTTGTTTATTATTTTTTTTTTTGTGATTCTCTACCTCTTTAGCTGCTAAAATTGTCCAAGCTCATAAATGTATATGGTTACTTTAATTCCTTTTTATTTTCCTTTTCATCTATTTTGTTGTATTTGTCACTTTAAGTGTTGCTTTCTTTCCTATGTTTTTTTAATTTATTTTTTAAATCCTATTTCTACTACTCTTTATTTTGAATTTTTTTAGCTTTTTCTTTGTTTAAGAAATTAGATATATTCTCATGGACTTTTGCATCATTTTTTTCTTAATTATCTTCTTTTTCATTTTTCTCTTTGTTAATGTAGACAAGGTTGATCTCAATAATAGCTTTGCCATTTCATATTAGGACCTCACTCATTGTTCCCTATTTCACGTACATGTAATGTAATGTTTTTCTCTTGACAAATACTCTTTTTTATTCGATTTATTTTACTATTCACTAACATATATTGGAATTTTATGTGTTTTGATGCCTTGTCATTTTCTTGCCTTCATTTGTTGAAAACACCTTCGCATGTTATTACTTCTATGACACTGCCTATAGATAGTACATTTATCATAAGTAGGATTGGTGAACAATAAAATTATTAATACATGAAAAAAACGCTAGAAAAAATGATTTGAAAATATTTTAAATATAATAATTTAACATATGATTTTATTATTTATTAATCACAATCTATAACACTACTAAGTGACAATACATTTAAGCAATATAATCATTAATACGTGATAAATTTACGAGGAAAACAATCTTGGAAATAATTTAAACAAAATAATGTAATGTATTAAGTGATTTTATTTTCTACTAATCACACCCTATGACACTTCCCGGTGATGATATATTTTCCATAGATAAGATCGATTAACAATAAAATCATTAATACGTGACAAAACCATATAATTCGCGCAACATAACAAATAAATAAAAAATAAATATATGACATCACAAATAAGAAACAATATCAACATAACAAATCAACAACATCCACACACAACATAACAATTCAAAACAAACATCAACATAACAAATAAAAAAAACCATCATCACACAACAAAATAAATAAAAAAACAATTATCACACAACAAAATAAATAAAAAACAATATCCACATAAAATATAACAATTTTAAAAAGCATCAACATACATCATATTTCACACCAAGACCAAAACATTACGTATTAGATTAAAAAAATCAATCTCGATCCTTCCAATCTCATTGTAGGGTATTGATTTCCATCCTTATTCCACCTTAAAAATAAATCCTTGGTGGTAGCAAACCCTTGGGATTCCCCCGTAATGATGTGGACCTCAACACTTTAAAATATTCATGATAATCATTGACAACAAATTAATAATGCTTTAAAAATCATTCAAAAATAATAAATATTTATTTAAGGTTAAAAACATTTGGGCAATGCTAGTGCATGTAGTTCATGTTAGAAGCTGGTGGTATTGCTTAGGAGAACTAGAAATTGGTTGGAATAGTGATGTCAATTTGGGTAGTGCTGATGCATGTAGTCATGGGCCACCACTACTGCCAGTGCTTGTGACCATACACTGCCCCTATCCTATTAAAGCACATCACCTAGCATATTAGAAATGTTATGTAACAACCCGACTTTTTCAAAGCCAAAATCGATGAATTTTTCTTTTATATAAGTCATTAGGTTTTGGATGTTTTTCACCATATCATTTTGTAGATTTATAAATGCATTCCATTCATTAAAAAGGCGCAATCCACGTAGGATAATGTAAATCAATATTCCAATGAAATGGATTCTCAATACATATGCTCATAATATTATATTTTCATACTCATAAGTTTACATTACATCATATTGACATACTAATAAATTCACATTCTTGTTCTAGTATCGTTATCATCACGAGTTCATACAAGAAGGCCGAATGGCAAGTTACACAAGTAGTACTTTCGTTATTCTGACCTCATGTAATTTCACAACATAACATCCTCATAAGAAGAATACCACATAAATATATTCATGCATATCATATCAATATGTTCACACATACACATCCGTGTTCCATTTTAATTTTTCATTACAAGTCTTTACAAAAGGGGTCGGACAACTAATTGAGCGATTAACATGTCTGTTCATACAGAACTTATATCACTCATAACATACGACTATATAGTTCTTTTTAAAATGTGTGAACAGCGAAATGGATTTCCTTACGCACTATATTGGTATGATGTCCCTGTTACAACACAAAGTAATTTCAAGCATTATATTTTTAGTACATCTTCTAGCCCTCAACCATAAGATAATGCATTTTCTAGCCCTATCCATTTTTATCTGAGTTCACTTTCTAGCCCTCGCATATCGGATAATGCGCTTTTTAACCTTATCCATTTTCTTTTAAGTGCGTTTTCTAGCCCTCAACTATTAGATAATGCACTCTCTAGCACTATCTCTTTCCTTCTAAATGCGTTTTCTAACCCTATCCATTTTCTTTCGAATGTGCTTTCTAGCCTTCAACCATTAGATAATGTACTTTTTGTCCATATCTATTTCTTCTCAGTGTGTTTTCTAGCCCTCACAACCAGATGGTGTGCTAACAACTCCTATTTATTTCGTTTCTGAGGGCGCTTTCTAACCCTTACAACCAGATAGTATGCTAACAAGTCCTAACTATTTTCTTCCGAGTATGCTTTCCAGCCATCACATACAAGATAATATGCTAGCAAACCCTATCTATATCCTTTCTAAGTGCACTTTCTAGCCTTCACAACTAGATAATGCACTAGCAAGCTTTATCTATTTTTTTTTGTATGCTTTCTAGCCCTTATATACAAGATAGTCAATCAAGCCTTATATATTTCCTTTCTTAGTGCTTTTTTTAGCTCTCATATATCAAATAGTGTGTCTGTAAGCCTAATCTATTTCCTTTTTAAGTGCACTTTCTAGCCCTTAGTTCTTAAACTTTCGTTAAAGATTTGTCAATCTCTGACATATTTATGAGTATTAATCACTTCCTGATTTGGTAATTCCATATTCTTTTATTATTTTTTCCTTACAGGCCTAATATCTAAAGTTTCCCATGAGATTTTCTATCGTAAATATTGTAAAGAGAAGAGGCAACTATCATAATATAATTTTTAACCCTTATTTTTTCTTAGTATTATCAAAATGCAAAAATAATTAAAAAGATGTTATTGGCGTATTAGCGTCATTTTTAGCGTTTTCAATGTCTTCTTAAAAGAATTCAAAATTAAAATTTATTCTGAACACGTTTAGCTTTTAATGCGCAATTTTTAAAATCATCGATCTTTCTCATCAAGTTGACGTTGACTTTGCCTTTTTCAAAAAATCAAAATCCAAAAAAATAAGAAAAATAAAAAAGTATTTAGACAAAAGGACCAAAATGCAAAGGAAGAAAATGAGGGACCAAAATGTTTTTGGAACCAAGAAATGGGGAGAAAAAAGACAAATCATTTTGCTTATAAATAGGTGATTATCTCACACAAAAAGGGAAGGAAGCCAAAATAGAAGAAAAGAAAAGCAAAAACCATTTATCCTACACTTTTCTCTCCAAATCTCCCACACAAAAAAAACCTAACCTCTAAAAAACCTAAACCTAGCCGTTAGGAACAAAAAAAACCCTAGCCCTAAAAAACCTAAACCTAACTATTGGGAAGACCCAAAAACCTACTATTTTTCACTCTCATTTTCTCTCCCCCATCACTGACTACCACACACCTTCTCTCTCTCACAATCACCAGTCATTGTCACCACGACCAATCACCATCTCCACTGTCCTAAAAGACCACTCTCAAGACAACCACTTGAACCTAAGAGTCACAGCTCCATTCCTTCCTTTGCGTAGCCACCTAGTTACCACTTTTCCCATTTTCTTTCTTTTGAGACTTGTACACCAAAACCACCCACAACCTTTTCCCCCCTAAAAGGCACACACAAACCAAAAACCCCTTATTTATCTTTCCCTTCTCACATGGTCCAAACCTTCACCATTAATATCAACTGCTGGTCAGCCTCCCACCATTATTAACAACCCATGCTAGTTGTGAGTCCAACATCCAATCGACATCCCCCTTCACAACTAGTGTTGTAACATCCCCTGTACCGAAACCAATACATTAACCATAAAAAAAAACATGGTAAATTTTATTTTTCTCTATTCAACTCATACATAGTTTATTGAAATTTCTATCAAAATTTTGGCAGAGTTTTTCCTATGTTGGGAGGTTCCAAGTTATCAACCAATCATTCATACACATCCTGTATTCATTGTTCATACACAATCCAATCATTCCAAGTCTCAAACTGTAAACTTTTAAGGTAAAATTCACACAATTAACAAGTTATAAAAATAAGTAGAATCCTAGGATTTAAAAGGTAACCATTAATTAAATATCGTAATTGCATTCATACATTAACATAATAAAGATTTTAAATTTCAATTTACTCTTACAAGTTTAATAAAAACAACACTACATAACTTTATACATACAATTTTGTAGTATTGTTATATATAACCCAAAAGGAAAATTCTTCCATCTTCCTATTAACTTAAGTGACTATACGGAGGGAACACCCAAGCATCAACTAAGGCTTACGCTGTTGAGATGAACCTGCATAGTAATTTGCATAAACATAATTAAATTAATTAAGATGATCTAGTATATTTTTCCACTTGTCCAATAATAACTAATTCTATTGATTATCCTTTTGCATGATACGAGTTTCAAACTAGAACTCTGGTCCAATCATCAGCCCATTCACAGGGCATCTGTTCCAATCCAGGACACTGGTCCAACCATCCGCTCATTTACAGGGCACCAGTTCCATTCATCATTTATACACTACATATAAATACAAAAATTTGAACTACATCATATTATGGACTAAGTTAAAGAATTACACAAGACTTTAAAATAGAAATCTAAGTGTCAGACACCTACCTGAAAACTATGCTCTGCTAGTCGTTCCCTACTCTCGTCTATTTTCCACAATTTCACCTGTACCAATAGTTACACTAATTTAAATTTCAATTCTTGACCATACATACACACATATACACACTACCTTCATCATTCAATATTTTGTAACAAAAAACAATTCCAAACAGAAGTTACCAATACAAGTTTTAGGTGGCTCAACTTAACGGATTGTCCACACTATTACTGTCTAGAAATTGAACTGTTACTGTCCGACCTCTCCTCAAATTTTTAACTATATCGGAGTTATAAAACTCCATTTCAAGCGAGATTGGTCTCGTTGGAAAGTTAAGACACAAGGCTACAAGTTTTATGTAGGAAGAAGAACCCAGTTTTGCCCTCAAGATAGTCAAAATTACTCATCAACGAACATTTGACTGTTACTGTTCAATTGTTACTGTCTGGAAATTGAACTGTTACTATTCGACCTCTTCTTAGATTTTTAACTATATCTTGAGTTATAGAACTCCATTTCAAGCGAGATTGGTCTTGTTGGAAAGCTAGACACGAGGCTACAAGTTCTATGTAGAAAGGAGAACCCAGTTTTGCCCCCAAGACAGTCAAAATTGCTCATCAACAAACATTGCACTGTTATTGTCCAACTGTTACTGTCTAAACATTGTTTAGTATTTTGAATATAACCAGAGCTATAGAGCTTAGTTTTATGCATGGTTTGTCTCTTTGAAACACTACAACATGGGTCTAAAACTTGCATGAAGAAAAGTATCTCAAATTGTGTCATCTTAGGGTCCAAAACTTAGGAGAGAAGTTGAGAGACAACCTGTCTAGTTTTGATTTCTAAAGTTCAACAAATATAAATTCATTTCCCATGCATTTTTTCCATCATTTCCATCCACATATCATTATTTAACAACTTCTTAAACCTATACTAAGGTATTCTAAAATCTCAATTATTCAAGAAAAACACAAACAAATTCAAGTGACTTAATAAGAGAGCTTGTTACCTTTTATTACAAAATAACGAGTCAAGAGATTAAGAACAATCCCTTTTTCCTCTTCTCTTTCCTTCCTTCTTCTAACCCTTCCCTTCCCACTAGTAAATTTTTCTAAGTTTTCTTTCTAAATCTTACTTGAAGCACTCTCAGTTCACTTACTCTCATTTTCCTTTGGATTCAAAGGATGAATTTACAAGGTTTCCTCTTAATTTTTTCTTTCTCCTCTTTCTTCCTCTCCTTGGCCAGCCATTACCCCAAAACCAATCTAACAACCTCTCCCTTCTCTCCTTAACATCACAAATGATAGCAAAATCTCTTTTTCTTTCCTATCACGATCGACACCATCACCTCCTCCCAGCAAACATCCTTAGTGACCTCTTCATAATAGACCTATTGATCGTCTGCATAAGAAAAGAAGAAAGGGAAATCAAGAACAAATCTAAAAAAAGAAAAAGAAAATAAAATGATCTGTCTTGTTTGATTTTGCGCTTTTGCATGTAGCGATGACACTCACTGTTAGTGCAGGAAGAAAGAGAAGAAAAAGACATTCTTGATCCACCTATTTTTTCGCTTCACTAGTGACAGCGTGTGGGCTCACGCGTTGCTAGTGGCGGTGGCGCGTGAGATCCACGCGCTGCCACTATTCCTGCAGCCCTAGAAGCTTTTAGTGTGGTTTCCAAGTTCCAACAACTTCTCTAGATCATTTTGTGAATTTCAGGAGGCCTATTTTGCAAATTCTAGAAGTTTGATGTGTGTTTTATTTGTTTTTAAATTTTGATTTTTTATAAATATGTAATTGTGGGGTGTGTGAGTAAAAAACATATAGTAAAAAAGAGTGTGTGTGTTGCATTTTCTTTTTAATTTTTTATCTTGTGTTAAATAGATGGTTAAAAAAGGAAAAAAAATAAAAATAAATAAAAAAATTAATTAACCAAATGTTTTAATTGCATACGACCAAATTTTAAAAGTTCTTTCATACACATTTTTTAAAAAAACAAAATTGTATTTTCAGCATGTTTTGAAAAAAAATATAAAATGGATTTTGTAACTAGTTTATGATTATCTATTAGGGTTTGACTAAAATACTAAATATCCCATAACAATTAATTTGTTAGGAATCAATTGTATTTAGAAAATAAATGCGATACTAAAATTTGAGCATTGAAATGATTATGATTTAACCTGATAAGATAAAGATTTCATCCTAAAAAAAGATTTGCCTTGAGTCTTAGATGAGACTAACAGATAGAAACATAACTTAGATTAACAATCAATCAACAATGCAACTCACCTTAGGTAGGGTGCATTAAGGGTGATGTGTCTTTCCCTTACATAACTAGTCCCCCTACCCATACTTTAGCATATCATAGGTTTTCTAGTGATCATGATACTAGGTAGTGAGTTCTCTAATCATAACTTTATGATTAAATCAAAACAATCTTTAATTTCAGGAGGCAACTCCAACATTCGATGTCGTGTACATCACGACATATATAAAGATAAAGAAAAACCTAAAGAAAATAATAAACTTATGAAAGAAAATTATTGAAAGCAAATGAAAAACTTGAAAAAGAATCACAAAGTGTAGAGCTTGAAAGATAAGGAAGATAAAGTATTTGATTGGAGCTATGTAAATGGAGACATAAACATGCTAGTTTATTTCCTCGTCAATTTTTTTTTATTTAGGTTATGTTTATCTTTTTAATTATTAGTTTACTATTATTACAAATATATTTTTGTTCAAGGATTATATTGATAAAACACATGGCAAGTTTGATGATTATAATTCTTTATTAAAGAAGCCAATAAAAAAGAAATAATTTGTCAATTAATGTTTTTTATATGAAATTTAAGGATATCGCCTCATAGTTTTAGTGTTTTTAATCTTAACAAATACTGTTATTATTCGTTTTTCTATTACGTTTAGCACTTTAATTTATTTGTAGGAAGGTTTTAATTTCAAGTTGCTAGGAACCACCAACCGCAAACTAGGTGGCACATCAAAAAACCATATATAAAAAATAAAAAATAAAAAGAAATGAAAAATTATTGTTGTTTATTTTTATTATTATTTAATTAAAATAAAATTAATTTTTCTGATCTAGTTATATTATATTTATAACCGCCGTTGCAATTTTTTTAACCATAGATATATAAAATAAAAAATAAAGGGAAATGAAAAATTATTGTTGTATATTTTTATTATTATCTAATTAAAATAAAATTAATTTATTTGATCTAGTTATATTATATTTATAACCGGCCTTGCAATTTTTT
>Ga0325403_1001972_pt1 | contig 17796 bp, 9 predicted proteins | sample PopdelMetagenome_19_FD_205665 | JGI IMG/M metagenome (GOLD analysis project Ga0325403, IMG submission 205665) | Populus deltoides microbial communities from Bellville, Georgia, United States - Xylem-PdKOR-R4 | ecosystem: Host-associated > Plants > Phyllosphere > Stem > Wood/Secondary xylem...
GGTTTTAAAAAAATATGTTTGGTTGAAATTGTTGTAAGATGAATATTTGTATGCAAAATAAATAAAAAGCAGGTTTTCTTGAATGAAAAGCATACTATTTTAGCTTTTACAAAACTAAGATTTAAAACGCAATTATATGTGAGTATAGTGCAAAAGCCAGAAACTATTTGACTAACCAAATAATTTTTTCTCTATAGTTGAGTAAAAACCAGAAACTATCACAATACCAAACAGTCTCTAAATCTTGACAAACATAAAAGCCAGCTTAAGGATACCCTTGTTTCACACTTACTATTTTTAAACTAACAATTTTATTTAATACTTCAATTAGTAAATTTATATTATAATTTTGTTATGGTGTATTCAAATTTGGATGAAATACAAGAAATATTACTAAAAATTAAAAAAACATGGCGTTTTTACTGTGTATACACCACACTGTTCATTCTCACATTTTATTATGGATCTATTGTTTAATTTTTTTTCAATTTGGTCCTTAAATTTTATTTTTTTGTATAATTGCACTTTTTTAATTTGTACAGTCTTGCATAGTATTTTTTTTATTTTATTTAATCAATTTAATATGTATTTTTATTTTTATTATCATTTGATTGAATAAAAAATTATTTTAATGAATAAATTTAGCAAACACAACCAAGTAAATACTCTATCTTGCAAGATTATATATGTTTATCTACATTTGTCTCTTGTTTTTTCAAGTTTTATTTTAAGTTATTGTTTATGACTTTTTATTTATTAACACAATTCTCCATTTATTTAATTACATATATCCATAATTTTTTTATTTTCACTTGGAATTCTTTTAACTACAAAAAGCATTAAAAAAAACCGTGTATGCAATATTTTTTTGTAGAAAAAAATATATCTAACACATAACAAATCAAGAGCCAAATAACTTGTTATGACTATTATTTGTTGATACAACTTTACTATTAGGAATATCCACTTGTTTTTTCCAGTTTGATTAACTAAGAATGCAAGTAAACAATTTTACATTTAAAGGACCAAACTGAATTTTGGCCTGTTTAAATGCACTGAAGAGCTCGTATGAGCGTCTTATATTATAGTTCTACTAGTCATTCGAAAAGAAAAGAAAAGGCTAATAAAATAACTGCCTTTCCCGTAGAAAACAGGAAGAAATGAATCTCTCAAAAGAATCGGTGACGTCCTCCATTTCAGAAACAATCACAAAAAAAATTCCAAGAGCAACAGATGCCAACTGAATGGGAATGTGATCCCCAATATCATTTGCGTAAGCATTTAATTAATTCCAAACAGAAGTTTTGATTTAATCCCTTAGTCCTAAGCATTCTAAGCTAAAAGACAACATAATTTGCCAGTTAACGATTAGACAACCACTATCCAAGGTGGCATAAAAAATCTCAAAATTCCCTTCTTTTTTCGGTTTTTTTTTTTTTTTCACAGGTCCCATGCATGAAATAACACTATTGGGATATCAAAATGTCAGGGAGACTCCTGAAAACTAGGTTCCAAAAGATTTAGCATTTTACCTCACTGTACAAGTCTGTCGATCAACCCATCGTCAAACAGGAAATGCCTTCGGGGGTCTCTTTCTCTGACATTTCAGTTTGACTAGGGTCCGTTTTTGTCGACTCTTTCTCAGGAGATATTGACTTTGGACTAGGCTCACATTTTGGTGACTCTACCTCACCTGAAATTGAGGCTGGACAGCACTGCGAAGCTTTATCCAACTCTGTTGGGCCAGAACCATTATTTCTCTCTGGGTTTTCAGGTTCTCCATTTCCTGATGCAGAAACTTCCTGGGAATCCAAACGAGCTAGTTTTTTAACAGGCTCGACATCAGCATGTACAAGACACTTGGGAGCAGATGAATTTTCTCCAACGCTAGAAGTGCTAGACATCAGCCACTCAAACTTCAAATTCTTGCCTTGCCAACATTTACCATTAAGGAATGCTCTCTCAGCAGATCGGCGAGTTGCGAAAGTCACACGAGCTGAACAACTTTTTACTGTATCTGAACCATCACCATTGCCATCACCATCATAATCACCAGGCTCATCTTCTAGTTCCACGGAAGAAAGATAACCATATGATGAGAAGTGTTCCTTCAAAGCAGCAACCTGTAAGGCAACAATACATCAGTTTACCCTGTTATTCCCACATGGAACCTAAAGCATTTTATCATGACATGACTGAGAAGGAACACGAGACAAACAACAAGAAAAGATATGCATCCACTACTATTACACTATTATACATGGGCTGGTGGCAGCACACACACGAAGGATATATATATATATAGAGAGAGAGGGAGGGAGGGAGGGAGGGAGGGAGAGACATTTGCCAAACCAGCTGGTAAAGGTGAAATAATTTTAAACGCTGTGGGTCGGTTGTCCAACTTGTATTTATTCATCAAAAAAGGAGGCCCAACAGGTGCTAATGGATGAATTGATTGCTTTGAGCCAGCAGACTCCTGCAGAGCCATCACTGTACTTGTTTTGGTACTAGAAGACACAATATTCTCCATTCTTTTGTTCTTATCCACTATCCCACCATGTGGTGATGCAACACCGGCACCTGGATCAGCAGACCTCGTAGTAGCAGCTTTGGCAACATCAGATGCTATTCCAGTTTTTTGTCTCTTAGAAGCAGGCTCCGTTGCTACCTCACCCTTGACTCCTGTAGCCTGCAAAGCGCAAAATTTGAGAGCAAGAGATAGAGGTGTACAGTCAGCTTCATATGTTATATTGGTTGTGTGTATGCATGTGTGCTGAAAAGATAACTACACCTATCATGAATCTGTTTACTTGTGAAAAAGGCATGCATTCTCTACATAATTATTTCTCTCACTGCTCCCAGCATTGTTCCATAAACAACAACTGATGCAAACCAGGACTGCCTCACAGGCTCAAGATTAATAAACAGACTCTATATGATCTAAGATGCACGTAAGTGTCATCCATGCTTTGCTCTATATTCAGGATTCAAAAGGTGAGTTTAAGTGCCAACACATACACATGCATTATAGAATTTTGGCTCCAAAAGTAGTAGCCTAATTTTGACTCTATATGATCATATATGCTTGGTAAACAATATTCAGAAGTAATGTTGGCATTACTTGTTTCTCAAGTTTGTGCAACTGACGCCGAAAGTCATTTCGCTTCTGATCCAGCATCTCCTGTTTCTTGCGAAGTTCCTCCTTCAATTGTTCTAAATTCTCTAGCTTCTTCTGCATAGGAGGAGAAACCTCTGGACCATTTGTGATGTCGACCTTAGGGTGGTCAGTGGCGGGCATAGAAGTATCAGAGGTAGGGACTACAGTAGTCTTTGAAATAGCCAACTGAAGATTATCCTTTCCACTGTTACCAATAGACAGATGGGGTAGACCTGAAGTAGCAGGAACACCCCGGGAAGTAGCATCATCAGGTATGCTATCACGATTAGCCCACCACAGTCTGATAAAACGATTGCCCATTACAGCATCAGGTGCCCTTAGAGCAGCTTCTGCCTCTTCCCTTTTAGAAAACTGAATAAATGCTCGCTCACTGTTCAATGGAATATAAATGTCAATAACCTCTCCAAATTTTTGAAAATGAGAAAGTAGAGCGTCTCTTTTGTTGCTTTTATGCGGAATGCCATTCACAAAAAGTGTTCGCAGTGCCTTTTGAGATGGTTTCCGCGTGTGACGCATGGTATCGCTATGTATCTTGGCAGGTGAATCCATGGTTTTTGTGCCACAATCGTCAAAATTAGTGCGCTTTCCTTGACGGGAAGTACCATGAACATTGTCTAATGCACCCTGATCTTCCTTGGATTCACTCTCCATATAACTTGACATACTTACTGTGGAATCGATTTTCTCTTTCACATCTAATCTATTGTTCAAAGACCCAATTCTACCCCAAACAGAAGAATTCATGCCTTGAAAACCCACAGTAATCCCAGTGCTTCTAATTGGGCATTCATTATCAGCACCATCACGTAACCTGGCATGATTGTGATCAGAAGGATCCACACTTACCATGGATTCAGTTTCATCAAATTTAGGTGAATGTGGTGCTAAGAGTGTACTAGAAGTTTCGGGACCATTGTCATTCCACAGGGGCTGATCTGGGTCATACAAGTCTCCTCCACTCACACTAACAGAACCAGTATACGCACCGTTCAGACCCAAGCCATCATCAACTATTCCAGGCTTGTTACTTTTTCCATGCATTCCTTTGCTATTCATCAATGTGGCTGGAGGGGCACCAACTGTTGGCACAGCCCCCAGTCCAGAAGTTGTTCCAGGTAGTTGGGCACGTGGAAGTGAAACAGGGAGATTAAACTGTGAAAGGCTCTGCAAGTGGTGAAAGAATAAATTACTTGTGGCAAATTAAAAATAACCCCAATAATCATGACAATAAAAACACAATTCATCAAATAGTATCAGTAAATGCAATATAAAATCGCAGGAGTGATCCCAGCATGTAATTCTGCCAGGAAGTTCTGAGCTTTTTCTTATTTTGAGTCTCTTCCCTTGAGTTTGTGTAAACAATCTATAATGGAATAATTAGGTAATAAAAAAACATTAAAATATGATTCCTCTTCCGACCACTTCACTGAATGCTTTGATCATCTAGCATAGGTAAAAAAAAGAAAACGTCAAATACAATTACTGGCTGACCATGAAGTGCAAAGAAATTAATGCCAACTCCATTGTTTCAGCACATTTGAAGGCTACAACAAAATTGATTCATGTGCAAGAGGATCTTGGTGGCCTAAAAGTGTAGCTCTGCTCCCACATCTAAGGCTTCTCTAAGTTAGATGGCTAAAAATAACTAGACAAGCTATAAATAGTTGGTAGATGTCACACACAGAAATGAATGATAAATTTGTCATAAGACAAGAGACATGAATGTGTTAAATGAACTTAAAAAAGAGTCATTGATGGGCAAAACAAATTGTAACAAAAACACACACAACACATTAATTAATAAAACAATCTGAATCAGGTATTCAGAGGAGTCATACATTCAGGTTTTCCAGCAACCAAGCATCTAGCGAATGTTAGAAACGAAATAGTCCAGGTTAAAAATAAAAAAAAAATAAAAAAAGCATGACTTATTCTATGGTTTCATCCATAATAATAGATGTCAAGTCACATTAAACTCTGCAATCAGCATTTCTTAGATCTTGGAAATCAAGGTCAGAGATATTTCAACAGTTGCAAACACAAATGAGAGGCAGTTAATCAAAAAACACAAAATGATGGCAACATACAACCAGAACAATTTAGGGCATGGATTCGACTCTTCCTGCCTCGGATGCTAAGTCAGATAAGAAATGGATATCCATCATCAGTAACATAATATACATATTCAAAAGACATACCTGAACATCTTCAACCACGATGCGATTGACACCATGCTCCAATGGACACATGTCCCCTCTTAAACAAAATCCGCGCTCCTCAAAATCTCTACACCTCTGGTGAGGAATGCCCATGTTCAATGAAGAATTTACTGCTGGTCTGAGTGTTCCTTGCAACCCAATGGGATGGAGTGTATCCAGGCCACCATTTGACATTCTTGGCATTAAACCAAAAGCATTCCAGGATGCACTCTGCACATTTGAAACATTTGCCAACCCCCTCCCGGCAAAGAGGCTTGGCCCCAGGTGAGCCATTTGAGAAGCAATGCCAACTGAGCTGAACCTAGAATCACGTTGGCTCCAAGAACCAGACTCCCTTCCTCTTCCCCTGCTAGGACCAGGATCTCCAGAAAATGTTTGGTTTAACCGGATTCTTTGATTCAAATCCACAGGCATTCGGGGTAATGACATTAGGTCAGGTCGTATTCTTTCAAACTTTGTGGCATAGTCCTTCTCAAGAGAAACAGAGTTATAATTTTTCCAGGTTTCACGAGCTTGAGATTCATTTTCCCGGAAAGGATGCCCATTTTCAAAGTGTTTGTTATGCTTCCTGTATGGCCTTGTAGAAACTGGTTCCAGAGAATCTCTCTCCAAAGATTGAGAACGCGTCTCTCGTCTACGATGCTTATGGTTGCGATCATCATCTTCCTCGTCACTGACTTCCTTCTCCTCGGGATCACTAATGCATTCAGCAGGAGAAAGACCACCTGTCTTTAGTGGCAAAACTTTCAGCTCCATTTACAACACTTATGAAAAGTAGATGGTTGTTTTGTGGCATCAAATTCCCAAACTCTCTCTAGATGTAGCAATCAAAACAGTTTGATTGCTGGGATTCCTTCAACAACTGAATGGCAACCTGGAATCAGGAAAGAGGTAAGCAACAACAAGAATGAAAAAGAAACACAGATGAACCCTACCATAGAAAGAAACAAAGATTAGCAGTTGTAATTCTCATTTACATCAATGTGTTTGTGTGAGTTAAGCAGTAACCTGTATTCATAAGGCTCCTATCCAATAAGTTGTTTGACAGGAATCAAATTAGTCAACAGTATCTTTTTCAACAAATCTTATTATGAGGGAGAAAACAAGGTTACTAAAGTCTGGGTTCCAGAGGTTCAGAAGCTACTTCCAACATAAATTTCACTATTTCTAATTGATTTTTTTCTGCTAAGGATCTATGGAAGCTGGGGTTTCATTTCATAAAGGGGTTAAACTCCTTGAGTCATAATATGCCAAAATCTCCTGGCATAGGAAGTCTTGAATAATTAGTGAGACTACCACCATGAAAAATTCCAGTGCATAGCAACATATAATAACTTGATGAGTCAAACCATTTCCCTTCTAATATAATCTATCACTTCTATTCTCCTCGATTAATTTAGGAATCTCAAAGCTACTAAGCAGAGCAAAATGCAGTTGGGTAAGCCTCATTGTCACACTCAAGATGAAGCTCACCTATAGGAAATTAGGTGCGCTACTAGCCAATTTGATTGAACAAGGAAATCTTTACCTTATTTTTCCTTATCAGAACAACAAGAAGTATGATCACAAATGATATGATAAAGAAAAATCCATGAAGTCTGTGATTACCGTCAATAAAAAGATTAAAAATATCACCCATCAAAAAAGTCTAGAAAGAAAATAGATAGAAGTTTTCTATCACATCAACAACTTAGAATACCATGCTTTCACATATGTAAAACAATTGTCAATACATATCTTCACAAAATTGAAGGTGCACCGGCACAAAACTCAAACAAAAAATAACTCTTCTTTAATAAGTGATCATCCAGCCTTAAATGTTATCCTTCAGCTTCAAGTAAACAATTGAGCTTAAATGGGTGTGACACCACCAGTGGCACACATAAAGATTGAATAGAGGCATCAGCGATTATTTTGGGATTATGTCTCTTATAAGACATGCAACAGATTCCCATAATATGACAGCTTATGCTAAGAGTTAAAATTTCACTGCTACCAGTGATTTAGTTACAGATCTACATTAAGATCGACAGTTAATGCAACAAAAGCAAGAAGTCCTATATGGGATTAACTACACAGCTTCCACTTTCCAATTTTCTAGCAAAGGCCAAATTATTTTTCCCTACATGCAAGCCTTTTACTACATTTTATCTCAATTATAGTGCGAAGTAATTGGTACCTCGAGTTGCACTAGTGAGATGAAGAAGAAAACTTAGCAAAATCAAAAGGCAGCATTTAGTGAAAGCAGAAAGAAAGAAAAAACAGTTAGGCCCTTGGAGCCTCCTGTGCTAGAATGCAACAATAAAATAGGCATCACAAAACAGGCCAATCTTCAAAATGGATACGTGTTTCAAACATCATGATGCATGAATGAGCTTTGCCCTATAACCTATATATTTCACCCCAAGAAACTAATCATATAACATATAAACACATCAATAGCTTAAGAATCCTAAATGCCAAACTTGGGAAAAGAAGAAGCATTGCAAATTCTGTTGCCACGGAGCCCAGAAAATGTAGTACAAATTACCAAATAACTTGGATTAGAACCTTAAAAAGACACTGGATGGCTAACAACTTTCCATTTGATTTACATAATATCCACAAACAGGTTGCTTCACAAAATAACCTAATGAAGAACTATTCAACCCAAAACTTTGCTAGGTTGCACAGAAGTGACTTTAAAAAATCTAACATTTCCAGGAAAGAAGATTGAAATACAACTCATTTTAATTTTATACCACTCTTATTAACCCCAAAACTCCCTTTTTTTTTTCTAGAATCCATCTCATTTGTGCTTCTATTTGAACAATTGATATATATGGATGTGTGTGTGTGTTCATAGATAGATGAGAAAAAGGCTTTTCTAAAAGTGTCTTTAGGTTTTTTAAAAGTTCCCTAAGGGCACACGATAACATTGTAGTTAGAACCCCTTCATTCTTACTGTGTGGACCATTACACATGCATTAGAAGAATCTTTTATTAACAGTGTGCTTCTCCAGACATCCAAACAACTGACCCTCAAGCTTTTGCCAATGAACATGATGAAGAGTACAGAAAAAACTACTATATTCAAATGCCTAATAACGAAGTGCTGAAATACTAATACAAGACAAGAAAAAAGCCTATAAAACAGTTTTTATTGTGTAGCTAATATTAAAAACAGACAGTTATTATGTTTGATCAGACAGGATCATCAGATACTCCTTCTCATAGATCAAACTACTGAACTACTACGAATCGACACCAAAACATGGTTGTGCATATACTAAAAAGAGCTATTTAAGCCAGACATAAACACGCAAAGGCTCTTCATAGTACACGCCAGATTAATTCACACCAGAAGCATAAAAACTGCACAGCACTTCTCAATACTACATGGTGAGGTTAAAATATGGTCTCTAATTACTGAAATAAATTAAATTCATAGACTAACATCAAGCTAAACATACTCAAAAACACTACATTTATGGAAGAAAAAAAAAAGGGAAACATTATCCAGGACAAAAAAAAAAGTGATGCCTCAATAAAAGAAATTGACAATTTTCTTAAAAATAAATAACGTAATCCAACCAAAAAAACGTATGCACTCATACCATTAAAAAAAATTAAAAAAAATTCTGAAGAATTATATTAATTTTCACAATTATGAAATAGAGATAGCATGCAGTCACAATAAACCAACAACAATTAGAAATAAATAAATATTCAATTCAAATCAAATCAAATAAAAGGCGTTAAGAATATTGTCTTACAGAATCTTCTAGAAGAAATTGAGCGAAGAAACGAAAACCGTTTCAGAGATTAGAAACCACCGATTCCATCTTGTCGTGTTATAGAGGAAAGAAGGTCATAACGCGGCCATGGAAGGGCATTTCGGAAAGAGGGGGAAGTTGGAGAGCGTAGGGGCAGGATCGTAATTGAGTGATGACCAAGAGCAGAAGTGAGTTTTTTTTTGTTGGTTGAAGCTGTGTGTTAGAGAGAGAGAGAGAGAGAATCGAACAAGAGAAAGAAAATCAAACAAGATTTTTTTTTTTTTTAATAGAGAGATGATGGTATTGATATTATGTACCTAAAAGGAATTTAGAAAATGATGCGAGGACGAAACAAGAAGGTGGAATTATGTTTTGGTCCCATCAAATTTGAAAAAATTATGTGCTTTCTCATGATGGTTTGTAATTTGTGAATTGGCCCCTACACTTCTTATATTCTTTTTCTTCTTTCATGTTCAATTTTTTTAATTATCAGTTGTGTTACAGGGATGATAGAATGCTTGAAATCAATGAATACTCACCCAACGCAATTCAAATTAGTTGGATATTCTATGAATATTTATGATTGAAGGCGAGTTTAAGTATTGTTTGTTCTTATATTTTAAAAATATTTTTAAAAAATTAAAAAAAAATTATTTCAAATTAATATGTTTTTGTGTTTTTATATCATTTTGATATGTTGATATCAAAAATAATTTAAAAAATATTATTTTAATATATTTTTAACTGAAAATCATTTTGAAAAACAACTGCAACCACACTCTCAAACACGCTACATGTAAAACCTTAAAAAAATAAAATTAGAACTTGGATGGATAATGAATACCACTCTACTCGATACAAAATTTCTTTTATCGACGCACCTAATTACCCAAACTTTTCATCATCTCTCTTTTTTCCACCAAGAAAAAAAAGAACACAAACATCTTTATTTGTGAAGATACTACTCTCTCCTCTTGATTTGTTACTTTCTCTTATCTTAGCATGTTGTGTTTTCTTCTACTATTTTATGAAGAATTATGCTTTCATCATTTGAAATATTGGTGTGTGTTAATTTGACAAATAATCTTATGTTTGATCATTGTCAACCTATTAATCCATCGTTAATTATTTTATCAATATGCTACTTGTTCTTGTTTTTTTTTTCCTTTCAATAAAGAAAAACTATAATTAGAAACTTAATTCTAAATTGAAATATATAATAGCCTCACTAACCAAACATAATATGGAGTTCTTAATTTGACTTTAACTTATTAAGAAGAAAAGAAAGGTAAAGTCAAAGAAAAGCATAAAAGAAAAGAAAAACCTTAAAAAATAAAAGAGAACTTGTAAATAAAAGAAAGATCAGCAAAAGAAAACAATAAATAGCTTAAAACTATGAATAAATTGAAAAATAAATTATGTATATAAGGATGGGGCATCATTTCAAGTTGGTGAATGACATATTTATATTGTTACAGAGATCAAATTTCATGTAAACATCAAATCTTAATCTTATACAAATTATCTATAGTTGATAAGGATTGTAAAATCTTATTCCTAGTGCAATTTGTGCTCTATTATTTGCATTAATCCTATGTATTTGTTTCGATCAGTAATATCCATAAGTTATATTGCTAGAGTTTTCTTTTTCTATAAGTTATCTTGCTAAACTTCTCTATTAAAACATAAAAATAACATCTTCAAGCTCTACATAATAAAAACCTTATCTTATTACGCGTGTTTAGAATTACACAGATTATGTCCTTAATATACATTGGTCTATCATCATGAATGCTCTAAAAAACATGATTGAATAATGTATTAGTTCATGCTTAAAACAAATCCATAAGAAGAAGATAATATGTTCATCTTAGATGTAGAGAGAGAGAGAGACTTCCATTCTAGGATGATTATGTGAACATTAACATATAAAAGAAGGTCATCCCAACATTGCTTAGAGTTCTCACTGTAGATTACATCAAGTGGTTGGATAAAACACAATAACATCTTAGTGAAAAATGGAAAGTTTAGAGGATATTTAATGCAATCTAACTATCTAGGATTACCATCAAACCTATTATAAAACTAGTAGCAGCCTTATCTCTCTTTCAGTAAAAGTCAAAAAAACATTTTCATATTCAATTACATGATCTAAACTATCAACCTATATGATTTGGCTTTAATATGAGGCTTATAATTAGAAAGTGAAAAGCTTTATGCCTCTACATAAATGGTCACAGGTCAATTTGAAGACTTATTTGTAGGTCTTTTTAAATATAGTATTTTGTTAAAGATGGAGAAGAAAGAAATAAATTTTCCCTTCTAGATAGAAAATAAGACTTTTCTTCTTTACTTAGTATGTAGATATTTAATTTGTTCTACATCTAAGTGACCAATCAAGACTAATTTAAAGATAGTAATGGCCTTTATTAAAGGTAAGAGTGTTACCCTTATAAATATTTATACCAAGCCACATATATAATGCATTAAGAGAATGCCATTTGAGAAGTGAGCAACACCATTTTATAATGAAAGAAAACATATATGTAGTTTTATGATGTGCTCTTGCATAGGAAATTGTCAATCTCCACAAGTATAGTACTTAGAGGTATTCAAAAAAACTGAAAAACCGAGAAAACCGGAAAAAAATTAACCGAAAAAACCAAACCGTGAAATAAAACCGATTAAAATTTTGAAAAAACCGACCAGTTTGATTTCAGTTTTTTAAGCCTAGAACCGAAAAAACCGAACCAAACCTGTACCGAAAAAAACCGGAAAAAAAACCGAGCCAAACCGAGCCAAAACCAAGCCACACTGAAAAACCGAGCCAAATCGGAAAAAAACCGAGCCAAACCGGAAAAAACCAAGCCAAACCAATTTGAACTGGTTTTTGTTCTAAAAAATCGAACCGAACCGAAACCAGTCGGTTTGAACCGGTTTCAGTTCGGTTTTGATTTTTTTTAAAAAAATTGGTTTGGTTACTTTTTTTGATAAAAACTGAACCGAACCAAAAATGAACACCCCTAATAGTACTAGGTAATCAACCTTAGACCCCTAGTTAACTTGTATAGAGGAGAGTTTGATAAGGACCTATTTCCACAACTTTCCTTTCAAAAGATACTTAGAGACTTTTCTAGCCATGGAAAGGAGAAGAAGTTTAATGTAAACCTTGTGAATATAAAGATCCAGAAACCCATAGTGAAATCAACCCTTCCTAAGAAAGTTAAATTTAAGCTTGTGATTGAGTTTGACACAATGATAATATATACCGAGGCACTATAATTATAAAACCCGAACCTTCACTAATCACCTATGAAGAGACACGAATGAGTAGTATAGAAGACACTACAAAGCTTAGTTAATTCTTTAATAAGTCATAGCAATTCCATAAGGAACCAAGAGTAAAAACAAACTCTCACACACAAGTTTTATTTTTGAATAACCAATCAATCTCTTATTAATTTTTTTAAAACCTAAATACAAACTAAATAACCATATTTATACTAGTTAGAACATCTTAAAAAAATATTGGAAAAAAAAAAGATTTCTAAATAAAATAGAAAAAAGAATTCTAAATCAACTAGGAAACTAATACAATTCTTGCACAAAAGCTTCTGAAGCTTATCTGTAGACCTTTCCAATGTTTAATTACCCTAAACATTTAACTCAATATACAACAAGACCTTTGGAATATTCTGGTAAAGTTTCGGCATGATCCAATGGTTGGATTAAAAGTTATACTTGTTAGTATAAAACTATGCATTATAGAAAATAAGCCCCAAATCATCTATAGTCCTTAAATGACAAGGAAAGGTCATGGTTTGACTATTATATTGATTTCAATCGATGACATATGTTGAATTGAGCCAAACTACTAGTAGGGGTGATCATTTTCGGTTTAGTTCGGTTTTAAACTAAAAAAACTAACCAAACCAAAAATTATATTTTTTAAATTATAAACCAAACTGAACCGACTAACCAGTTCAAACTGACCATTTTGGTTCGATTCGGTTTAATTTTTTTCTTTCAAAACTGATTGGACTTGTTTCCATTTAATTGGGCCTTTTTTACTAGGCTTGGGCTTTTTTTAACATGTTTTGGGTTCAAATCGACCACTTTATGATTATTGTTGTTGTTGCTTCATTTATCATTCACTCACTTGAAGAAGCTGAAGCAAACTACAAAAGAAAGCTGATGGAGGATTTTGGTAAGTTAAAGGCAAAATTCAAGACTATAAAACAAGATTATGTTGTTGGTAATGTTAGAAAAAAAAAAGATATTTTTCTAGCAGGGAAGTGATAGTTGTAGGTAATTATCAATAATCAAATGAGAATTTTAAACAAGAGTTTACTACCATACTATAACAAAGAAATAATTTCCAAGTGAAACTTTCGCTAGAAAACCAGTAGAAGAGGACAAAAGGTAACAAGAAAATGTTTTCCCTGCTCTAAAACCAAGTTGTTCCTCCTTTGCGAGTCAAATGAACCAACAACTTTTAGACACAAAAAGCTAATGAGAAATTCAACATTAAGGCAAGTTGTGGAAACCAAAGCAAATTTTTAGGAGAAAGTACTTTTTTATCTATTTACAAACAATTCAAGAAATCCATTTAAAAAAAACATTTAAAACCCAAATCGATTTTCTCAATAAATACAAGCAAGTAAACGATGAAAAAGTACTTGGGTTTTTCCATCTCTAACCACATAAAACTAAGAAATCAGAGATAGAGAGAAGAGGGAAGAAAATTATACACAATAATAAAACTTTTCCTAGATTTCACAAATTTTATAGTTTTCAAAAAAAAAAAGATTTGAGGTTTTAAATTGACATTTCAAGGTGCTTTCTATGTCTAGGAACTATCGAAATTGAGGCTGGAAGTGTAGGAATAGTGTTGGCATGTGTATCCATGCGGTGTCGCTGCTGGAGGGAAGTGGGCTGGTAGATTTAATGCTCCTTTATCTCCTCTTTGCTCCTATACTGACAAATGCTCACCATTGCTTGAGGGAGGAGATCTAGCTTTCCAAAGCTTCGATCCTCCTATCTCTCTCCTTTCTTAGTTTAACTTCTCTTGTTGTAGAAATGCTTAAACTGCTATAATTCACGGTGGCTGAGGGAGAAGAAAAGAAGGCAGTATGGGAACAAGAGGAAGAGAACCTTTCTTGGAGGAACTCACCACCACTAGTGGTGTTGTGGCTGAGAGAAGAATAAAAGGTTGTCATAGTGGATGGAGCAACTGGTATTGGTCCTTTTCTTTTCTGGTAAGAAAGGGAGACAAGGCTATTTTGGGTGGTCAACCTTGGTTGGTGGATGATGCAAGATTGTTTAAAAAAAGACATAGAAATGTGTTTCAGTTTGGGGTTAGGTTGTTAGTGGCGTAATGTTGCTAGGTGTTAGCTTATGTAATGAGCTGCTACTATGGGTTTGATAGTGGAGGTGAAGGGAGTGTCACGATGAGAACTAGTCTGTGGTGTTTGGTTAATGGTATTTAGATTGTTGTTCGTGGTGGTGTTTTTGTGTTGAGATGAGTTTTGAGGGAGAGCTAGGGTCAGCGATGGATGGTAGTAGGTGGTTACTTTTGGTCGTGGGGGAGAAGAAGGTTATGGGTGTCCTTTTTTGTGTAGTGGCGGATGAAAGGCACACTTAGGTGTGAAATGGTTCTCTTTGCTGAGAGCTAGGGAAAATGATAGAGAGAGTTGTTATATAGGTTTTTAATGGGAAGGTAGTTTTGAAATGATGATTTTGTAAGGCAAGGCTACTAGATGTTCAAGTAGGAGTGATAACCTTTTGTTGGTTGGTGGCTGGGTTTAGAAACAATAAGACTAGGGTTTTTATTTTGGGGGAGTGTGTAAGCTGGAGAGAGTTTGATATTTTTCTTTTAGTTTTGTTTTTTTAATGGTCACCCCCCTTTCTTGTGAGAGATTCCTTTACTAGGTAAAAAAATTGTATTTTACTTTAGTCCCTAAGCAATCTAAATTTACTTAAATCCCTCATTTTTTTGTTTCACTTTTGGTCTCCTTGTCCATTTATTATATTTTTTTTGTATTTTGATTTTTTTAAAAATGACGTGTTAAAATTGAACATATTAAAAAGAAATTTTTGAATTCTAAATTCTTTTGAGAAGTTGCTGAAAATATTAAAAATGAAGCAAATATATCAAGAATATATATATTTTTTTGTTTTTGCATTTTGATAATATTTAGAAATTAAATGGTTAAAATTTGGGTTATGAAAATAGTCGTGCAAATGTAATAAGAAAATGGTAAACTTGCAATTATTAAAAGGCTAGTATGTTTACTAAATAAATATGTGTGTGTCATAAAAGACTAAAACACAATCCTAATAACCGTTTGGAAACGCGGTCCAACTCGTGTTTCTAAAAAATTCAAAAAAAATTTTTTGCTAAAAATTAAGTTTTTTAATATTTTCAGATCATATTGATGTGCTGATCCCAAAAATAATTTTAAAAAAATTATTTTGATACATTTTTAAGGAAAAAACATTTTGAACCGCAATCACAATCCTAAACAGACTCTAAACGAGTATAGAGTTTGTACTTAAACAAAACTAATTTAGGGTACTTACTTGTTAAAGTCTTTATAATATAACTAAGATAAAATTCTTGTTGTTGTCAATGATTAATTTTTTTTCTTAAGATTTTATTTCTCATCATTTGATGCAAAAGAACTTTCTTCAATAGTTCTCTTAAGAGTTCAATAAAATCACTTTGAAAACATGCACTTTTTTAAGGTATGTGAACTTAATGGTATGGACTCAATTTTCTCTCTACAAAAATGGATTCCTAAGATCTAATATAGAAAGAATAAATAAGAGACCAAGACTTAGAAAGCCAACAACAAAAGAAAAAAAAAACTCAAAAAATCTCTAAGATTTTCTTTCCACCTATCCAAACACCTATTTATATGACTCAGGAATCAAAACATTAATTACTCAAAATTCATGAATATTCATAATTCATGAATATTTATTAATCATGATTAATTTTCATAATTAATGAATATCTATTAATAAATATTCATGAATGTTCATAATTCATGAAAATTCATGAATACATTCATTCTTATCACACCATAATTAATATATTGGTTCATGTACTAAGATATTTTAGAGACTAAAAATTATTGATAAAATAAGGACTTAATAAAAGGGGGAAAAATATTTTTCATTAACCAAATTCAAGTCCAAACTCATGAACTTATAAGCCTACTATCCAATCCATAAACTAGTTTGTATTTGAAAGTTTTGCTATTCAAAAGTTATTTGAGAATAATTTCTTTTGGAGATCTTAAGAAAATAAAAATATTTAGATGTAATGAATCTTATCATTTTAGACTAGGACAACATATGTTCATATACTTGTAAATTGTTTTTGATATTGTCAAATTAGGTTTATGAATAACATACCTTTTGAGAATTTGAATGAAAACTAATATGTAAAGGTGTTCAACAATTACATATTCTAATTAAAAAGTTGAAGTATTATGATATAACAAGTGTTTAGAACTTTTGAATTACCTAATAAAAAACAAGACAATTTTATAGTTGATGAATGGCTAGCAAATTATTAAGAAAATCATGGGGATTAGCAAAGAGGATGAAGTTAATTAGAGACAATAGTTCTAAACTAGAACATGTCTTATGTAAAGATGGACTTAAAGCAACATCTTAATCAAGTAACATTGGATCCTCCTAATGGAGTCATATGTGTGTGTTTGGTTGCAAGATCTTGCTTTCAGTTTGAAAATGTGTATATACCTTTCTTGTACAATAGCTATCTCTCTAGAGAGCGATCAAGATACATTCTTGAATCTATTCATATCCAACCTATCACCCTTGCTTAGCTTGCTTCGCAAGCTTCACCTGACTTGGTCAAAACCTATCTTATAATGAATGGGGGTGGTCTAGTTAAGATTGATCCAGCTAAGATTGATCATAGTAAAGGAAAGTGGTTAAGCTAACCAATAAGGTTGGTCCATTCCAAAATATCTATGATTTAGCATGAGATAACAGGGGGTTGACTTCCACTTCTCGAAGCCTGTAATCATAAAAGGAGGCACGAGAGAAAATACCACCCGAAGAGGGTGCTGATCCAACGAAAGAGGGTGCAGATCCGTTGGCTAACAATCTGAAAGACTAGCATCATTCCCTTCCAATATCTATTCTAATCTATTCCATTCTTTTTTGTCGGCATTGGCTACATCAATTGACATCACCCTCACCACCTTATCCCTGCCTCACTTCACTAGAAAACAAACAGAAAAAAAGAAACAAAGATGTGATATGAAGGAACCTACACGAAAGAGTCTTTCAGACAACGAAGCTTATTTAGCGGACGGATCAACGACAAAGTCTCACTGATGCTTCTCTTGCACCCGCGGATCCAGGATTTCTAATCAATTCAAAGAAACGGCGTTTCCACTTAGATTTCTTCATAGACGAGATGAAGGCTTCCACCAATCAGATGGTTTTCATATTCTCGAACTGCTATCTTCAGAATGTGCGGGAAAAAACAGACTCAAGCAAGAGAATACGGTTGAATAAAGTGTTTATAAAAATTTAATTTTTTTATTTAAAATTAATTATTTTATATTTTCACATCATTTTAATATATTGATATTAAAAATAA
>Ga0325403_1001973_pt1 | contig 17794 bp, 10 predicted proteins | sample PopdelMetagenome_19_FD_205665 | JGI IMG/M metagenome (GOLD analysis project Ga0325403, IMG submission 205665) | Populus deltoides microbial communities from Bellville, Georgia, United States - Xylem-PdKOR-R4 | ecosystem: Host-associated > Plants > Phyllosphere > Stem > Wood/Secondary xylem...
AGGTAAACGTGACAGAATTCAAAATTTTCACAGCTCATCCTGAGCTTCATCACCAACAATCTAGCATGGATTTGATTCACTTCTGAACATAAATAGAGATATGTTCATGCATACACATAAATACACACAACCAATCTCCAGTGCATGCATTGCTTATCTGATGTCCCCAGCTATTTTATGTAAATGCTTTTGTAATTTCTATTCTGGAAAAGTCCATTACAGTAGAGAAAAAGGGTAGAGAGAATAATTTTTCACCGCACATTTTAAATTACTTTCATACTAGAAACCATAATTTTTTTTCAAGGGAGAGAAAAAAGGGCCAACAAGAAAAGCAAATGGTGGTTGCATACGTCGAAATAGGTGGTTCTCCAAGCTTCCTCGAGGCATGAACTCGTAAACTAGCAGCCTTTGATCATCTTCAATGCAGTAACCAATCAGTTTAACCAGGTTAGGATGAACAAGATCACCAAGGTAATTTACTTCAGCCTGCCAGACAGATCCAACAATTAAAAGCAAACCTAGGAGTAAGAAATCCAAACGATTTGGAAACAAAATTATTGAAAATGAAAATTCACAGAAAATACGATAGTGAACTTTTATATGTGAAGTAAATAGATTAGGAAAGTCTGGTACCAGCCATTCTTTATGACCCTGGAGCCCATCATGATTAAGGGTTTTAACAGCAACGGTAAGGCCAGTACCAGGTTTCACCGGAGCAGTTCCATTTTCTTCAATCCATCCCTTGAAAACACAACCAAAGCCACCTTCACCAAGAAGACTCTCAGGTCTAAAATTTCGAGTTGCCAGCTTGAGATCATTAAATGTGAACTTCCGCAGTCGAGAAGCAACTTTAAGCTCCTCTTCAAGTTTGGAAAGGGATGAATTACTTTCTGTATTGCTTGTGGTTGACGACGAGACAACAGGAACAGCTGGTTGGTCTGTGCTTGTATCATTTATGGATTTACTTTCTGTTGATTCACAAACTTACACTATTAGAATACAGACTACTGTAAAATGAAATCTTAAGGGATGATAATCATAACAATGAAATAGACAAATAAAGCACTGTGCGCTACAAACCCTTCTGGATACAAGCACACCAGCTTTTCAATGAAATGCTAAACTGCATGCCACTGTGCGCAGGTTTGACAAAGAGATGTGATACCCAACCCAGATCATAATTAAAATGGTAAATAAGAAAAAAATTGAAGCATAAACTACAGTGCAGCATGTACATGTATATTCAACAAAAATGAAACTACACGGTAATACCATATATCCTTGTAACGATTATCGTGGTTTCTTTTAACTTGAACTCTCCACATACACAAATCATAGATTCCCACATTCTGCTATTTAAACTAACCATGAAAGTCACTCTTCCAACCTCACACAGCCCCTATCGCAGGTGCCTTTGAAACCAAAGTATCTGTCCTTCACCTGGTAAAATTTTCCTTAAATCCATTGGGCAGCTCAGCAACCCAGTCTTTACCACTATTATCACCACTAGAATGTTTCCATTACACACCTACCAACTCATCAGTCATGCTACCATCACCAGCACACTAATGATTATTCCAAACTCAATGCCATTTTCCTGAGATTCTGGAAATGTCTGCAATCATTTGGAGTTTGTTTCAAATAAACTGATGAAACAGCTGGCCCTACTTTCTGCCAAAGCCAAGAACTATACACATCTTTTCAACACTACTATGGGATTGAAGCTGATTCGAACTAAGGCAATGTTTTCAACAAATAAGAAAAAAATCATTTCTAAGAAGAAATAAAAAAAAAGCAAGTTCGATAAACTTAAATCAGATTATCTACATCACTAAAAGGTTAAGACTTTAGTCAAGCCTGCTATTGGAAACGAGGAACATAATTGTTATAATAAAAAAACTAACAAGGAAATCATGATACCAAGCATTTATTGCAAAGCTCTAACCAGAACAACAAGTTAAAAAGAAATTAAAGAACCAAATCTAACCAAAAACATCAAGTCAATCAAGTAAATGAAAGACTCAATCAAGTACCAATACGGAAAAATTCCCTTCCTTTATTTTCCGCTTGAACTAAAAATAACGGCTTCCCCAAGCTAGCGGATATAAAATAAACAAAAAACTGTTAGAGATGACTCTCCAAATAGTAATTCTGCATGTTTGCGATAAACTGCGGGAAAGAAAACAACTTATGTCTAGCATGACCTGAAGTAGTTTCTGCAAAATCTAAGGACTCCAAGTTTTCATAGAAAAACCTTCACCCTGTCAATGGATCTCACAGCCAAGTCAGGCTTCAGTATTCATGCAGCTTTTAAATAGTGCAAGCAGTGAAAACAGCTGTTGCTAGTTCCTTTTAAAGTCACTGTTATGCACACACGCACGCACATAGAAACTAAACATTCGGTTGCAAAACCATTCTTGGTTGAACAAACATCCCAGGAAGGAAACCATGCCAATCTTAACTGACAAACTGATTGAACTAAAACAAATAATCCACATTGATCAAACCCCCAAAAAAAAATTGAAGTGAAGAGAAATCGGAATTACCAAAATGGGTACTAGTCCCACTAACAGAGCTATCAACTTTGGATCTTGACGAAATGCAGCCCCCAACGAGCCTTAACTTGACCCAACACCCCGCCTTTGTACCATCTTTCTTCTTCCTCTCCTTTGATTTGCACACATCCCAAGAAGACTTCACTTTACCTTCTTCACTGCCTAAACCCATCCTCTCCTTTCCTCTTCAAAAACCCTAAATTCCAAAACCCACTTTTCATCAAACCAACACCCCAAATCCCACCACTTGCCACATCCAAAAAAAGAGGTTTCAAATTTAGCAATTTCTCTTCAATACCCACAAACCCAATTGAAAAAGAGATAAGAAGGGCTAGATCACGTCAGGTACATAAAAATTGATAGCCCCTTTTTAAAGATTTTTAAAAATAATCAAACTTTGGAAACCATTGAGACAGACAACAACATGGTTTGGTCTTCTATATTTCATATTTCTAATCAGTTAAGACCAGGAAATGTCCGCTGCTCTCTCGATAATAGCATGAGGATTAATTGTACATTTAGTCCTTTTACTCTTTATATTTTCATAATGTGCCCACTTCACTATTTTTATTCTTACTTATCTGATCCTTCTACTCAATAAAGTATTTTAATATGATCGCTCCATCCAATTTATGGCATTCCTTCTCTTTGCGTTTTAAAAATATTTTTAAAAAAATATTTTTTTTATATTTTTTATATTTTTTATTTTAAATTAATATTTTTATAGTATTTTTAAATTATTTTGATATATTAATATTAAAAATAATTTTTAAAAAATAAAATAATATTATTTAATATATTTTTAAAAATATATATATTTTAAAAAATTATGACAACTTATTTACAAGGCAGTTCCGGAGGTGGTTCTTGATTTTCAATTGATACGAAAAGGTGCAATATAGATTTATTTCACTGTTCTATTTCAAAGTTAATATTATAATATATAGCATGATTTTTATATATTTAAAAATAATTATTATTGATGAATTTGTTATTCCAGTTCGTATAAAAAAACTTAGTTATTTAAGTAATATATACATGTAATGTAATGTTATTGCATCATTATATATTATAGAAAAAACTAGTTATTTGCTCCACCGCGAATTAGATATTTTTTCTCCTAAAAATAAATTATACATGCTAGTTTTTTTTTCAATGTATTTTTGTAGATAAAAAAATTATATGCTAAATTATACATGTAAGTTCTCCCCAAATAAAATATTGTTATTATTTTTTCAGCCAATATAATAGTAGTTGGAATTGTATCTGGACCTGTAAACAACTATTTAAATTATAGTAGCAAAGTTTTCTAAGAACTTATTTTTAAATTATTTCAACTTAAAAAACTTCATTAACATCTTTTGAACACCTACAAACAACCCATCAAACCAAAAAACACAAAAACCCAAAATAAAACTAGATTAGATTTATCTCCCTTGATTTAGATCTGGCTTTTTCAAGCAATATTAAAGTTTTAGAACACCACCATCAAACCTATCTCATCGAGTGGAAGCCAAAAATATCTAGTGATTTTTTGAAATTTAAAGGGATCTAAATTGTATAAATTAAGTTATATTTAAAGATTGAGAGCTTAAGTGTATTTTTCATGAAATTCCTAGTATGACACCCATGTTTGGCGTCGTTTTTATTTTGATCCCTCTTCTTTCAATTTCACCATTGTTTAAGAAATAAAAAATAGAATTGATCTTCAATTATAATCAAATCACCCAAAATAAAAATTAAAGGGCCAAAATAAATAATAAATCCAGGGTGTATTAAATTATAAATAAATTATAATCAAATCACCTAATGTTTGTTTCTGTGTTTCAAAAGTGTTTTTGAAAAAAAAATTATTTGCTTCAAATTAATTTTTTTTAGTATTTTTAGATCATTTTGATGCGTTGATGTAAAAAATAATTAAAAATAAAAATATATAAATTATTTTGATATATTTTTGAGTAAAAAACATTTTGAAAAACAACCGCAACCACACTTCCAAACACACTAACTCTATCCACCGCAAAAAAAGAACATATCTTTTAATGTTTTCTACAATAAATAAATAAATAAAAGATAATGACACGTGATTGAATTACTTTACAAGTATCTATGATCATTTAAAAGGAAAAAGGATAATATTATTCCAACCAGTAGATTAATTTTCACAAACATCAAGCAATAAGATTCAATAAAATTTGTAGATAATTTTGTTAGATCAAATTTGATAAATATTATAAGTGATGTAATGAAGAATTTTGGTGAAAAAGTCTATCTTTAACTGTTGAAAGAAATGGAATGATTGGCAGAGCGACTCGAAGAAATTATAAAATGAGATTTTATATAATATAAAATATATGAATATTTATTCTGTTTTTTTAACTAATATAAAACTCGGACATACCGGATCGGATGGGATCGGATGGGATGATATTGACAGCCATGGTTAACTAGCACGAACATCCTTGTCTTTTCACTTTTTTAACGAGGTCCCTTATTAGTTAATATTCTTAATTTGACCCCTTTTATTAAACTCTGTTACCGAATCACATCCTTTCGTTTACTTTTACACGTTAAATATCGATGAAGCTTGACATTCAAGTCCCACCGCTTGGTATCTCTTATCTCTCATGATTTACCATTTTATTTTTTATTTTTTATTTACAAATTTTACCTTTTTCTCAATGAGAAAAAAAGCTAAAATGACGAATAATACAATAACATTCATTTATAAATTTGAAAAAGCTTTAAATTGATTTTTTAAATATTTTTATCTTGATGTATTAATATTAAAAATTAAAAAAATTAAAAAATTATTTTAATATATTTTCAAATAAAAAATATTTTTTCATCCATTACCAGACATAAACCGAAGAAACAAAAAAAACATTGCAAATCACGAACAATTGGACAACAGTGAACTCTGCTTTGATGAACCAGATCCCAAAAACAAAGAGTCTCTTGGACATCAGTCTAACTCTGCTTTTATGCCAGCCATAAACACACAAATCCACCTTTCCCCGGAAAATTTCAGTGCACCCCTTTTGTATTGGTAGTAAACAAGGTTTCTAAAAGAATATAATACACAATTCGATTTATCTACAAAGAGTACAGCCCTCTAAATCTCTTCACATGGTTGAAGATAAACTCTGGTAAGCAATGGAAATTAACAAATACAACTTCAATCCTAGATGATCCTTGTGGAAATGCTGGAAGTTGCATTTATCTTCAGGGCGTGCTCAGGAATATAAGTTCGACCTGCACAAAAAAAAGTAGTTGCCCACAAGAAGTTTAGATCTTGATAGAAGCAGAACCTGCCAGCATGTAGATTATAGCAGTACACAGATTGAATACGAGCCATTACCGCAGTCAACTCCAAGAGTGAACATAAGCAACAGATGATAACAATTCTACTCCAATATGATGCCAGCAGCTCTTATATCTGAAAGCCAAGGTAAGGTGAATAACAAACAAGGCCAGTCAAATACGGCGACCTTCAGGATCAACACTGATAAATATGCATGCTTATGCATTTTGTCAATGACCCAAACCTGGAGAATCATCTTCAATTCCCAAAACATTCAATAACATTACAGGATGGAATTAGCTTTCACGTTTTATTTGAAGAGATGGTGAGAGCAGACAAGTTATACACAAGAAAATTCAGCATTTGAGAGCAAGAGGGCATACATTACGCAGAAGACCACTTGGAGCATGCAGTTTAAATATAAAATTTTTTACTTTCTCAGAAAAATATCAGAAGACATTCTTGCAAGAGATATCCTTCAATGCCTATTATAAAGGAAGAGGATGGCAGTTTGCATCAATATTGATCAACATTTTTTTATATATAAAAAATGGGAATTCAGTATAATAATTGAATGGTTCAGCTTTTAAAGGAGAGGGTGGCAGTATTTGTCAAAATTGGTCAAGTTTTTTCTGGAAAAAAAAATCAAGTAAATGAGAATTCATTATAATTAATGAAAGGGTTCAGCTTTTGACAGCAGAAGAAAAAAAGAACAAACCTATTTTATACAATCCAAAAACTTTATGAAATCCACGATATATGTAAGTTGATGATACCTTTCTCCTTAACATCTATCTGTAAAGTGTCGAGGGAAATTATCCCATCAGTCAAAGGAAGAAGCTCAAGCTTGATGGTAGTCGTAGATTGAACAGGAACACATCTGTATAATCACCTAAGTTGTAAAAATATGTCCAGATCAGAGTCCAATAAAGAAATGAGCTTAAGAGTGAGATACATTACCCTAATGGAACTCTACTCTGCAGCCACAGATGCGTGCAACCCAAGCCTGTACTCGAAATAACATCAGATATGGGAGAAGACTGTTCGATAAAAGAAACAGACTGAACTCCACCATCACTATTCCATTTCATATTCTCTGACATGGTAGTCACAGAGGACAGTGCCTGCACTGCAGAGCCATATTTCTCACCAGTTATTATACCTGCAGACTCGGACAAACCAACAAATGAGCTCATTGGTGTTGTTGGGGTAGAAGTCAAGGATCCCACCAATGGAGGTGAAGTAAATGAGGCAGGCGCCGTCAGAGTTAGATCTTCATATGTCAAATTAGAAGCCTGTAGTGCTAAAACCTGGGGAATTTGACAACAGCTTCAAAAGATGAGAAAAAAAAAACATTTTCAACACAGTGAAAAAAATGCAAAAGAAGAACAACCTGAACAGGAAGCTGAGAGACTTTCCCATTGGGTCCAGAAGATTGTCCCGACATTTCAGACGCAACAGAGATCAAAAGATCCCTTGAGATATTTGGTCGCCAACTAGTTGGCTGCTTAAAAAACAGCCTTGAGTCTACATTCAACACAAAGCATGAAACAAAAGGTTGGTGAAAGTAGATAAACAAGCACTTCAAATAGTTTAGATGGTGAAGCAAACCACAAAAATAATGAATAGCAGTGTAGTTACAGCGACATGATTGCATGCTGATCAGCATTCAACGCACTTCTTCCTTCCACAGTATTTGGTACAAGATGAAGACCGCATGATGGGGATAGCCTTTTTTTGTGAACCTTGGAATCCTTTTCAGAAGATGCTGGTTTGAGAATGAATGAGTGCTCCTCACCTCTCCTGCCATGGGAGAAACTTAAATAAGCTCATGGTAAAGAATGAAACTCATGAATCAAGATTGTTTCCCCCAATGAAGTTATACAAGATACCAGTCAATATACCTAACACTCTTTTGAGTGTTCCGTGTATGCACTTATAATTCAAAATTTACTGAGAATTCTATGGTTATGATCCAGAATAATAGTAAAAATAGGTAACTTCTGTAAATTCAAAGAAATGTACGGAAAAAGTTTCATTCATAATTTTACTTGATCATTCCATATATCACACACATGAATAGCAGCATACAATTGCAATCGATCTCTTTTCTGCCTTTGCTCGTTTTCTCTTCTTTTCCACATAAAACTGAGAATTAATAGCATGATCCTATGGTTTTTTCCTTCTCAATATATATCAGAAAAGGGCATTATGAAGTTTTTGTAGATGATGATTCTCAGGCTGCTGGGAGACTACTAGTTCAAGTCAAAATCATGAACCAGAAGCATTGTCACGCATCACTCCAACAATTTCAAAACAAATATTAATTAAGCCATAAATTGTCATTGAATCGCTCACTAAGCACCCACCGAGAGATAGAAGTAAGCTTCAGCCTAATCCAGGATGATTGAGCTAAAAGAGTGAGAATGAACAAGAAAATTCGATGAGAAAGCAAACGAGAAATAAATTTATCTTTCTTGTATATAGAGAAGGACTTTTCCCAAAGTAAAGCCAGATTGTCCAATCAACTCAAGAACATTATCAAAGATGTACAAACCACCCCCCAAAAGTGTAAGCAAACTGGATTAACCTTGGCAAATGCAGTTGAACCAACAAATAAGAGTACATAACGATACCTAGAATGAACAAACACCTGAGGGCTAGATTTGGCAAACTGTGGTCATTTCCAGCTTCAGTGCATGCAAGTGGTAATGATGAAGGAAGTCCGTTCTTTGAGGCTTCCTCAAAAACAATAGTTATAGTATCTATGTATACCACAATATCCGGTATATGTTCTGGAGAAATGTTCTGCAAAATAACTTTTAAATTTATTAGTATTGGTGGGATTTGGCACCAAATATATGAACACATTACAAAATTTGGCACGGTAAAATTCTTGATGCACACCTTTATCTGAACACAAAGAAGGTCATCCGTATTGCAGTCAGCAGCAAAAGAACGGATTTTACAGGTTGAATTATTTCAAGTTTCCTCCACCATCTCCTTCCTGGAACGTAGATGCCTTGCAATCCACAGCAAACAGAAAACCTCTCTCTTTCTAATGACACGCCCCGGAATGATAAGCGCTCTTCATGTTTTTGACTTTTCCATAACTTCTGAGATGAGTACTGATCCCAATCTTCAAGGTCAAAGTTGGAATTAGAGCTTTGGGCTTTAACAGGTTGCGGAGGTGGAGCAGAATTTTGAGGCAGTGATGACATGGAGTAACTTCTAAAATGAGAAAAAAGCTGAGAAACAGAAGAGGAAGACTTCTGTGATGCGGAGCCAAATCCAGAATTGGAACTTAACTGAGGAGGAGGTAATGAGCGAATAGTAGAAGATAAGGTGTTATCCACATGAAGCGACAATTTTAATAGTTCTCTACATGGGTCATAATTACTGTAATTTAAGTTCTCCTGGTTCTCAGGAAACCAATTTCTCTCCTGATATTTCTCAAATTGAAGAATCTCAATGATCGGGTCTCTGAAAAAATGTACACCGACATTAACTTGTAAAAGCACCTGCATCCTTCCAAACAAAGAAACGTTAGTTTGGTTGGAAATGTGGTGAAGGTTGTTTTTCAAAGTGTTTTTTGTTTAGAAATATATTAAAATAATATTATTTTTATTTTTTAAAATTTACTTTTGAATAACTCATATAATTATAACTACTAAAATAAACTTTGAGGGGTTGTGCCCCCATCTCTTCCCTGGGTAGCTTCCATCCCCGGACTCCCCAGTTACAAACCCACCTGACATGAGTTATATATATAACTAGTTACTTGACCTATGCTCCCCAGTTAAAAAAAATTACATGTTAGATCTTGGATCATATGTGCTAGCAACAAAAAAATATATATCATGTAATGCATATATCACACGCGCTAGAAGGAGGAAAAAAAAAACCAGAGGCACAAATTCAACCTGCATCACTACACAAACCGTGCAATTTTTTGCCACTGCTATTTAAAAAAAAAAACTCAAATGAAAGACTCAAACTTAAGATCTCAAAAAGGATTAGCTTTCCTTTTCACGGCTGCTTTTATCAATAAAAATTAGGAGAGGATTCTCTGGTGAACTTGATTAATAATTGATATTCTAAGAAATGGTTTGTTTTTTTTTTTTTAAAAAAAATGCTTTTAAAAAAATTAATTTGCCTTCAAGCTTTGTTTGGATGTTTTTTTATTTGGGTTTAAGGATATGTTTAGGAAGACCTCTTTTAATTTTTTTTTGGATAGTTTTTATTCCAAGAAGCCTACAAATATACAAAAAAAGAAGTCTTTTTGTGTTTTGCACATGACCAAATCTCTCAAAAATATAAAAAATCATATTGTTTAGTATTTCCATATGAAAACTCAAAAATATATATTTGCATGCATTTTGGGATTTAATAATCAATTTATTGAATCCATGAGAATCTGGCTAATATTCTAATAATCATCAATTTTTTAATTCATGAGAATTAATGGTTAAACATTATAGTATAAAAGTTGAACCTCCAAGCGAGGCTGATATTTAAATATGAGGAGTTAACCAAAAAATTCTCATAGTTATTCTAAATATTCACTAATTTTAATTAAGAGTATTTTTTACCGTAATATACAAATTATGAAAAACCTTTTTCATAAGAATTTATTTGGGTATACAAGCCCATAATAAATTTTTAACACCAAATTTATTCACACGAATAAATCTCAATCCTAAGCTATAGATAGACAACCAATCAAAAAACCATCAAATCCTTTAAACCACATCAAATCACACAAAGCAGTTTACCTCAGGTGGGGTGCATTAAGGGTGTTAATACCTTCTCTGGCCACAACCAATCCCTTATCCTTTGAATCTCTGATAAAACCAGTATACCCAAGTTTCCTAACACCCTAAACCAAACAACTAGGTAACGACTCCCAACTACTCCCCGACGCCTCTCGCCCACATGCGACACTTGCCATGCTCATCTCCTCTTGCAGATGAGAGACTTCATACATTCTTCTTCTATCATATATGCATGTAATTACAATTTACATCAAATAAATAGTGGAAGTAAAAAGAAGTCTCAAGGGGTGGGTTGGATGAGGGCTTAAGTGATATAACCTTCCTGATGGTGATTCCAACCTAAACCAACCCAAATCACACTCCAACTAGATACCAGCCGACAAATATCTTGTAGTATTGATTTTTTATAAAGGATCTATAATTTTTTTTCTTTTAGTCAGTGAATAATTCTGGCATTACCTTCCTATTTAGATTAAACAAAAGAAATAAGATGTGCAAGTATATTAGGGCATGAAGCTTCACAACTTTATGAGACTTGACGCCACAGATACATGGCCATGTCAGATGATAAAGCAAATAAAAAGAGCAATTAACAGATTCCTAGAAAATGCGATAGATATGAGAATCAATCTAGCCAGTACTTTTCTTGATGAAACAAATTCTGTGGAAAAAAAGAATATCCTCTGAAATTTTCCAATTCAGTCTCGTTAACAAAAAGCAAGAAGTTTGGCTCTTAATTAGTAGCACAACATCCCATGCAAAAAGAACCGTGCATCCAAGAAAAAATGCCTTAAATCTTGCCCATCTAATAATAGTTTGAGGAATTCCCTTCCAAGATCATCAGCAAACCCCTGAATAATTATTAATTGAAACTCTAAACGTAAAAATGAAAAATAAAAAATAGTTGAAACTTAAAATAGCGGACAATATAGTTCTCACTTCCTAAAGTAAGCTAGGATGTCACATGTTCAGATTTGATTAGCTAAGAAAACAAGTAAATTTGCCGGACAAAGAAACTAAACACAACTTTAAAGAAACCAAACCCCTAAACTAGCTAGAGGTCGTTGATGGAAATTAAAAGCATTAAATAACATATAGAATTACTAATCACCCATATCCTTAGACAAGGACCGCTGTATAATGTATATTCAGCTAACTTTAATGCAAATTCTGCTTTATGGGAAAAAACTTGGATCTCAAATCTCCCTGTTTGCAGTTTATTCGATATTAGAACCAGTAATAAAGTTTGGTGGGAACACTATTAAAGAACGAACCTTGACATTTGGGGGCACTTCTGCTTTTCAGAACAGCAGAAACAAATGGTTTTCCAAATTAGAATTGCCACTTAGGACATTATCAGGTTCCAACGATATGAACTAGAAGCAGGCAAAACAGCAAAATACTAAATATCTTATAACAGGTGATGAGAACAAGAGGCTACTAAGGTACCATCATTCAATTTTTTAAGAATCAGAAGCTCCAAGTCATCAAAACCTAAAAGAAATAAGTTATGAAAAAAAATATGATAACATTTTTTACTGATTTAGAGTATATGAAGATCGCCTCCATTTTCCCACACCATGCACTTGAATTTTAAATATGGGCAGAGATGCAACATTGGCTAAATAATTAGCAGCATGGTAAAGCCAACTTTCATCTTTAGACCAAAAACTCTATTTCAATAACAGTGAAGTTCGCCGATGATCGAGTGCATGGTGATCTAAGAAGACGCATTCCAAATAACCATTGCTGCTATCAAAACCAAGAACCACTGATAAATCAAAATGCTCTACAATCTCAGATTATTATTATATTTTCCCAGGCAACAAGAGGGTAATCGGCTATCAACATCACATGTTCCAAATGCATAATTAATTAATTAAAAATGAAGTCAGTGGTTGTAGTACCGTAAGGTATAATGATCCATCCTTCTTCTTCAGAAACATCAGAGAGGTTCTCCAGGACAAGTGATGATTCATTCTTTGTAGCAACAACAGAGGCATTTCCACCACCAATAGCAGCAGCCATATCACCATCTTCGGCTATAAGACCCTCCAGAGTCGCAACTGCAGCAGGAGATTCATCAACATCAACAGAAACCGAAACCTGTTCTTTGACAGTCACGTGCTGAATGGTAGGACGCAGCAGAAAATTCATTTCCTCTGTAATCACATGCTATATTAAGGAAGAATTGAATTGGATATAACACGTTGATTAGTTATTATCATAATTACCTGATCGATCGCTCTTGATTGCAGTCGCAGATGGATGGATCCAACCACAACGAAGATTGTGGCTAGCTGCCCTGTCCTTGCTAGCTTTCCTTCATCTCTAAATTATTAATTAACAAAACAAAAAAATTAAAACGTGGGGCCATTTACCGTACATCATTTCGCTTGTGCACTCCTCCTTCCAGGTTGGGAGATAGGATTATTTGTTAGAATGCACTAAAATTAATATAATAAAATATAATACTTTTTAAAAAAATATTTAAGACGGATATAACTTTTGAATTAATAAGACTTAAATCGAAGATGTTTTTTTAGTAATTAGCAAATATTCAAATATCAAAAATTGATATGGCCCAAATTAATATATGCCTTTTAAATTTTATATTGTTGATTAATCAGGTATTCCTAAATTTAAAAATAATTACTTGAATCTCTAATTAAATAAAGAATTTTGATTCTAGTAAAAAGTTGTTAACTAATCAACACAGATTCTTTGTAAATTGAAGCACATTGAAACTGTTTAACCATAATTTCAACATTATACTTTAGAGTTGGTTCACTAGGTTATGAGTTATCAATATTTTTTTTTCAAAAAAAGAATCAATTCTTATTATTTTGTTTATGGTTCAACCTAAAATCAAAACATATATTAGAAGAAAAAATTGATAATTTTGGTGACTCTGCTAAAAACAAAACGTAAAAAAAATCAAAGCATAATCAAAACAAACCAATAAAATATATCTAATTAATTAGAAAAAAAAATCACTATAACAAGAATTCAAAAAACAATGGGTAGAATTAGCAGATCTGAGAAAAAAAGAGCAAAAATTATAGAATTATAAAAAAAACCACATCAAATTATTAACAAACATCTCAAAACAAAACAAAAATAGATTTTAAATTTAAATTATTTTATTTTGTTTAATGAAAAATAAATTAATTGATGATTCTGTTATAATTTTTAAATAAAAAAATTTTACTTATAATTTATATTTTTATTTCTTTATTTGATCAGCCGCATGATTTATATTAAGGTAAATTGATGATTTTGTTTGCTCTGTTTTTTAATTCACAAAGTAATATCTTTATATTTTTCTCTTTGCACGCATGTCAAGAGTAAAGTCACTGTAATAAGAAAGTAAATTGGAAATCAGAAGTAAAGTCACTGTAATAACGCCACCTTAACTTCTAGGTAATGGAAAAAAAATTAAAATGTCATGAGGGCCCCCCCACCTTAGAGCAGTGCTATTTTTTCATTTTGTTCATCAATTTTTTTTAATTTGATTTTTTATGGCTAAATTGATGTTTAATTACTTTTAACTTGTTAAAAAAAACAAGATTTAAAGACAGTAATCAAAGTAAAAAACATGTGAAGACTGGATGGCAACTTTAAAATTAGCATGAAAAGTTAACTTGATTTTTTTTTCAATTGATATATATTTTTCAGTCATTTTAGTTTTAATTTTTTTTTATTTTTAATTTTTTAAATTCCAGATAAAAGAAAAATATTTTTCATGATCTATTAAAAAAATAATTTATTAACATCAATTTCAACCACAAAAAGTATTAATCTTGGTGTCAATAGATTATATTCTATAAAATAAGTTTTATTAAGGTGTTTTGCAGGCCTTAATTGAGATGTTTATTAAATTCTAAGTCTGTAGATAATATGTCTTCTGCACTGTTTTATTTTATAAATAAAGGTAAAAATAGCCTAGCAGGTGGGTCTGACTTTTTTTTATGGGTTAAGCATGCAAGCCTAAGCATTGGTGTTTATTTTTTAGTTTGTTCCAACATTTTATATTTCTACCTAATTATGAAGTTTTTTTAAGATACCACTGAATTTTTAATTTTTTTTTATGAGATCATGGCATTTTTGTATTCTATAAACAAGTAGTCTTTTTTATAACCCTTCATAATGATTTTTAAAATTTATTCAATTACTCAATTTTATCAAGTATGTTTTGTTAAATACTGTTTTGTTAAATACTATTTATTAAACATATTTGAGATCATTATCCATATTATAGATTTAAAAGATTGATTCGAGTTAACTACAATCGATAAAAAATATAATCATCCTAGTACATAAAAAGAAAAGATTAAAACAATGTTGTCTTGATTTTTTTTATTGAAATCAAACAGGATTTTAACATGGTTACTTCTAGTTAGTTCTTGCCCGGTACAATTTGAAACTCAAACCAGACAAGTGTCTGGTTGAGGAGGTTTTCAAGTTAGCTCACCGGTTGAGCTGGGTTTGGTGACACTATTAAAAGATTGTCTACGACAACACATTAACGATGTATTGTTTTTATATTTTTTATATACCTACATTGAATTTAGTTATTTTTCATTAAAAAAACAATAATTATTGCAAAAAAGAAGCTAAGCAAAAAAAGAAAGTGCCTGTGAGATAAAAGAGTTTCGATTCGAGAAATATCTCTTACCCTTTTTTGAAACCATCTAGAATTTTATTTTATTTTTTCAATAGCTTTTTTATTTTTATTGAATGAAAGATATATATAACAAAATAGTCACATTTGTTCAGATAAAAAAAAATAGAAAGGAGAGATTATACTCTTTTTTTTCAATAGAATATTGGTTATTAAATAAAATCAAGTTTTCTAGGACTTGTTTGGGAGTGTGATTGTGGTTGCTTTTCAAAGTACTTTTCGTTCCTAAATGTATCAAAATGATATTTTATTTTTAAAAAATTACTTTTTAGATCAGTATATTAAAATGATCTAAAATATAAAAAAATTGCCCAACCATTATGTATTTTTCCTTTTAAAAAAAATAACTCAAACTACATAATTATATCTTGTTTATGTTTTGTTTTTTTATGACAAAATATCATTTTTATATAAAATTATAGAACAGTTTTTTTGGAAAACCTTATGTGATTCTTTTTTATTTTGTTTCATTGGATTTTATCTGTTATTTTTTTACGTAACTTTTTATTATTATTATTGCATGATTGCAAAAGAAACATACTTTAAAACGCTACAATGATTCTAATAATTGTTGCAATATGAGATTAGATATTCTTATATTTTAAAAAAATCCATGGTATATCATTAAAATATTTTTTTTTTATTAAAATCCACTTTTATGATTCTAATAATTATTGCAATATAAGATTAGATATTTTAAATTGCATTAATCTTTTAGCTTTTCAAATTTAGTCTTTATTTATATTAATATTTCTTTATAATATTTATTTACTCGTATAATTTTTAATTTATTAAATTGAAGGTAAATGTTATACGCACACATGCACACGAGTATCATCAACCAGTCCTTTTTACTTCAAGAATTATATATTTTTTTAAAACCAAAACATCAATACATGCAAGTGCTCACACACACATATATACACCCATGCTAAATCGTTAGCCTGCACAACGCTGCTAGCCAGGCTAAATTCTTTTTAGCCCGGAAAAAAAATTAAAAAAAATTTATGTTTTTAAAGATATAAGAAAAAATTAATAATTAAGTAAAGTTTTGATTAATTTTATAATAAGATACAAAAATAAAGCAGCAACAACAATAAAAAATAAATGAAACAAAACATTGCACAGGGCAAAGCTGGGTTAATATGTTAACATGAGATATGTTTAAATTATGTGTCTATCGTGCATTTTAAATTTTAAAGTTGGGATAACTTGATAAAAAAATAATGATACGTAAAACTAAAAAAAAGGACAAATATAGATCAATGTACTTAAAAGCATAACACAAGTTATTTATCCGACCATGTTAGATGGATTTATTTATTAAAATCAATTTATAATATAAATTAAAAAATATGTAAAATTTATTGAATAAAATAAAAAGAAAAAAATAATTATAACGTTGCACACATTAAAAATATCATGAAAAAATACAAAATTTTAATTTTTAAGAATAAATTTAATCTATATGAAATATATATAAAAAAATCACAAATGAATCATATTAATCTTATAAAAAATTAAAAACACCTAATATAATTAAAAAATAATTACGGTTGAAAAAAAGCTAAAAAATTAAAAAAATAACATAGAAGGGGTATTAATAAAAAATAAATCGAAAACATTTTAAAAGACATAAAAAATATATTAATTTGAGAAAACATGATCAAATAAGAAAAAGCTCTTGCAGTGGGTTTGTTACCTTTTTTTTTTTTTCTTATTAAAAGAGGCCCCATCTTTATTGTTTATAAAAAAAATAATAATTAGAGTACACGTCGTCTATTGTGGCAGATAATGTGTTATCTATCAGATTAAATTTTGAGCATTATTGTGGTTGCTAAAAAATCAAGCCTACTAGTTTTTTATTAAAAAAAATAAAACATTTTTCAATACAAAATACTCTACAAGCATCCACGGGACACTAAGAAACCAACATTTCAACCTATCAAACTAAAAAAACGATCCAAATCACAAAATTAATATGAAAAAAATAATTTATACTTAATTTAGATTTGATTTTCAGACTACATTGAGGTTTAAAACAATTATTATAAAACTTCTCTCTCCTAATATAACTCATGAATACTAATTTTAACTTGTTTGATAGTTAGAATCATTCCTAATGAATAGGTTTTTTATTTTTTATTAAAATTTAATGACTTTTTATTCCTTTCTCATGAAAAAAAATAACAAAAAAAAATTGTACCAAAACATAATTTTTTAAAATTAAAAAAATCAGTCTCATAATAAAATTATTTTTTAAGAAATTAAAATATATTTTTCAAACAGCTTGCAAAGCCACCTCCTCCAATGTTACTTGTGTTTTCCAAACAACTAGCAAAAGCAACCGACCGTGTTCTTTCAACTAGCTTGTCAGAGTACAAATCACATCAATCACCCTTCGACAGATTAGAATCTTTCTGTCTCTTAAAGTTTTCGACTTTCAAATTGCAAACTCTTACACAAACCCGTCCAT
>Ga0325403_1001974_pt1 | contig 17789 bp, 13 predicted proteins | sample PopdelMetagenome_19_FD_205665 | JGI IMG/M metagenome (GOLD analysis project Ga0325403, IMG submission 205665) | Populus deltoides microbial communities from Bellville, Georgia, United States - Xylem-PdKOR-R4 | ecosystem: Host-associated > Plants > Phyllosphere > Stem > Wood/Secondary xylem...
GAGTAAGGGAAACCGAAATATGTCTGCTGGCATTCTGCCTCTAGCAAGAAGGGCATAATCTTCATATGAAAGCAGTTTGTGGGTCTAACGAAAGAACAAAAGAGAGTACAGTGCCATACCACAAGTTATCAACCAATCATCAACTTTGATTCTAAGGATGAAGCTCTATACCATAGGACAGAATCAAAGATCCTTGCTCTGTGTTTAACGAGGGACAAAATGTTAATATTGCATATGTCATTATTAAAAAGAACATTAATTAAGGAAGCACTTAACCCTTTCAATATGCTTCAACTCACCAACCTGACTATCTGTTACTAGAAAAACGAGAGAAAAATATATATTTTAGCGATGGGATATTGCTGCAATTAGAAATGCAAGTCTCTAAGGCAGGAGATACTTTTTGTCAAGAGGAGGCATGGCACGGATGTTGATATCAATAGGAAATAATCGGTATTGAATGTCAAGCTCACTGAATATTTTCACCATCTCTTCTAGCAGAAGAGCTCTTCTTTTGGTTTTCTCTGCCATGTCTTGATGGTTCATTCTATGCCTAATCCATACGGCTACCATCATCTTGTTCAAATCTACTACTTCCTTGAATACAAATGAAGGATCAGGATACCAGTGCTCTTTCTTGCCCTCAATGTAACTGCATTAGCATTCAAGAGAAGAAGAGATTGTTAGAAAAAGGATGGTTTTCTTGATGGTAACAAATGGAATGATTTTACTTGCTGAAACTTAACCCTGTTATTCTCTGCTTCATAAGAGCAACTTTTTCGGCTGGAGTGCATATGTGGATGTGGAACTCAACCGAATCGCCCATGTCAGGACTGCGATAGTAATTGCCGATTGGTTTGGTTGCAAGAACACTATTAGGATACAAGACTTTCTGATTGTCAGCTCTTAGGAAGAATGTTGTTAGAATGTTCATCTCCTCCACTATCAGCTGAAACACAATGAACATTAAGCAATATTGTAACACAGTATCATAAAATGATAGAAATTATGCAGATCTACACAGACAAAGGAATGGAGCCTGAACTCGATGTGTACCTGGACTCCATCTATCTCACACCTATCTCCGACGTCAAATGGATGGATAACGAACAAGAAGATAATTGACTCGAACAATGTCTTGGCAGTATTTCCAAAAACAAAGGACACAACAAGAACCTGTGATCCTAGAAGCACAAAAAATTTGCTCTTGGCAATTCCAAGTATGACTAGGGAGATTACAACTATAACAATGCCAACTATTGCGTTTATCATCTGATGGAGCTTGTTCACAGCAGTCTTTGTATCATTCAATGTTAGAGCAAGTGCCCTTCTTTCCCTGAAAGCATTGACCTGCGAAAATGGAGATTACATTGTAGATCTTGTAGCTTTAGTACAACCTTAGGGATGAGTAGAAGGATTCCAACCGAGACCTCACCACCCAGTTCTTCAGGGATGATTTACCGATTCTGCTGGTTTCAGATGCTTCTTCAAAGAAACTCATTGTCTTCAAAGCTTGATCTTCTTCCAAAAAGCGCATCAAATCATGCAAGTAGATGTACCTGCCAAACAAAATAATCTATAATCTCTGAGAAGATTGAAAATATAGCAAGTCAGTCAAGCAAATAAGAATTTCGTCCTATTAAAATTGTCAATGTGCTTAAGAATGAAACAAAAAATATGGAAATCGCCAAAAAAAAAATCGAAATTGTATGATAATGTCAAATCATTTAAACGATGAGATTGGATTGTCAATATGAGGCGATGAGCTGCTCACTTTGATCCATGGCGAGCCACATTATTAAAAATTTTTCTTGCTGCAACTTTCGCCTCGTTTTCGCTTCTGATATGTGTCGTGGATTCGTCCTCAGTAGCAGCACCTAGTATATGCTCATCCAAAGTAGACAATGAGCCATGCCGCACAATTTTCATCAACCTCTTCATATTCCAAGCTGAAATATTCTTGGTATTAAGTTTATGTAAGTGGTCAATTGTGATCCCATCATCCGCTTCTTTCTCCCCCTTTTGTGAAAGTTTCCCGGAAAATTTAAAGCTTTTTGCTGTGAAAGTTTTCTGCATTACTCTATTGGGATTCAACCTGCCACTCTTTGTTGGTGGGAAGACAGATGCCTTGAGTTCTGCAGGCATAGTAACCCCAGCATCCTGCAGCTTGCGGACCTCGGCAGCAATCCTCTCTACATCATCTTCAGCTTTTTGTATTTCAATCAATGGTGGACCTGATAATGTTTCTATCACAAATTGATTGAAGAGTGACTCCTGAATCCTGTCAAAATAAGTGCTAACATGGAAAGAAGAAGCAAGCACCTTAACCATCAAAGTCTTAATCAACCATATGAAGTTCCCCACCAAAAAACAAACCAAGATTTTAGTAACATATTCGAGAAAGTCACTTTTTGTATCCCTTTGAACCTTCTTATCAAATAAGAAGTGCCATGCCAACAACACAAGCCCTAACCACCAACAATTCTGTACTCCCTTTCTCAATCCATACACAAAATACAAAACCCTCTTCCGCAACAAAAAATTTCTTTCAATGAAAAACACTATCAAATGAATCCCCCATCCTGAAACCAACCTTCCGCATATCAAAACCAGCAACAAAACTTCCCATTTCCATAACTTAAGGTTCAAAATCTTCACTTTCTTTAAATCACGAATAGAAAGACTACACACCAGTGCAGCTAAAATCACAATCAAACTCAACCATTGGAGGACAGTCAATGTACTTAACTTGTCCTCCTTGTACTCTTCCGGTAAGTCCCCATCCTCTAATGGATCCTCATCATCCTCATCATACAACACCCTACTTAACATCCCGGATCTCATTGGCCCAGACTTTGGTATCCTCCCTGACATTCTCTCTAATTCCTGTGGTGAAGGGTCATCTATAAGTCTTGATTTAGTTTTCAATCTTGACAGTGGATTGGCATGTCTCCGAAAGGATGCATTCGACGAGCACTTCAAAACTTCTTCGCGTTCCTGTTCTTGTTTTCGTTGATGAGAATTGACTGAACCGTCCTCCTTGCATCGCCTTCTGACAGATTCGAGTGCACCATTAAGGCTGCCTCCGGAGAGAGACGGTTCGAAGGACACACGAATTTCTCTAGAGGATGGCTTAGTCGGTGATGATTCTGGGAAGGAAGGCAGGTGTCTTCCATGTGATGATCCTCGGTCACCTTTTAGTTCATCCATTTCCGTGTCCATGTCCAATGTAATCTCGCCGCCACCAAAGGTTTTCTGATTTTCCAAGAACTGACCGATCAGCCTCGAAGGCGGGTCTTGAATCACGTCCTGTTGTCCATTTTGCGTAAAATCAAAACTTGGTGCTCTGTCAACCTTAGCAACATCAGTAGAACTGTCTTCTGAGCTGGAATTTCCATTGTCAACCTTGACAATGACCTCATTATGGTAATTTGAACCTATTGACGTTCGTTGTTGATTGTCATATGGAATATCTGATTGATGGTGGTGGAGAATAGGCAGCTCTTCAGGGCTGATGCTATAATTATTGTCCCCCGCTCCGCCACCAGAGAATCTCCTAATGTGTTTAAAAGAACTATTGCCTTTGAATGATTTCTTAAGAGAGAAATCCATCTTCTGTTTTCCTTAGAAAGCTGATCAAAGTTGTTTGTGTTTTTGTGAGAAATATTTTCTGTGTACACATATACAACGTGAAAGTGTCCGCTTGTTTTCTTGAAGAGTTTTCTCAGGTGAGTTTGTTAAATGGGAAGTTGGGAACCTAAAAGAAGAGAGAGAGAGAGCGCGAGAGAGCTTGCGAACAACAGAATCACAAGTGGCATGGAAAACGAAAGATAGGAAAGACAATTGCGTGATTAGGTTTGAAGATCATATAGGACTTCCAAAATTTGCACACCGTCAAGTGAATTAAGCATAATAAAACCCTCTTGTTCTTATGGTCGGTCCAAGATTTTAAAGCATAGACAGAACTTAGATTAATACAAATATTATAAGACCTTCATGGCTCTTTTAAAAATAACAATTAGGTGCTTTAGTCAAAGTTCTAGATGAAACTCCAAAAATGGTAGAGTGAAAGCACTCTGTAAATGAAAGTTATTTTGAATTGAAGAAACTTAGACTCGCTTGTTATTGGTGGTGAGATTGAAATTTATCTCCATTGTTTTAAAATTCAGATTGGCTTGAGGATAAATCTAGAACTTGGTTAATTTAAGATTTATACTGATTATTTGAAGAAACAATAAAAAAAAAAAAAAACTAACTAATTAGGTTAAAAATCTAGGTTTAACCGGTGACTCAGCTTATCTAGATCTAAACCGGTCAAAACTCGGTCATTATGATTAAAACCATTTAACAAAATTATCTTATCAAACTTCTCATGTCATTGTTTCACAGCTTGCTTTAAACCATATAAAAATTTTACTGATTTATAGATTTTTTTCTCATTTTTAGGAAATTTAAAACTCTTAGATTTCTGCATATACACTTTCTTATTTAAATCTTCATTTAAGAAAGTCATCTTAACATCCATCTGATGAATATAGAATTTATAAATTAATGCTAAAACAAACAAAACTCTAATATATGTAACTCTTGCCACTAGAGAATTAATGTTGAAGTAATCTACACCTTCGTTTTAAGTAAAGCCTTTGACAACTAATATTGCCTTGAAGGTTTGTATAAAATCATTAGTATTGTATTTTCTTCTAAATACATACTTACATCCTAATAGCTTAGAAACTGAAGGTAAATCTATTAGGACCCAAGTATTGTTAGACAATATCGAATCCATTTCATTATTTACCGTTTTTTTTCAAAAGACAATATCTTTAGAAGACATAACTTTACCTTCCACTAAAAATACAATTACATCATTAGAAATGAAATATGTATCTAAGTGTTTTTCCTTTCTAAATCTTTGACTTTTTTAGGTTCACTTAAACCTGTTACTTCTAGGTTTTTATTTTTTTCACTTAAAGTTGAGTCGAGAGTCATCATTGTTAGATCTGGTTCTTACACTTGTGAATTTATTGTTGATAAATTCAACATGTATAAATTCAATTATCATATTAGTTTCTAAATCCAAAAGTCTATAAGCTTCTGAATTTTATGCATAACCAACAAAAACACATTTAAGACCTCTAGGTTTTAATTTTGTTTTTTGAGGATCAGAGACTTTATAAAAAGCTACACACCCCCGCATTTTAAAGTAATTCAAAATATAACTTTCTTATTAACAATCATATAGTTTTATCATAATATTTCAGGTCTATATAAACTTGTTACTATACAGAGAAAAAAGATTTACAAAAACATATTTTTTCTTTCCTTAGTCTTTTTTTCTCGATATTTTAGTTTATCCCAACAGTGAAAAATATCAAAATTAATTAAAAAATTAATAGAAATAAACTTAAAAAAATTAATCTTGATGACAAATTAAGTTCCAACTACCCACGTCCTAAATGTCATCTTTTAATATTATAAAAATCTATATAATAGCATCAGAAAGCTTATTAGAAAAACCTATCTATCATAGCTTTAGTTTAATTTGCTACACAATAGAAACTCACACTTGTAAACACTTAGAAGAAAGTGTTTTTTTTCAATATAGAATACAAATATTTTCATTCTTTATTCACTTAGAAATAACACTAATAGAAATTGCTAAGAGAGCAGTATTGATAGGTTTATTTCAATCACCAATCATGTTTACGATTATGATGATCTTTGGTTTTTTTATCTCTTTTCTCATTCACATACTCGCGATTTCAAAGATTTATAATAAAATCTAATTGATATGTATGATAATAACAAACTCTTAAATCATCTTTCAAAACTTGCAATTGCACTATTAATACATCCTTACTGATATGGTATTAACCTTTTAAGCTTCATTCAACTTGCAATTACCACCCAATTTTAATCAATGGTGTCTTTTTTTTTTAAAAAAAAATTAGTCTAAGGGGTTTGAAATTATAGGGCATGATATTTTTCAAAATAACTTTTTATTTAAAAATATATTAAAATAATTTTATTAATATTTTTTTATTTTTATTAGAACATCAAAATCATAAAAAAAATAAAAAATATTAATTTAATATATTTTCAAAAAATATATATTTTAAAAGCATATTAAAGCAAGAATAATAACGATGCCTAACACCGCAGAATCCATACATTTTATGAGAGAAGAAAAAAATATAAAAAACCAAAAGAAATATCTTTGAGATTCTTGCCGTAATAGCCTTGCCGGGAACAATTATTTGATATAAGGCTAAGATTGCAATTACAATAGAAAATCAATGGTGTAATTGAAACTTACGGTAAACAACAACAACAACAATAATAAAAAACACTATCAAGTATGTAGGAAAATAAAAATAACAATGGAAACCGCTCTCTTCTTCAATAGAAAGCCAGAACTTGCAGGATTCTACTCGACTCAACCCGTTCCGATTCACCGAGTCATCAACTCACCTATCATACCCAGAAGATGAAAAAAAGAAGCAGCGCGGACATCGATCAAGCAGTAGTTAATGTTTGGAAACGCGAACTCGGCCAACTCTCCACTCGCAATTTCGCTCACCGCTTCGCCGCTTCCGAGGTCACTCACCGATACCACTTTTCTCATTATATTTCGCTATTATAATTAATTAAGGGCGTGTTTGGCTGTTGTTTTTTATTTATTAGGATCTTGTGTCGAGGCTTGAAATTCACAAGAAGTTAGAGAAGCACGATGGATGTGTAAACACGCTGAGTTTCAATGCAGGTGGTGACATTTTGGTGTCGGGCTCAGATGACCTGCGGGTGATTTTATGGGATTGGGAAACTGGGCGTGATAAGCTTTCCTTTCGTTCGGGTCATGATAATAACGTGTTTCAAGCCAACTTCATGCCCTTTTCTGACGATCGAACTATTATTACTTGTGCTGCTGATGGCGAGGTGAATAAAATTAAATGTAATAAAAAAAATTCATTATTCCTTTGTAGAATTCCTCCATTTCTTTGCGTTTGTGGGTTGGTGATTGTGAAGATGGCCTAAATTTTTAATTGATATTTGTGATAGGATGTTGAAAATCCTTGCTTCATTTGAAAAATTACCTTTTTAGTTGAAATATGTGCTCGATTTTGGAAGTGTCTACATGTATGCTCTTTTCTTTAAAAATGGGTGCTCCTTATTTGTTGGAGATGTATTCATTTTCGAATTGTGGGTTCAGTCATTGTATTTTAAAGGAAAAAAAGAGTGATTTCTTAGCCAAGTGATGGAGTAGATGTCAGCGATAGATTTTTAGTTGCAATTCGTGGCCCTTTTGAAAAGGGCGTGCCATTTGCTATCGTTTAACTTTAAAAATAGGTTCTTTTTAATTTTTGGAGATGATACTAGTTTTTCTGGAATTGTGTTATTTTTATATTTTAAAGATCTCTTTTCCAAGTAATTGAGTGGATGTTAGTATGCCAGATTTTATGATGTGCATTGCACGGGATGTGTTGTCATCCTATTACTGCTTTGCTTGTACTTTTCCTTTTTGGAATGAGTGATCTTGTTGTGCTTTTGTTTTAAAGATTTAGCACATTTGACGTTTCCTGGTGTTCCGAATTCAGGAATTACGTATTTTGCTAAGAGGTTTTAGTATGTGTGATCGTAATGGCATGCTACTTGTATTGTTTATTCATGATGAGGAACTTTTTTTTTTTTTTTTAATAGATTCGGCAAGCTCAAATTCTGGAAGGGGGGGAAGTGAAGACTATATTGCTAGGAAAACATGAGGAATCACAAGTTCATAAGTTGGCTATTGAGCCTGGGAGTCCTCATATATTCTATTCTTGTGGCGAGGATGGAGTGGTTCAACATGTGAGCTGTGATTTCCTTTGCTAACTACAAGATTTAGTTATGCTCTTGCTTTTGTTAGATAGAATAAGAAATCTTAAAGCCTAAAAACAATTGCCTGCATTTATTGCCTTGCATGTTGTTGTTCATGATTTTTAAATAGCTGGGTTTATGCAATTATGTGACAGTGTCATTGTGATTTCAGTTTGATTTGAGAACCAGATCTGCCACAGAACTTTTTACTTGCCTTTGTGTTGATGATTTGAAGGGGTATCGTCCATATGTCCCTCTAAATGCTATTGCTATTGATCCAAGGAACCCAAATCTCTTTGCAGTTGGGGGAATGGATAAGTTTGCTCAACTTTATGACATCCGCAAGTATAAGTGGGATGGGTCAAGTGATTTTGGTCAACCAGCATGTTATTTCTGTCCTCAGCATTTGATTGGTAATGAAGATACTGGAATCACAGGCTTGTCATTCTCAGATCAGAGTGAGCTTCTAGTCTCATATGGTGACGAGTTCATCTATCTTTTTACACAAAGCATGGGTTTGAGAAATCCTCCATTTCCATCCTCTTCATTTATGGTTTCAATGGGCAGTGATACAAGCAAAGTAGAACCTGGATCTATAGCTTCTTCATCATCTATGGATCTGGATGGGAAAAATGCCCCCCAAGTTTATATGGGCCACAGAAATTGTGAGACTGTGAAGGGTGTGAGCTTTTTTGGGCCAAGATGCGAGTATGTTTCTAGCGGGTCTGACTGTGGTCGGATTTTTATTTGGAAGAAAAGGGGTGGAGAGCTTATTTGTGTTATGGAAGCGGATAAGGATGTGGTAAATTGTACCGAGCCCCATCCCCATACCATGGCACTTGCTAGCAGTGGATTCGAGTATGATATAAAAATATGGACCCCAAAAGCTATTGAGAGAGCTACTCTGCCAACAAACATTGGACAGGTATGCCTTTTCCATTCAGTTTGTATTGAAATCCATATCCTTAAAAATCTTCTCATTGCATTTGATTTAATGGCTTGGCTTGATCCTGTAATTTATGAGATAAGGTAACTTGAGATATCCATGGTATTATAAAAATAAAGTTTGAAAGAGAATCCTTTTTAGTGTCATGAGAAAAATTCAACTTTAGTTTGATCAATGCAAACAGTCAGTTTGGTAGCCTTTTATACTTGATCCGAGTTTTTGGAAGGGAAACATAACTAAATTTTAATTTTGCAGATGGTAGAGTGAGAGCTAAATACTTTTTTAATTTAAGTATCCTTGGAGACTACCATTTGGTTATCATCCTTAAGGCTTTGTTTGTTTTTGCGGTTGAAAAATGCTTTTGTAAAAAAATGATTTCTTTTTTCTTCAAATTTTTTTTTTATGTTTTTAGATTGTTTTGATATCAAAAATAAATAATAAAAAATATTATTTTAATGTATTTTCAAGCGAAAAACATTTTGAAAAGCAACCGCTATCACAATACTAAATAAGCTCCCTGTTCTTTTGTCCTAAACTTTCATTTATGGAAAATAAAGGCAAAAGGTACAAAAATAGTGGTGTTATAGGGATAGAATGCGGACAGATGGTAGGCTAACACTTTCTGGTTTGATTGGCTTACTCCACTGAACTATTGAAGTCCTATTATAAAATTTTACTGCACTATGTGCTTTACATTGATAATGGATCCAGATTGCTACAATATCCATGCTATAGACTATATGGGCAGCAGGGCATCTAATTTCTCAGCTGTTACTTGTTTTCGAAAGCTTCTGATGGCCAATCGCATTGATTTGTTTGGCATGAGTGACAACAACGACGACAATGATGGTGAAAGTGATGACAATGATATTTATGGTGACTTTTATGACGATTATCGTGACAACGGTGGTGTTTGTGATGAGGATGATGATAAATTTCTTGGCAGTTATGATGAATGTTGATTCTGATTTAAACTTTGTGTTGAGCTGAAACCAAAGGCTAGGGGTTGGTTGGACCGCTTGGCTTCACCTGATTTCCTGATCCTGCAATAATTTTCACTTCAAAGACAGGCAGGGAACTTATAGAGCTCATGCTATCTGTTTGATGCCAAAAGTGACAGTGACGTTTCTTAAGATGACGGGGAAAATATTGCAATTCACGATAATTGCAATTCATGACGACGGGTTGGGTTAGGAGATGCATAGTTACCTCCCGGCCTATTGAAAAGTGGTAAGAGTAAATGTACATAGTATAGGGTTTTAGCTTCAACTATTTTGAGCTGTCTTGCAAATTTCCATGTCTAACCAGCTAAATTATTCTGTATTTAAATTGTTTTTCGTTTATTAATAGTTACTTCCTCCTCTTTTTTGTTTTTCCAGTATATTTATCACTGTTAAATGATGCCTTTCTATGCGGAGCGGCACCCAGGCTGCCGCATAAAATTCATTAAAACTCAAGACCATGCCAAGTCCTTTAGGTGGTCTCTGCTTGTCAATGTCATTCTCAGATTGTTGTTATTATTGTTATAAGTAAGATTGTTCTTAATATCAGTAAAAGAACCTAGACTCTGTAAGATTACATGGACATAGAGCTGCTCTGTTTTTAAGGGTGTTTGATAGCGTGGTCCAGTGTATTTTTTTTTAATTTTGATTTTTTTGTTTTAAATTAATGTTTTAGTAATTTTAGATTGTTTTGACGTATTAATGAAAATTACTTTTAAAAAATAAAAAATATTATTTTAATATATTTTTAAGCACAACATACTTTAAAAAATAATCTCAACCACTATTTTAGACACCCCTTAATCATTTCCTATTAAAATAAGTTATGGTATTTTCATCATTTGAGAGTTCTAAGAAATGTTATATTAAAATTATTTTTAAAAAAATGGATGCCCATAGCATTTTTACTGTGAACCTCGACATTTGTTTTTATATATATATATATTATTTCAGTCCCTCAACTCTTTTATTTATTTATTTTATCCTTTGATGATTCATTCTCTAGGCTGGAGTCTAACAAATTGCTTTGGATTGTTTTATATATGGTTATTGTGGTGTATAGGTTCTTGATTTGGCCACAAAAAAAAAAATCTGGTTTAGGGTCTGCAAAGAAGCAAAAGACAAAAAGGACTACACTGGAGAGTTAGGAAAAGGATGAGGAGAAAGTTGAAATTTTTCTTAAAAATGCACTGTTAGTCTAGGGCTTTTTTGCAATTTTTTGCTCTTGGGATTTGGCATAATCGCATTATCTTGGAAGTCAAGTTTTTTTAAAAAAAATTATGTGATCTCCTTGATAGCAAGTAAGCATTTGTAAATCAACAGCAATTCATGGAGCTTTTCACTTGGATAGATTGAATACCCATGAACTTGCAGCTAAGATTTAGCACTTCCAAATTCCAATCTTGACTCTTGAGCAACTCCATGTGTTTTTGTTTTTATTTTTTTTTTTACTTGAGAAAATTATGAAACCCCTTTAGCTATAAAAGCTCAAAAACGTAGTTCATGGCCAACGTAGAATGATAATCTATAAAAACTGCTGGGTTTAACTTGATTACAACCAGAAACAGGAAATATTGCAGTTCAGACGTGATTTTTTTTTAAAAAAAAGAAAATTCTTTTACAAATAGAACATGTCCCCTGCCCTCTGCCATGGCAGTTTTTCCCAGCTATAGATAGTTAAACACGATGGCGCTTCTTTGTGATAGAAGAAGATTCTTTTCATTAGAATCTAATCTCCCATCGTAGGAAAAGGCTGTGGCATAAAGATTCTGGCAGGTGCTTGCAGGCGAATTGAAGTGTCTATTACGCGTATAATACTGAAGATTTCATTAAGGCTGTTCTAATCTTTCTTACGAGGGTCTCTCCAAATAGCAAGATCACCCTTATGGTAAATGAAGGGTTTAGAGAGGCTTCCTCCTTATACCTTAAATTGGTCATTTCGATCTGAACTAGGTCTAGGCTACCAAGCTGTTGCTGCTGATTTTGTGACTTGAAATAGGAGGAGGACCCCTCATGAGAACACTCTGAAAGAATGCAATCATCTGCGCAACATTACTTGCGACATTAAATCCATGAGCCAGGAGGAAGAAGGAAAATTTGAGTATTAAAGTAGAAAAGGGAGATTACGGTAAAAGATCACACCGTTGCAAATCCAATGCACAAAATACTGAAGCCAGGGAAATGAAATGGTGCATCTTCAGACAGGAATAAAGCTGAAGAATAGAAGAAGTTAATGTTATCATTTTAGTCCATAAACCTTCGTTCTTGTCAAATTTTGATCACATACCTGTCAGAGGACTAAAGATTAAGGGGGAGATGATGTTTGCGAAGGAGATTATTCCTGAAATGCATCCTTGAGCCTTCCCCTGTAACGAATCTTAAATGAGTTGAGAGGAAAAGAAGAATAATATGAATGAATCGGAGTATCCTTATTCCTTCAAGTTCAAAGATTGAATAATTAAAGATGAACTCAAAAGCCATATGACTGAATGGCAGTTCTGGATGGGCTGCACTTGGTGATTTTCTTCTCCATTGACTGTTAAAATGCCTATTAAAACACACAGAAGATTGGACCTGATGATTTTCTGGACAGTTTGTCCGTATAGGAACATCTATAATATACAGCATACATGGAGGCTATCAAGCATAAGACTGCAGCCACTCTTAAGAATTACCTGCTCAGTTGGCCCTACTTGTTTCGATGCGATGCTGCGTAACTGTGGAATTAAACCAGTAATCAGACTTCTTCAATCACATAGATCTTTCTTGAAGATGAAGGTAAATTACTTACACATGGAGGCACGCAAACAATAAAAACCGCAAAAATGGTGGTGGCATATGGGACCTGCCCACAATGGAAATGTATTTTCAGTAGTATACGCAACAGGTATCAGGAAAAAACCATCTTACACATGATCCACCGATTTCATAAACACAGAAAATCAAAAGATAGAATTCAAAAACTGACATATTACCACAAGCTCAAGAAGAAAAGGACAGTTTTCTACAATAAAAGGATGCAGAAAAAATTCCAATTCAGTTGAAGCATTACCCAATTTGACCATGCTACACTGTAAAGCAATGCCTGCAAGATTTCAGGTAAATCACCAGCACTTTAGGCTCAACTTATGTTGTTTTAGTTCTTTAGCATGAATAGACGCAAACAAGCTTATTGAGGCTAAAGCTCTTACATCTGCGATGCCCCCTAAAAGCCCTATTGCCAGCAGTTTTTCCTCTGCTACATGTGGTGCCAACAAGGGCATGAAAACCAGCTGTGAAATTCAATAGAATAATAAGGACTGGTGACAAATATGAAATGCAAAGGATCGTTTTGAAGATACACTGGAGAAGGAAAGAAATATTTAAGAAACACATAATTTTGTAAATGCATACCTGTGAGGCCATTCCCGCAATGCCAAGAAGTAGCATCAGATCAGCATAATGGTTTTTGCTGAAGTGAAAACGAGCCTTCAAGTAGTACTGCATCGTACAAATCATTCAAGTTGGTAACAGAAATTCTCGCAAACCTGTCTTTTTTTTTTTATGTTTGATATACATCACAGTGAAGGAGAAAGTTTTTGTACCATGATGCTAGCTTGCATTCCACCTTCTGCAAGACTATTGAAGAATGCAACAACTGCTGCTTGCGAAAATGTTACCCTGCCACACAAGTTTCACAAATTCTCAAATTATACCAGAAGAAGAATAGATACCAGTCCAAAATAGTAGTGGTTCGAGAAAAGTGCAAGAAAACCATGCTTTGCATTGGCCTTATACTCGAGTCCTGAATTTCTCCTACCTGCTCTTCAGCAAGCCAATGATATCCTGAATTGATGGGATCTTCTTCAATACCGGCGCCTTCCTTGATAAATCACCATCTTGACAGTGATCATCCTGTCCGCTCTTCAAGATTGGCTGCGTCAAATTTTCGCCATTTGGTAGACTCTCTTCGAGGAAAATTCTCATGTACACAGCAGCAAGCATTGACACCAACGCAGCGACCTAGAATAGAAAAGACTAACAATGTTAACTTTCAACCTATTGGTAGCCGAAAATGAGACACTTCTGTAAGGCATTTTATTAGCAAACGCAACCTGAAACGTTAAAGCAGTGGAGAGGAAACGGGCAGCTAAGGTTCCACAGACAAATGCGGCTGTGGCTATGCCAGATAGAATTCCAAATGCTGATGTTCTCTGTCTCTCTAAAACGTTGTCTGCCTGTAAAGATTTTATGTTTTTTAGGCATTAGCAAAAAGAGTCGAAACTGAACAGTATAAAGTGCCGTCACATGACCTGTCGTTTTTTGCTTGTTTGGAAGGAAGAATGGTTATAAAAAAAACTCGAAACAAGTAGAGAGATATTATGGCGGTGAAAGTTAGAGTTCTTAGGGATAATCACCACATAAGCAAGAGCAAGGCAGTTGATGCTGCCTTCACAGATCATAGCCGTGAGGGTCCTGAGCACATAGTAGGCATAGAAGAAGTTGGTTGTCCTACTGTATGCCAATATAACTGCAGAAAGGACAATAACAACATGAATAGGATCTCGAACAAATTCTATTTTATCATAAAAAATTTCTTTTCTTTTTTCTCTTCATTTTTAACGGAAAATCTCATTTATGGTCATGGCTGATTTTTACATATCATTCAAATATTTATGTTGGATTTCGATCCGGACCCCTAAACTCCTGCCAAACTGGCTGGGCTGGCAGGAATTTAGTACTGGTCGTAACCAAAAAAACCCTAAACAGAGAACAAAAGGCAAAAAAGTTTTGGTCCTTGAGCGGATGGAGCACTACAAACCCGTGCGATGGGCCCATTCAGTCCGTCGCAGTGCTATAGATTCTGGGCTGACATGGTTATGACACAAAGTGTCCAGCAACTTCAAAAGTCTTCCGACACTAAAATCTGGCAGTTCCTAAGGGGACCATTGCGGGTGTCCAATAAATTCAAGAAACGTGACTCGTCTTGTACCATGTAATACCGTAAAGAAAAGCAAGTTGGACAAAAGGGGATAAAGAAGAAGGCAACCAAAAGAAAAAAAATGTAAAAATAGATTCTTATTAAAAGTTAAAGCATATATGATCTTCAAGAAAAGAAAGTTCTCTTATTGATTCATTTCTTCTCCGAGGAAATGATTCGAAATCAGAGCCCCCAAAAAATCTATAACCATAACGTAATTCTTGTCTAAAAATTCTCAAATCCAATTTCTGTTTATGCTTTATTTTAAGTGGTAATTTCACACCACAAAGGATAATATGCTACATAAAAAATAAATAAGTATCTGTTTGTCATTGATTGGATCTATTTTTTTTTGTTAAAATTTAATTTTTTAAAAAATTATTTTGATGTGCTAATGTCAAAAATAAATTTTTAAAAATAAAAAAATATTTTAATATGTATTTTCAAATAAAAAACATTTTAAAAAATAACTTCTATCACACTTATAAACACTCTCTAAATCTCCTAGCAAGAAGAATAATCTTGGAAAATATTTACAAAATTTGGATTTTATATATATATAGTGGGCATTTCTTGAAATGAAAGAGAGATGAAGAAGGTTCTTTAATTAGGAGTCAATTAAGAGAAGGAAAAACGGTAAGCAGAAAAGCAAACATGAAAGCAGCGGGACATTTTGCCCATGATATGGACAACATCCTTGAACAACAAGTTCAAGCTGATTTGATCAAGAAACGTCTTGACAATGCAGTTACCTTCGAATCCAGTGCTAGTTAAATATGGGGTATTTTTCAAGAAAAGACGCCCTTTGAAAGTGGCCGCCATGCACGCGAATGATCCACTATCCACTCACGGTGTCGATTGTCAATGGGAGCCCTAATGTCCTAGGCACGATCAGTAGGACCATACGTATCCTAGCACTTTAGGGGGGAAGGCCAATAATAATTTACCGACAGATATGAAATTAAATGCACATATATAAAAGATATTACCTAAAGGAATAATGGAGAGAGTCATAGGGAGTGTGAGCAAGGCTTTCCTTCCATACTGGTCTGATAGATTTCCTATTAGCGGCATCATCACAACTGTCCCCAGTCCGATGATCTGCAAAAACCCACTTGCTGATAATTAGTTAACAGCATTTTACTTCTCCCTGTTGCCCCCTTTCATTTGAGGTTCAATTGGCTGAAATCAAAGACTGAATTCCTTGGAATAGTACTGAAGCAAAAACACTCACGGCATCAATGGTGATAAATTAGAAGTGCCGTCAATTATTAGTCCATGGACTCTTTCACTTATAACCCCAGAGTCTTATTTCTTTTTATAGTATTTGTTTGTGATGAGAGTGCAGCAGGACCGGCGTTTAAAGAACTTAGCGTATATTACACATCTTAGCGTTGAGACAGAGAGCATACAAAAATATTTTTTAAGAATAAAAATAAATAGAACACGCCATTTAATTACACCGAAACATTTGTCCTAGCCTGGAAGATTAATTCTCTGAAGAAACCCAACCATTTTATGGTAGGTCTTTTGATTTTTTGGATCGACCAGTGAGTGCGAAACCTTCCAGGAAAAAAGATCATGATATTGTTGGACTGTTGGTTCTTATGCATGCGATGGACACATGGCCATCAGCATCTTTCTAGGTAAGTTTGAATGGTAGGTTGAACAAAATGGGTGGAGCAGAACGGAGAGTGCTGAAGAGGGGACTCTCCATTGAAGAGTTGCAGCAAGCTAAATAAAATACTCTGTCGATCTACGTGTCCATGCTTGGTCTACACTAACATAGAAATTAAGTTAACAGGGATACAATTATATATACAGGGCACTTGGATGTACGGCGCGGAATGTTTTCCAATAAAAAAAAAAGTTCACAGAAAACCACCAGAATCCTTTTTGTATGTTTATTTACTTTATATAGATAGTTAAGTCTCTCATGTGATGAATTAAAAGGCACATGGGCATGCATTAATCGTTTTCCAGTGAAGAAAATGGGTTCATGGGGAATATTTCGGACACCTTTTGGTTCTGCTTATAGCTAGTCATCATGTAAACCATGCAAAGAAATTCATAATCAATAACCCTTGAGAAAATCCACACCTTAATAAGAAGCAAAGGTGAAGAGAAAGATGAAGGAGAATAAAGGAATTAACATACAGCTTGCTGGAACCCGGAGAGGTAAATCGCAAGAGAGCACTCATCTTTTCCAGGACAAACTGCTACCATGGTGACATCGGTTATGGCCGGGATCACCATTAAACTAGCAAAGCTGGAGAGGAATACTGTCACAAGGAGGTGGCTCAGTTCTGTTAGCTTCTCCATATCCTTCCTTTCTCAGAAAATCCAGCAGTCCTGGTACTACTTTTCTCTTCTGTTACAACTCCTAGTACTAGGCGCTATCCTCTAGAAGAACTTGCTTGGCACCCTCGAAAAAGAGCAAACATTAATTTTGGAGAAAAAGAGTTGCTTGTCTGTGTAATGTACTCCATGTAGTTTGCTTTAGCTTTTTTACCTCTTTAAGGAGGGGGAGGGTAGTCTCCCGGTCCTTTTCCATTAGTGAATTTAACGGAAAGGTGTCAAAGAAAAGGAAAAGATCAGTGACGGTAGATTGATTCAAATTTCATGTGGAGGTGGATGGTCTTGGATACATGGGAGGACGGACAGTCTGGACACAGCGATATTAAAAGGACAAATCTTGAAAGGAGAGTAAAGGATATGGACAATATAGTTATTAATGGAGTTGAACACATTAGAGAGGAGAAGAACGACATCCATTAGCCAATTATATGCATCCTTGCGTACCGTTTAGCTGTACAAGGGACGATTTTTCTAATCAGTTTATTTGGATGAATATATACCTTTTATTTTTTCTATCAAACAAATAAAATAATTAAAAACCAAAATTTTAATCGTCACGATCAAAATCAAAAATAAAAAAAATGGACAAGTGATTAATTAACAGATAGAAAATGAGAAGGCTTTTATTAAAAAAAATGTTAAATAATTAATTCAACACAAAAATTTAAAC
>Ga0325403_1001975_pt1 | contig 17789 bp, 15 predicted proteins | sample PopdelMetagenome_19_FD_205665 | JGI IMG/M metagenome (GOLD analysis project Ga0325403, IMG submission 205665) | Populus deltoides microbial communities from Bellville, Georgia, United States - Xylem-PdKOR-R4 | ecosystem: Host-associated > Plants > Phyllosphere > Stem > Wood/Secondary xylem...
ATGGGCATCGAGGAGATGGAGCGCATGTACTCCTCCCACGAGGCGGTGCTCCACTCGGTGCGCGAGGGGCTCGTCGTGGTCGACCCCGACGGCCGGGTGGGCGTGGCCAACGACGAGGGGCGGCGCCTGCTGGGCCTGGACGACGGCGCCGACGACCCCGTCGGGCGCCCCGCCGCCGACCTGCCGGTCGCGCCCTCGCTGCGCGACCTCCTCGTCGACGGGCGGACCGCCACGGACGAGACCCACCTCACCGACGAGCGGGTGCTGGTGGTGAGCCAGTCTCAGGTGCCCTGGGACGGCAGCCGGCGGGGCGCCGTGATGACCCTGCGCGACCGCACCGAGCTGGAGGAGCTCACCGGCGAGCTCGACTCCACGCGGGCGCTGTCGGAGGCGCTGCGCTCCCAGGCGCACGAGGCCGCGAACCGCCTGCACGCCGTCGTGGTCCTCGTGGAGACCGGGCACCCCGAGCGGGCCGTGGAGTACGCCGTCGAGCAGCTGGAGCTGAGCCAGCGCCTCACCGACCGGGTCGTGGAGAGCATCGAGGAGCCCGTCGTCGCCGCGGTGCTCCTGGGCAAGACGGCCCAGGCGGCGGAGCGGGCCGTCACCGTGCAGGTGGAGCCGGACTCCCACCTGCCCGCGGGCCTGGCCTCCAGCGCGTCCGCGGGCCGCGACCTCGTCACCGTGCTGGGCAACCTGCTCGACAACGCCGTCGACGCGGTGGCCGCGCTGGACGACGACGACGAGCGCGAGGTCCTGGTGGGGGTGCGCCCCGACGGCGCCCACCTCCTGCTCCGGGTCAGCGACAGCGGTCCCGGGCTGCCCGACGACGTGGTCGACGCGGCCTTCACCCGCGGCTGGACCACGAAGGTGGCCGCGACCAGCGCCGGGAGGGGCCTGGGGCTGTCGCTGGTCGACCAGGTGGTGCGCCGCCGCCGCGGGACCATCGACGTCACCGGCTCGACGTTCGAGGTGCGCCTGCCGCTGGAGGGCCTGCGGTGACGGGGCCCAGGGGACCGGTCCGGGTGCTCGTCGTCGAGGACGAGCCGATCATGGCGGCCGCCCACGCCCAGTACGTCACGGGCGTGCACGGCCTGTCGCTCGCAGGCACCGCCGGCACGGTCCGCGACGCCGTCCGGGCCCTGCGGTCGGTGCCCGGGGAGAGCCCTGTCGACCTGGTGCTGCTCGACCTCGACCTGCCCGACGGCCACGGCCTCGACCTGGTCCGGTCGCTGCGGGCCGCGGGCTGGCCCGGCGACGTCATCGCGGTCACCTCCACCCGCGACCTCGTCGCGGTCCGTGCAGCGGTGTCCCTCGGGGTGGTGCAGTACCTGCTCAAGCCGTTCACCCGCCGCTCCTTCGAGGAGAAGCTGACCCGGTACCTGGACTTCCGCGCGCAGCTCCACGGCGGGGTGGGCGGTGACGCGCCGCTGGACCAGGGCGACGTCGACCGCGCCTTCGCCGCCCTGCGCAGCAGCGCCGGTGCCGCGCTGCCCTCCGGCCTGGCCCAGGAGACCCTCGACGCGGTGCGCCGCGCCGTCGCGGCGGCGGGGCAGGACGCGGGGGCGTCGGCGTCGGAGGTCGCCACGACCTGCGGCACGTCCCGCGTCACCGCCCGCCGCTACCTGGAGCACCTCACGGAGGCGGGGGAGGTGGACCGCCACCAGCGCTACGGCGGCACCGGTCGCCCGGAGGTGGAGTACCGGGTCCGGGCGGCCCGGCACCGCTGAGCCCGACCGGCGCGAGGTCGCGGTCCGGGGTAGCGTCGGGGTGGAACCCCACCCGTGCCCGGTCGCGACCCCGTCGTCGCCGTCGGGCTGTGCACTCCGGTCAGCACCCGCAGCGCGCGCTCCACCGGTCTCCCGGCACCGCCGGCGAGCCGGTCACCCGACGCCGCTCCGTCCAGGCCACCGGAGGCCACCGTGCACGTCACCCACACCACCGCCGCGCAGCCCGCGCCCCACCAGGTCCTCACCCTCAGCGGGCCCGTCGGGCCCGCCGACACCGACCACCTGCGCGGCTGGTGCTACCACGCCCTCACCGAGCCGAGCGGCGGCGACCTCGTCCTCGACGTCCGCGCCGTGACCGCCTTCGACGACGCCGCGATGGCGGCGCTCTCCTCCGGCAGGCTCCGGGCCCGGCACCTCGCTCGCCACCTGGTGCTCGTCGACGCGGCCGACGGGGCGCTCGCCACCAGCCTGCGCCGCACCGGCCTGGCGTTCCGCTTCCCGCGGTACGACTCCCCGGAGCTGGCCGCGCAGGCCCTGGCCTCCGACCGCTCCGACAGGGCCTCGCACGACCTGCCCCAGGAGGCCCGCTGGCGCGCGGACTCCGCGGCCCCGGCCCCCGCGGGCAACTGACGCCGGGTCCCGTCGCCCGCCCCGGCGCGGCGGCGGGGCCACCGCACGTCCCTCGGGTGCGCGAGGATGGTGGCGTGAGCACGACCCTCGCCGACAGCCCGCGCACCGGGGCCCTGCTGCCGCCGCTGCGCTTCGGCCAGCACGTCGTCGACGTGCCCGTGGTGCTCGCCCCCATGGCCGGGGTCACCAACGCGCCGTTCCGCAGCCTGTGCCGCGAGCACGGCGCCGGCGTCTACGTGTCCGAGATGGTCACGAGCCGCGCGCTGGTCGAGCGGACCCCGGAGAGCCTGCGGCTGGTGCAGCACGAGCCGGGGGCGAGCCCCCGCAGCGTGCAGCTGTACGGCGTCGACCCGGCCACCGTCGGGGCGGCCGTGCGGATGCTGGTCGAGGAGGACCTCGCCGACCACGTCGACCTCAACTTCGGCTGCCCGGTGCCGAAGGTGACGCGCCGCGGCGGGGGCTCGGCCCTGCCGTGGAAGAGCGGCCTGTTCCGCGACGTCGTCCGCGCCGCCGTCCGCGCCGCGCAGACCTCGAGCGGCCCCGACGTGCCCGTCACGGTGAAGATGCGCAAGGGCATCGACCCCGACCACCTGACCTACCTCGACGCAGGCCGCACCGCCGAGGCCGAGGGCGCCGCCTGGGTGGCGCTGCACGGCCGCACCGCCGCCGACGGGTACGCCGGCACCGCCGACTGGGAGGCGATCGCGCGCCTCAAGGACGCCGTGACCAGCATCCCGGTGCTGGGCAACGGCGACGTCTGGTCCGCCGAGGACGCCGTGCGCATGGTCGAGCGCAGCGGCTGCGACGGCGTGGTCGTGGGCCGCGGCTGCCTGGGCCGCCCCTGGCTGTTCGCCGACCTCGCCGCGGCCCTGCAGGGCCGCCCCGAGCGGGTGCGCCCCGGGCTGCGCGAGGCCACCACCACCCTGCGCCGCCACGCCGAGCTGCTGGTCGAGCACTTCGGTGACGAGCTGCGCGGCTGCCGCGAGATCCGCAAGCACGTCGCCTGGTACCTCAAGGGGTACGTGGTCGGCGGTCACCTGCGCGCCCAGCTCGGCCTGGTCGACACCCTCGCGGCCCTCGACGCGCTCGTCGCCACCCTCGACCTCGACCAGCCCTACCCGGGGGAGGCCGCGGAGGGCTCCCGCGGCCGCACCTCCCCGGCGCCGCGGGTGGTGCTGCCGGAGGGCTGGCTCGACAGCCGGGAGCTCACCGGCGCCTCCCTCGCGGTGGTCCGCGCCGGCGAGCTCGAACCCTCCGCGACGGCGGGGGGCTAGGCCGTGCTGACCGGGGGCTGGGGTGCTCGCTGCGAGGTCGACGGCGAGGAGTCCGGCTACGGCGAGCACGCCCGGGCGCGCTGGGCGCCCGAGGAGCCGAAGAGCTACAAGCGCAGCGCCTTCGCCCGCGACCGCGCCCGGGTGCTGCACTCCTCGGCGCTGCGCCGCCTGGGCGCCAAGACCCAGGTGGTGGGCCCGGGCAGCGACGACTTCGCCCGCACCCGCCTGACCCACTCCCTCGAGGTGGCGCAGGTGGGCCGCGAGCTCGGCGGGGCGCTGGGGTGCGACCCCGACGTCGTCGACACCGCCTGCCTGTCCCACGACCTCGGGCACCCGCCCTTCGGGCACAACGGCGAGTCGGCGCTCGCCCAGCTCACCGCGGCCATCGGGGGCTTCGAGGGCAACGCCCAGACGCTGCGGCTGCTCACGCGCCTGGAGCCGAAGACGCGCTCCGCCGACGGCAGGACGGCCGGGCTCAACCTCTCCCGGGCGAGCCTCGATGCCACCACGAAGTACCCCTGGCGCTCTGGCGACGACCCGCGCGGGGTCACCCGCAAGTTCGGCGTCTACGGGGGCGGCGCTGGTGACGAGGCGGTCTTCGAGTGGCTCCGCGACGGTGCCCCCGACCGGCGCCGCTGCATCGAGGCGCAGGTCATGGACCTGTCCGACGACATCGCCTACTGCGTGCACGACGTCGAGGACGCCGTCGTCTCCGGCCGCCTGGACCTGCGCGCGCTGACCCCCCGCGGCGAGCGGGGGCAGATCGCGCGGGCGGTGCGGGCGCTGCACGTGCCCGACGCCTCCGACGTCGAGGTGGAGGCCGCCCTCGACCGGCTGCTCGCGACGCCCACCTGGGTCGACTCCTTCGACGGCTCGTGGGCGTCCCTGGCGGCGCTGAAGGACATGACCAGCCAGCTCATCGGCAGGTTCTGCGCCGCCGCCGAGCGGGCCACGCGGGAGGTCGCCGGACCGGGTCCCCTGACCCGCTACGCCGCCGACCTCGTGGTGCCGCGCAGCACCGAGGTCGAGATCGCCGTGCTCAAGGGCGTGGCCGCGGCGTTCGTGCTGACCAGCCGCGACAAGGCCTCCGGGTACGCCGCAGAGCGGGAGGTCGTGACCGACCTGGTCCGCGCGCTGCTCGAGCGCCCCCACGTCATGGAGCCGCCCTTCGCGGCCTGGCACGCCGAGGCCGACGACGACGCCGGGCGGCTGCGCGCCGTCGTGGACCAGGTCGCCTCGCTCACCGACACCAGCGCCCTCGCGTGGCACGCCCGCCTGGTGATGACCTACCCGTGACGGGGGCAGCGCCCCCGACCCGGTGGTCGGGGGCGCTGCGCCCGAGCGGGCGGACGCGGAGCCTCAGAGGACGACGGTCACCAGCAGCTGGTAGCAGACCGCGAAGATGGCGGCGATGCCGACGACGGCCAGGGCGTTCTGCCACCAGCGGTTGGCCAGGTCGCCCATGAGGCGGCGGTCGTTGGTGAGGACGAAGAGCAGCACGCCCAGCAGCGGCGCCACGACGACCGTCAGGGCCTGCGCCACGATGATGAGCTGCACCGGCGAGGTGCCGTGGGCGAGCACGGTGACGGTGGCGCCGAACGCGAGCACGGCCAGCATGCCCAGCCGCGGCTTCCAGCTGGAGAGCGTGTTGCCGAAGCCGAGGCCGTCGGACAGCAGGGTGCCGCCCGCGGTGGCGTTGGCGATCATCGCCGCGACCGCGGCGCCGAAGAACCCGAGCGCGAAGACGGTGCGGCCGAGCTCGCCCGCGATGGGCTCCAGCACCCCGGAGAAGTCGCCCAGCGTCGCGCCCGCAGCGCCACCGACTCCCGGCAGCGTCGCCGCCGCTGCGACGACCACGAGCGCGGTCATGACGCCGGGGGCCACGATGCCCGGGATCGTGTCGACGATCGTCGTCTCGCGGTACTGCTCGCGGCGCAGGCCGCGCTCCCGCGAGGCGTAGCCGGTGTAGAAGGCGGCGTTCATCGAGAAGTTGGTGCCGACGAGCGCGACGAGCAGCAGGCCCGTGCCCGCCGGGATGACGGGGACGAGGCCGCCGGCGGCAGCCCCCCAGTCGGGCCGGGTGACGACCGCCGTCGCGACGAAGGCGACGCCCATCGCGGCCACGATGACCAGCAGCAGCTTCTCGACGACGCCGTACAGGGACCGCGCGAAGACGATGCACGCGATGACCGCGGTGACGGCCAGGGTCCACCACGTCGGGCTCCCGCCGACGACGAGGGACAGGCCGAGGCCGGCCCCGACGGCGTTGCCGACGGAGAAGGCCAGCGTGATGAGGAAGACGCCGAGACCGGCCGCCACACCGGTGGGCCGCCCGAGGGTGGCTTTGACGGTGTCCACGAGGGAGCCCCGCGAGCGCAGGGCCACGCGGATGCTCATGTCGGCGAAGACGACCATGAGGACCGTGGCCAGGGCGATGACCCAGATGAGGGAGTAGCCGTAGCGGCTGCCGGCCTGGATGGCCGAGGTGAGGTTGCCGGGGCCGAACTGCCAGGCGCCGGCGATGAACGCGGGGCCGGCCAGGGCCAGGAGCCTCAGCCGGGAGCGCCAGCGGCTGCTGGGACGCGCCGGCCGGCCGTCGTCGGAGGCCGTGCCGGTGACCGTGCCGGCGGGGCCGGCGGGGCCGGCGGGGCCGGCGGGGCCAGCGGGGCCGGCGGAGCCGGCGGAGCCGGCAGGGCTGGCGGGGCCGGCGGTCGCGTCCGCGTCGGGTGCGGAGGGGGTGGACGGGCGCGGGGGAGCGGAGGTGCGGGAGACCAGCAGCACGGGGTCCGCGCTGGTGGTGGGGCGGGTCTGGCTCATGGGCGGATGCCCTTTCTCGGCGTCGTTGCTGAGGAGGTGCGCCGTGGCGCTGGTGCGGTGGACCGCTGAGCGTGGTGCGAGGTGCTGCGTGGTGCTCCCCGGGGGGCGGAGCCGTCGGCTCCACCCCCGGGGGGAGGGTCTCAGGCGCTGACGAGCTGGCCCAGGCGGACCCGGGGCATGTCGGCCGCGGCGACGGCGGCGGCGATCTCGGCGTCGGCGCCCTCGGGCAGCGGCATGAGCGGGGAGCGCACGGTGGCGTGCTCGAGCAGGCCGCGCGCCACCAGGGCCCACTTCAGCGCCACGGTGCCCTCCATGTGCGAACCGCGGTGGTAGACGGCCTTGGTCACCGGGAGCAGGCGGTCGTGCAGGTCCCGGGCGGCGGGGTAGTCGTGGGCCTTGCCGGCGGCGATGAAGTCCACCAGCAGCTCGGGGGCGATGCCCCCGTAGCCGACGAGCAGGCCGTCGACGTCGAAGATGGTGTGCAGCAGGTACTCGTCGTGACAGGAGAGGACCTGCAGCTCGGGGTGCTCGCGGCGCAGCACCGGGATCTCGGTGTCCCACCGCTTCATGTTGCGCACGCCGTTCTTGGTGGCGAAGACGCCCGGCTGAGCGGCGATGTCCAGCTGGGTGGCCAGGTCGTAGCTGGCCTTGGTGGCGTCGGGGTACTGGAAGAGGATCAGCGGCAGGCCGCTCTCCTCGTGGATCGCGCGGTAGCGGTCCTGGGCGGCGCCGGGCTGGAAGCCGAAGCGGAGCCAGCCGTGCGAGGGGTAGACCAGTCCGGCGGCGGCGCCGGCGGCCACGGCGCGCTGGGCCTCCTCCGCAGCCACGGCGGTGCCCTCGCCGGTGATGCCGGCGATGATCGGGATGGTCGGTGCGGCCTCGGCGAAGGAGGTGATGACGTCGGCCTGCTCGGCCTGGGTGAGGAAGGTGCCCTCACCGGCGTGGCCGAGCACCACGAGGCCGGTGATGCCCTCGACGCTCGAGTAGAAGCGGCCGAGGCGGGCGATGGCGCCGTGGTCGACGGCGCCGTCGCGGGTGAAGGGGGTGACCGGGGCGGGGGTGAGACCGCGGAGGTCGAGCGGCTGGAGAGTCATGTCTGGTGCCTTCCTCGTCGTCGAGCGGGGCTGCCGGGCCACTGCGCCGTCGCAGTGATGCATCGTTCAGTGGAACGTTTGCACAGCCTGCTCCCGGTCCCGCCGCGGTGTCAAGAGGGGGGCTAGGGTCGTCTCGACGACGCAGCTCAGCTGCTGGCGGCTGTCGTCCGGGTGGAGGAGGGAGAGCTGGTGGCCGTTGCTGTGACGCTGCGCGACATCGCGGAGCGGGCCGGGGTCAGCGTCTCGATGGTCTCCCGCGTCCTGGACGAGCGGCTCCCGCCCACCCGCAGCGAGGCCGCCGCCCGCGTGCGGCAGGTGGCCGAGGAGCTCGGGTACCGACGCAACCTCGCGGCCTCCAGCCTGCGCCGCGCCGCGACGGGCACCGTCGGTCTGCTCGTGCCCCGTCTCACCGACACCGTCATGGCGGTGCTGTTCGAGGCCGTCTACGCCGAGGCTTCCCGGCGAGGGCTCTTCGCCGTCGTCTCGGTGGCCGGGGACGACCCCGCCCGCGAGCGCACCGCGGCGGAGGCGCTGCTCGCGCGCCAGGTCGACGGCCTGGTGCTGGCCACCAGCCGCGTCGACGACGACCTGCCCCGCGACCTGCGCGAGCGGGGGGTCCCGCACGTGCTGGCGCTGCGCACCGACGGAGCGAGCCCGGCCTCCCTCGGTGACGACGAGCTGGGCGGCTACCTGGCCACGCGCCACCTCCTCGACCTGGGCCACCGAGCGATCGGCCTGCTGGCCGGCCCCGGCTTCGCCTCCACCGCGCTGGGTCGGCGCCGGGGGTACGAGCGGGCGCTGCGCGAGGCGGGGGTGCCGGTGGACCCCGCGCTCGTCGTCGCGACGACCTTCGGGGTGGAGTCGGGGGAGGAGCACGGGGCGCGGCTGCTGAGGGCCGACCCCCGCCCCACCGCGCTGTTCACCGTCAACGACAACCTCGCCGTCGGAGCCGTGTCGGCGGCCACCCGGCTGGGCCTGGAGGTGGGCAGGGACGTGTCCGTGGTGGGCTACAACGACATCCCGATCGTCAGCCGGATGCCGGTGCCCCTGACCACCGTGCGGGTGCCGTTCGACTCCATCGCCTCCAAGGCCCTCGACCTGCTGCTCCACGAGAGCGGCCAGGAGCCGGGTCGGACGCTGCTGAGCGCGCCGACGCTCATCCCGCGCGCCTCCACGCGGCCCCCGCTGCGCTGACCGCCGTCCCGGCCCGCCGGCTACTGCAGCGCCGAGGTGAGCCGGCAGACGTTGTCGAAGAGCTTGCTGCGCCACGGCCGCTGCAGCCAGTCGCTCAGCAGCAGCTCACGGCTCACCGCCCGGTAGGAGTCCTCCACGGCGCGCACGTCGTCGACGAACGACCGGCCCCGCACCATCACCGAGACCTCGAGGTTGAGGCTGAACGAGCGGATGTCCATGTTGGAGGACCCGACCACGGCGACGTCGTCGTCGATCGTCACGTGCTTGGCGTGCAGCACGTACGGCGCCGGGTAGAGGTGGATCCGGACGCCCGAGCGCAGCAGCGCCTCGTAGTAGGAGCGCTGCGCGTGGAAGACCAGCCACTGGTCGGCCACCTCGGAGACGAACAGCTCCACCCGCAGGCCCCGCTCCGCCGCCGTCGTCACCGCGTAGAGCAGGGAGTCGTCAGGGACGAAGTACGGGCTGGTGATGATGACGCGCTCCTGCGCGTAGTACATGAGCGCGTTGAACATCTTGAGGTTGTTCTCGCCCTCGAAGCCCGGCCCGCTCGGCACCACCTGGCAGTCGAGCCGCCGTCCGATCCGCTGGCCCGCCTCCACGGGCACCGGGTCGGCCTCGGACTCCAGCAGCTCGTCGGTCTCGGAGTACCAGTCGGTGACGAACAGGGCGTTGACCTCGGCCACCACCGGACCCTCGAAGCGCACCATGAGGTCCTGCCAGGCGAGGTTCCGCCGGCCGTAGCGCTTCTTGTGGTACCCGCGGTCGACGGCGTTCTGGCTGCCGGTCCAGGCCACCTCGCCGTCGACCACCAGGATCTTGCGGTGGTTGCGCAGGTCGGGCCGCTGGAACTTCCCCCGCAGCGGCTGCACCGGCAGCATCTCGCGCCAGTCGGCGCCCATCGCGTCGAGCGCGCGCAGCGTGGCGCGGTAGCCCGGGGTGCGCAGCGAGGCGACGTGGTCCAGGAGCACCCGCACGGTGACGCCGCGCTCGCGGGCGCGGGCCATGGCCTCGAACAGCGGCCGCGTCGAGTCGTCGAGGCTGAGGATGTAGAACTCCACGTGCACGAACCGGCGGGCGGAGTCGACCTCCTCGGCGAGCTGCAGGAGGGTCTTGTCGTAGTCGGTCGACACCGTCGCGGAGTTTCCGGTGACTAGCGGCATCGAGCCGGCGTGGCGGTTGAGGCGCACCAGGGAGGCCAGCCACGGCGGCCAGGGGTCGTCCTCGCGGACCACGTCCATGCCCTCGGTGCGCGCCATGATCATGGCGTTGATCGTCCGCTGCTTCTCCCGGCGCGCCCGCGGCAGCTTGGGGGAGCCGATGAGCAGGAACGCCGCGATGCCCAGGTAGGGCAGGAAGAAGATCGCCAGGAGCCACGCCATCGCCGAGGAGGGGCGCCGGTTGTTGGGCACGACGGCGACGGCGACGACGCGCACGGCGGCGTCGACCACGAGCAGCGCGACGCTGAGCCACAGGGGCAGCGTCGGCACCCACGACGGCAGGTCACCCAGCCGAGCGAGCAGGTCCTCCACGTGATCGAGGGTAGGCGCGCAGATCACCAGCGGCCCGGGCGGCGAGCGCGGACCACCCGTCCTCCACAGCGCCGGGCTGCGACGACGACCCGACTGGACGCACCGACCTAGACTCGACGGCGTGGCGGGCAAGATCCGGCGCGAGGACGTCGACGCCGTCCGCGAGCGGGTGCGGATCGACGAGGTGGTCGGTGAGCAGGTCGTGCTCAAGTCCGCCGGCGTCGGCTCGCTGAAGGGCCTGTGCCCCTTCCACGACGAGCGCTCCCCGTCCTTCACGGTGCGTCCCGGGGTCGGCAGGTACCACTGCTTCGGGTGCGGGGAGGGCGGTGACGTCTTCGACTTCCTCATCAAGACGACGGCGGTCACCTTCGTCGAGGCCGTGGAGACGATGGCCGCCAAGGTGGGCGTCGTCCTGCGCTACGAGGACGGCGGCGGCTCGCGCCCCGCCCAGGACGTCGGCAAGCGGCAGCGCCTGCTCGACGCGCACCGCGTCGCAGCGGAGTTCTACGCCGAGCGGCTCTTCTCGCCCGAGGCGGAGGTCGGCCGGCGCTTCCTCAAGGAGCGGGGCTTCGACAGGGCCGCCGCCGAGACGTTCGGCGTCGGCTACGCCCCCACCGGGTGGGGCGCGCTGACCGACCACCTGCGCAGCCGGGGCTTCACCTCCGACGAGCTGGTCACCGGCGGCCTCGCCGCCCAGGGGCAGCGCGGACCGTACGACAGGTTCCGCGGCCGCCTGGTGTGGCCCATCCGCGACGTCGTCGGCTCCGTCATCGGCTTCGGCGCCCGGCGCCTCACCGAGGACGACTCCGGCCCCAAGTACCTCAACACCCCCGAGACCCCGCTCTACCGCAAGTCCCACGTGCTCTACGGCCTCGACCTCGCCAAGAAGGAGATCGGCCGCCGCAAGCAGGTGGTGGTCGTCGAGGGGTACACCGACGTCATGGCCTGCCACCTGGCGGGCGTCCCCACCGCCGTCGCCACCTGCGGCACGGCCTTCGGCAGCGACCACGTCGGCGTGGTGCGCCGCCTCCTGGGCGACGACGACGGCGCGGGCCAGGTCGTCTTCACCTTCGACGGCGACGCCGCCGGCCAGAAGGCCGCGCTCCGGGCCTTCGAGCACGACCAGGAGTTCGTCGCCGCGACGTACGTCGCGGTCGAGCCGCGCGGCATGGACCCGTGCGACCTGCGCCTGGCCGACGGCGACGAGGCCGTGGTGGCCCTCGTCGAGGCCAAGCGGCCGATGTTCGAGTTCGCCGTGCGCCAGGTGCTCGCGGCGTGGGACCTGGAGACCGCCGAGGGGCGGGTGCGCGCCCTGGGCGCTGCGGCTCCCGTGGTCGCGGGCATCAAGGACCGCCAGCTCCGCGAGGAGCACACCCGCCAGCTCGCCCGGATGCTCGGCATGGACCTGGGCGCGGTGCAGCGCGCGGTGCAGACCGAGGCCCTCCGCGCCGGCCGCGGCGCGGGGGGCGCGGGCCAGGCCGGTGCTCAGGGCGCGGGGCGCGCCGCCGGACGCGGTGGACCGGCAGGACCGCAGGGGCGCGGGCGCGGCCCGGGCGCACCGAGCGGGGGTGACCGCGACGTCGTGGCAGCCGCCGAGCGGCAGCTGCTGGCCCTGGTGGTCCAGGCCCCCGCGTCGGTGCCCCTGGCCTTCGACGAGCTGCCGGCCGACGCCTTCGTGCTGCCGCCCTCGCACGCCGTCCACGAGGCGGTCCGCAAGGCCGGGGGAGTGGCCGCGGGCCGCGAGGCCGGGGTGTCCTGGGTCGACCACCTCGTGGACGCCTCCGCCGAGGAGACCGCTGACCAGGTGGCCTCGCTGCTGGGGGCGCTCGCGGTGGTGCCGCTCCCGGTCGACTCCGACGCCGGGCTCGAGCGGCTGGCGGCGGGCCTGCTCCACGACGTCCACCTGCGCGAGCTGGGCCGCCGCGAGGCCGACCTCAAGGGCCGCGCCCAGCGGCTGGAGGCGGCGGGGGAGCACGCAGCCGCTGGGGAGGCGTACGGAGCGCTCTTCGCGCTGGCCTCCGAGCGCCAGCGGCTGCGCGCGAGCACCCAGGAGTGATCGCCCGGGAGTGAGCGCCCGGAGCGTGTCGCTGCCGGGCCGCGAGGTGTCCCGTGCGTACCGTTCTGGGGGTGATCGCAGCGCCGCGCCCCACACCCGGTCCCCAGGCCGGCGACCTGTACCTCGACCCGGCCGTGCCGGAGGGCGAGCGGGTCACCATCAGCCGCAACGGCTGGGCGGCCCAGGCCTCCCACGTCTGGACCGGCACCGGCTGGAGCCGCCTGGTGCCCGGTGTGGTCCGCGAGGTCCCGGCGCACCCCGCGATCACCCTGCCGCGGCTCCCCGCGGCGCGGTACGAGGCGCCGGCCCGCCAGGCCGAGGAGACCCCGGCCGCCGCGGGGCTGGAGCGCTACCGCCGTCGCCGCTCGGCCCGCGAGTCGGTGCAGGAGCTGATGGTCGAGCGCGCCGCCGCCGTCGACGCCGGCTGACGCCGGCTGACACCGGCTGGCGCCACCACCCAGGAGGTCGAACACCCGTTCGCACGAGCGGGTCGGTGCGTGCCATCCTGCCCCGGTGGCGGGAGGGACGAACCGGGCGAGCGCGGGGCTGCCCGCCTGGCTCGTGGCCGCCAACGAGAGCACCCGGCGCGCCGCCGAGGAGGCCCTCGCGCAGCGGCGTCCGCAGCGGCAGGTGCACTGCTGGGTCCACGCCACCGGCGCCGACCACGCGGGCCTGGTGCTGGAGTGGCGCCGCGAGGGCGCCGGGTGGATGGCCCGCGTGGTGTGGACCACCGGCGGAGGCGACATCGTCTGCACCTGGCTCGACGCCGAGCAGATCGACCCCGCCTGAGGCGCGGGGCCGGCCGGGGGCGCGTGGGGTGCGGCCGCACCGGGTAGGGGAGCCGTGTGGACGCGACCGAGGTGCTGCAGAACGGGCTCGACCAGGTGCGCGACGTCGTCGCGCAGGTGCTGGACGGCCTCACCGACGACCAGCTGACCACGCCGCTGGAGCCGGGGAGCAACACCGTCGCCTGGCTGGTCTGGCACCTGGCGCGCGTGCAGGACGACCACGTCGCGCACGTCGCCGGCAGCGACCAGGTCTGGACCTCGTCGGCCGCCGGGGGTGGTGGCGGGGCCGGCGGCAGCACCTGGGCCCAGCGCTTCGACCTCCCGCTCGACGACGACGAGATCGGCTACGGGTTCGACGAGGAGCAGGTGCTCGCCGTCAGGGCGCCCGCGGAGCTCCTGCAGGGGTACCTCGACGCCGTCCACGAGCGCACCAGCGCCTACCTCGCGGCACTGTCCCCGGAGGACCTCGACCGCGTCGTCGACACCGACTGGGACCCGCCGGTCACCCTCGGGGTGCGCCTGACCAGCGTCCTCGGTGACGACCTGCAGCACGCCGGGCAGGCGGCGTACGCCGCGGGCCTGCTGCGCCGTCGCTAGCCGCGACCGGCGGCCGCTGGCCGCCGGCAGGCGGCAGGGGGGCTCAGCCCTTGGTGAAGACCCAGGTCTGGGGGTGGCCCTCGGAGTCGAAGCCCACGGTGTGCAGGTGGTACCCGGTGCGGCGGCTGAAGTGCGTCGCGCCGGTCCCCTGGGGGTCGAGGGCACCGGCGTGCGCGGCGTCGCGCAGGGCGTCCTCGGTCTCGGCCGCCATCTGCTGGCGGTTCTTCACCACGATCTGCTGGGCCATGCGCTGACATCGGCGCACGGCCCAGCGACCTTGAGGGTCAGGAGTGGCAGTGGCTGCCCTGCTCACCCGGATGCCCTCCCGAACGCGGCGGGGCGACGTCGAGGGTGGGGTTCCTGTCGAAGAAGCCGGACGGCGTGATCGAGAAGCCGACCGGGTCGCACGGCATGACCGGCCAGTCCTCCGGGCGCGGCACGTGGTGGATGCCGAAGACGTGCCACAGCACCACGTCGGTGGACTCCAGCGGCTCGTCGTCGGAGACCCACCGGGTCATGCCGGTGTCCTCGGCCGACTGGGTGGGGTTGTCCCCGGCCGGCCAGAGCTCGTCGTCGTGGTGGCGGGTCACCCACACCGGGTGCCCCATGACCGGTGCGCGCCGGAACTGCGGCGCCTGCGGGTCGAACAGCGCCGGGATCGCCGACGGCGTGTGCAGCTTGTAGGCCACCGGCGCGCCGTGGGCGTTGCGCCGCTGCGGGTTGACCACCTTCCACGTGCGGGCGGTGGCGGCGTTCGTGCTGCGCCCGGCCTCGGCCTCCGAGCGCACCGGCGTGGTCCGGGTGGTGACGGCGAGCCCGTAGGGGTTGCCGGGGCCGATCGGCTCGGCCACCGAGTCGACCTCCACCACGGTGTTGGTGGCCAGGCCGCCCGGCGCCGACGGGTCGCGGTCCACGTCGAGGTCGAGCCGCGCCACGATGAAGTGCTGGTGGATCGGGGCGTAGGTGCGCTCGTCGACCAGCACGCCCGTGGCCGGGGTCGCCTCGCCGGGCGGCAGCGGCGTGGTGACCATGATCCCGGTGGCGCGCACCTCGCAGCTGACGGCGCCGTCCTGGTGGAGGCGCCAGTACACGAGGTACTCGTAGTTGGCCACCGTCGCGTGGAACGAGATCACCATGACGCGGGCGCGGCGGACGGCGGCGCGGCCGTTCGCGTCGACGTGCTTCCACAGCACGCCGTCGTCCTCCTCGTGGAGGCAGATGGCGTTCTTCGTGGTGTACGGCTCGCCGCGGGAGTCGGTGAGCACGGCGTCGAGGTAGCGGATCTCCCCGAGGCAGTCGCACCCCAGCTCCAGCGAGGTGGTCATGTACCCCAGGCCCCACTCGCCGATGTCGTAGGCGGTGCGGCGGTAGTGGTCGAAAGACGGGTCGCGGTAGGGCACCACCATCTCGGCGAACGAGAGGCGGTGGCCGACGGTGCGGCGCTGGTCTCCGTGGACCCAGTCGAGCTGGTGCAGCACGAGGCCCTCGCGCGGGGTGAAGCCCAGGCGCACCTGCCACCGGTCCCACGTCAGCAGCCCGTCGACCACGGAGAAGCCCGGCCCGTCGGGCTGGGTGATCTCCAGCGGCGCCAGCGGCTCGCGCACGGTGAAGCCCGGCAGCACGGCGGGCAGCAGGTCGGCCTCGTACTCGCCGACCACGGTGGGGGAGGCGTCCACGGCGCCGACGGCCCGGCGCGCGGCGTCGTCGTCCTCGTGGACCTCCAGCAGCTGATGCGTGTTCATGTCGAGCACGAACTTCAGGCCGCTCACCGGGTGGGCGTACGGCGACCCCGTCGGTGTCTCGCGGCGCCACACGTCGGCCCAGCCGAGGCGCCGGTCGCGCCACTGCTCGGGCATGACCTCGCGCCCGTAGGTCCAGGTGTCGAGGAGCACCAGGTCGAGGTCGGTGATGCCGCGGGCCGCGAGGGCCTCCCGCACGCGGGGGTGCGCCTTGAGCGCCTCCTCGGCCTCGTGCCACTCGTCGAGGGTGAAGTTGGGGACCTCGTCGGGCAGGTGGCGCCACTCCTCCACGGCACCGGCCACGAGGTCGACGACGGCGACGTGGGTGCGGTTGTCCGCGCGGTCCCAGAGCACCGACCGGGTGCGGCGGGGCACCGGGTCTCCCTCGCGCCAGGCCAGCAGCTCGGCCTTCGGGGGCTCGGCCAGGGCGACGGAGGCGAAGCGCACGGTCTCGGCCAGGTGCCCGGCGGCGGCGAGGAGCTCGCGGCTGCGGGTCAGCTCCGCGGCGCTGAGCGGCACGAGCGGGTGGCTGGGCGAGGTCGGTGTGCTCACGCGCGCACCCTAGGACCTCCTGCCGACGGCGGGTCCGCGGTGGTTCGCCCAGCGGGCACGACCACCGCGAAGACCCACCGCCGCCCCGGGTGCTCGCTGGCGCCCCACAGGGGGGAGGTCGGGTCTCCCGGCCGCTCGGGGTCGAGGTCCTCGCACCCCGGGGGCAGCGCCCCCCGGTGCGTCGTCCAGGCCCCGGGTGCGCCGACGTGCAGGTCGCCGCAGCGGTCGTGCCCGGCGCTCGCGGACAGGAACCAGGTGAGCCCGCCCCCGGGAGCCGGCAGGACGGCGACCCCCTGCATCCGCGGCGGCTGGCCGGCGTGGACCTCCTCGGGCTCGCCGCCCCGGGCCCCGGGCCGCCCGGTGGGCAGCCCGGTCGCCGGGTCGAGGCGGTAGCGCAGCAGGCGCGGCACCCCGTCGGGCGTGCACGCGCCCGCCCGGCGGTACTCCCCGACCACCAGGCCCGGGCCCGACCCCGCGCCGCCGGCCCCACCGGTCCCCCCGGTCGACGGGGGGACCGCGCCGGCGAAGGAGAAGCGGAACGGGTCGGGCCGTCGCCCCGAGCGCAGGTCGGCCAGGACGCCGCGCAGCAGCGGCACGCGCGCCGAGGAGCGCTGGGGGAGCACCCAGCGCCCGCGCCGGAGCGCGAGGTCGTCCAGGGCGAAGGCGCGCAGTCCCACCAGCGTGTCGGCCACCAGCAGCAGGGGGCCGCCCTCGCCGCGCTCGACGACGGCGAGGCCGCCCGCGTGCACCGGCACGGGCCCCGGTGGCAGCACGCGCGCCAGCGGACCGCGGCGGGGGACCACCAGCTCGACGTGCATGTAGCGCGGGCGCGCCGGGTCTGACCTGTCGACGACGCTCACCCGGGAGCGGGGCAGCCGGCGCCGCCACCACGGACCCGTCGGACGCTCGTACCAGCCGACCAGCAGCACCTCGCCGCCGCGCAGGCAGGCGACGCCCTGGGGCCACCACGTCGGGTCGTCGGCGTCGCGCGGGGCCCAGGTGAGCCCGTCACCCGTCGCCGTGCCGGGCACCTGCTCCGCCGGCACCGGGACGGCGGGGGTGCCGCCGCCGGCTCGCAGGTGGGCCAGCGCCGCGTCGAGACCGCGCTCGGCCCGTGACGTCCCGGTCCCGGCGCGGCCGCGGTCGAGCACCCGGCGTTGCCGGCCGGTGCGCAGGGCGACCCGTCGCGCGAGACCGGGCGGGCCGGGGGGGCCGGGCGCTGCCGGGGTGGGCGGTGCCGTCACCCCGTCAGCGTCCCAGCAGCGCCACAGCCCCGCCACAGCCCCGCCACAGCCCGCCACGGCTCCGTCGCGGGACGGCCCGGGGGCCTGGACGGGTGATCGTCCGGCCACCTCGCGGGTGACGGCGCGTGACGCCCTGGTCCGCTCCGTCCGGGTGCGTCACCCTTTCGGGGGGTCCTGATCTTCGGCGTGTCGCGGTCCGTCGCGTCCGCCCGCCTGGGACCGTCGCAGACCGTCGTCGGAGCCGTGGGGGCTCGAGCACCGAGGGAGCAGGGACATGAGCAGCGGTCAGGGTGAGGGTCGGACCGCGTGGTGGTTGGTCGCCGGCACGGCCGCGCTGCTGCTGACCCCGCTGCTGACCCTGCCCGTCGTGCACGACGCCTGGCACTGGCTCGGCTGGTGGCACTGGGTGGTGCTCGCGCTGCTGCTCGGCCTCGCCGGCCTCGGCGTCGTGCACCTGCTCCCCGTCGGGGTGGACGCGGTGGGCGGCGACGCCGGCCGGCGCCAGGACGAGGACCTCGCTGCCGTGGCCGCCGAACGGCAGCGGCTGG
>Ga0325403_1001977_pt1 | contig 17788 bp, 13 predicted proteins | sample PopdelMetagenome_19_FD_205665 | JGI IMG/M metagenome (GOLD analysis project Ga0325403, IMG submission 205665) | Populus deltoides microbial communities from Bellville, Georgia, United States - Xylem-PdKOR-R4 | ecosystem: Host-associated > Plants > Phyllosphere > Stem > Wood/Secondary xylem...
GCTGAACACGAGTGGGTGGCCGACGCCGGCGACGGCGTGGTCCGGGTGGGCATCACCGCGTTCGCGCAGGGCGAGCTCGGCGACATCGTCTACGTCTCCCTGCCCGCGGTGGGCGAGCGCGTCCAGGCCGGCGCCTCCTGCGGCGAGCTGGAGTCCACCAAGAGCGTCAGCGACCTGTACGCCCCGGTGACCGGCGAGGTGGTCGCCCGCAACGACAGCCTCGACGGCAGCCCCGAGCTGGTGAACTCCGACCCGTACGGCGAGGGCTGGGTCCTCGACCTGCGGCTGGACGACCCGGCCGCCCTCGAGGCGCTCCTCGACGCCGCCGGCTACCGCGCGCAGATCTCCTGACCGCACCGACGGGGTGCGGCGGGGTGGCTAGGGTGGGCCTGTGAGCGAGCGCGACGAGAACGGGCGCGCCGAGGTCGAGCGCGTCGAGCCCGGTCACGGCGGTTCGGACACCACGATGTCCTTCCCGGCCATCTCAGTGCCCGAGGTCGACGTCTCCGGGGAGGCGCCTCCGCCCGGCCTGACCTCCGACCAGCAGCGCGCCGTCGACGCGCTCCCGGAGGACTGCGCCCTGCTGGTGGTCCAGCGCGGCCCCAACGCCGGGGCGCGGTTCCTGCTCGACGCCGAGCGCACCACCGCCGGGCGCCAGCCCAGCAGCGACATCTTCCTGGACGACGTCACCGTCTCCCGCCGGCACGCGGAGTTCGTCCGCGACGGCGAGCGGTTCCGCGTGCGCGACGTCGGCAGCCTGAACGGCACCTACGTGAACCGCGACCGGGTCGACGACGTGCTGCTGTCCGCGGGTGACGAGGTGCAGATCGGCAAGTACCGCCTCACCTTCCACCCCTACCGCGCCGCCCGGTGACCCTGCGGTGACCCCGCCCCCGCAGGGCTCGGGGGCCGCCGGTCGCAGCGAGGAGCCGCTCCTCACCATCGGGGAGCTGCTCTCGCGCCTGGCGCCCGAGTTCCCCGACGTGTCCCACTCCAAGGTCCGGTTCCTGGAGGACCGGGGCCTCGTCTCGCCCCAGCGGACCCCGAGCGGGTACCGCAAGTTCGCGCCGGCCGACGTCGAGCGCCTGCGCGCCGTCCTGACCCTCCAGCGCGACCAGTACCTGCCGCTGCGGGTCATCCGCGCGCACCTCGACGCCCAGGACGCCGGCCTCGAGCCGCCCGCGGCCCCGGAGCCGCCGGCCGCCCCGGAGCCGCCCGCGGACCTCGCGCCGCCGGCCGAGGCTGTGCCGGAGCCCGTGGCGGTGACGCGCGCCCAGGCCCTCGAGGCCGCCGGCGGTGCGACCGGTCTCCTCGAGGCGCTGGAAGACCATGGGCTCCTGCCCCGCGAGAGCGCGGGCCACTACCCCGCGGCCGCCCTCGACCTCGTGCGGGCGGCCCGCGTGCTGGCCGACCACGGTGTGGAGCCGCGTCACCTGCGGGCCCTGCGCAGCGCGGTGGGCCACGAGGCCGCCCTCGTGGAGCAGGTGGTGAGCCCCCTGCGCCGCCAGCGCTCCGCTGACGGCGACGGCGAGGCGCAGCGCGTGGGCGCCGAGCTGGTGGCCTCGATGCTCGCGCTGCACGCCGCGGCCCTGGGGTGCGCCCTCGACCCGTCGTGAGCCCGAGCGGGGGTTACGGTGGGCGGGTGCGTGAGCTGGACGTCGTGGGTGTCAGGGTCGAGATGCCCTCGAACAACCCCATCGTGCTGCTGCGGGAGCGCGACGGCGACCGCTTCCTGCCCATCTGGATCGGTGCTCCCGAGGCCAGCGCCATCGCCTTCGCCCAGCAGGGCGTCGTGCCGCCCCGGCCCCTGACGCACGACCTGCTGAAGGACGTCATCACCGCGGTCGGGCGCCAGCTCGTCGAGGTGCGCATCGTGTCGGTGACCGACGGCGTGTACCACGCCGAGCTGGTCCTCGACGGCGGTCTGACGGTCAGCGCGCGGTCCTCCGACGCGATCGCCCTGGCCCTGCGCACCGGCTCCCCGATCCTGGGCGCCGAGGAGGTCCTCGAGACCGGTGGCCTGCCCGCCCCTGAGCAGGACGAGGACGAGGTGGAGAAGTTCCGCGAGTTCCTCGACCACGTCAGCGCCGAGGACTTCGAGGCTCCTGGTGGAGACGACACGCCCGGGACCGACACGCCGGGCCGTTGAGGGCCTCCGTCGTTGACGGTTGCCGTGGGCGGCCCTACCGTCAAGGAGACGACGTGCGCCCGACCTGGTGCCGTCGCGAGGACAGGAGGTCCGCGTGAGGGGCTCGGGAGACGGCGGCGGGACCCGCGGGTCCGTCGCGGCGCAGAGCCTGCTGTTCACGGAGGCGCTCCCGGCGCTCGACCGTGACGCGGGCTACCGGGGTCCCACGGCCTGCAAGGCGGCGGGGATCACCTACCGCCAGCTCGACTACTGGGCCCGCACGGGCCTGGTGGAGCCCAGCGTCCGCCCCGCCAGCGGTTCGGGCACCCAGCGGCTCTACGGCTTCCGCGACATCCTCGTGCTCAAGGTGGTGAAGCGGCTGCTCGACACCGGCGTCTCCCTGCAGCAGATCCGCTCCGCCGTCGTGCACCTGCGTGAGCGCGAGGTGGAGGACCTGGCGCAGATCACGCTCATGAGCGACGGTGCCAGCGTCTACGAGTGCACCTCCGCCGAGGAGGTGGTCGACCTCGTCCAGGGCGGCCAGGGCGTCTTCGGCATCGCCGTGGGCCGGGTCTGGCGCGAGGTCGAGTCCTCGCTGGCCACCCTGCCGAGCGAGAAGGTCGACGGCGGCGGCGCGGGCACCGACGAGCTCGCCGCTCGCCGGGCCGCCCGGCGCACCACCTGACGCCCCGGCCCCTCCTCGGGACGGGGCCCCTCCTCGGGACGGGGCTGGGGCTCGGGACGGGGCTGGGGCTCGGGACGGGGCTCGGGCTCGGGCTCGTCAGCCCAGCACGGTCCGCAGCCGCGAGCCGGTCGCGGTCCGCTGCACCTCCAGGCGCGCGGGCACGCGCGTGCGCAGCTCCGGGACGTGGCTGACGAGCCCCACGGCCCGCCCCCCGGCGCGCAGCTGCTCCAGCACGCCCATCACCTCCTCCAGCGACTCCGGGTCGAGGGTGCCGAAACCCTCGTCGACGAAGAGGGTCTCCACCGGCGTCCCGCCGCCCTCGGCGCGCACGACGTCGGCCAGGCCCAGCGCCAGCGCCAGGGAGGCCATGAAGGTCTCACCACCGGACAGGGTCGCCACGTCGCGCTCCACACCCGTCCAGGCGTCCAGGACCCTCAGCCCCAGCCCCGAGCCTGCGCCCCGCCGCTCCAGGGCGTCGGTGTGCACGAGGCGGTAGCGGCCGTCGCTCATCACCTCCAGGCGCTCGCTGGCCGAGACCGCCACCTGCTCCAGCCGGGCCGCCAGCACGAACGTCGACAGCTTCATCCGGCGGGTGTTGCCGCCCCCGGTGCCCTCGGCGCAGCGGGCCAGGTCACCGGTCACCTCCGCGGCCACCGCCAGCGGCCGCGCGGCGGCAGCCCGGTCGCGGACCTCCACCTCGAGGCGCTCCAGCACCTGCGCAGCGCTGCGCGCCCGCTCGGCGGCGCGCACCGCGGCGTCGTCGGCGGCGTCGGCCTCCTCGCGCTCGCGCTGAGCACGGGCCAGTGCTGCGACCAGGCCGTCCACCCAGCCGTCCTCCCAGCCGTCCACCAGACCGTCGGCTGGTCCGTCGGCGTCGCTCCAGCCCAGCTCCTCGAGCTGCGCCTGCACCCGCGCGCGGGCGCGCTCGTGCTCGGCGACGGCCTCCTCGAGGCGGCGCCGCTCTGCCGCCGGGCGCTGGGCGAGCGCCGCGGCGGCCGGGTCGGCGAAGCCCGCCGCGGTCGCTGCTGCGCGGGCGGCGCCGTGAGCGGCCTCGGCGGTGGAGCGGGCGGCGGCCTCGGCCTCGGTGGCGGCGGCGAGCTGCTCGGCCGCGTCGGCCAGGGCCGCCAGGCGCGCACTGCGCTCGGCGAGCCCCTCCTCGCCGTCGCGGGCGCGTTCGAGGCGCGCGGAGTCGCGGGCGAGGCCGGCGGCGAGCTGCTCGGCCCGCTCGCCCAGGCGCGCCAGGGACGCCGCGACCTGCTCCTGCGCGCGCACCGCCGCCGCGTCGGCGGCCTCCACGTCGGCCAGCTGGGCCTCCAGGCGCTCGACCAGCACGGCAGCCGACGAGGCGGCCGCGGCTCGCCGGCGCAGGTCCTCGGTGCGCCCAGCGGCGCGCTCGGTGTCCAGGTCACCGGCCCGGGCCCGGGCCGCGGCCACCTCGCGCTGGAGGTCGTCGAGGCGCTGCTGGGCCGCCTTCGCGGCGGCCTCGGCGCGGTCCCAGCGCTGCTGGGCGGCGTCCTCGGCGGCGGCCGCGCCGCTGCCCGACCCTGCTGCTCCTGCTGCTCCTGCTGCTCCTGCTGCTCCTGGTGCGCCCCCGGAGCCGGGGGGAGCCGCGGGGGCGGGGTGCTCGCAGGCGCCGCACACCGGGCAGGCCGCCCCGGGCAGCAGACGGGCGGCCAGCTCGGCCGCGACGCCGTCCAGCCGCTGCTGGCGGGCGTCCAGCCACCTGGCCCGGGCCTCGAGCGCGGCCTGGGCCGCCTCCCGGGCGCCCTCGGCGGCAGCGGCGCACCGGAGGCCCAGGGCGTCCGCCGTGCGCGCGTGACCCAGCACGACCTCGGCCTCCTCCAGGGCGGCAGCGGCCGCCGGGGCGAGCGCGGCCAGGTCGGCGTGGGCGCTGAGCTGCTCGGCCAGCTCGGTGCGCCGGAGCGCGTGCTGCCCGCGCTCGCCCTCCACGCGCCGCTGCTGCTCGTGGACCCGTTCGTGCTCCGAGGCCACCTCGCGGGCCTGCTCCTGCCGCGCGGCCAGGTCGGACTCGAGCGCTGCCAGCTCGCTCAGACGGCCCTGCTCGCGGCGGTGCTCGGCGGCCCTCTCCCGCAGGGCCCGGGAGTCCACCGGCTCCAGCCCGCTCCCGCCGGCGGTCCCCGCCGCCGCAGCGACCTCGGCCAGGCGCGCGGCAGCGGCGCCGGCGCGGGTGGTGACCTCGTGCAGGGCGGTGTCGGCGGCCCGGGTGGCGTGCAGGTGACCGGCCAGACCCGCCGCGGCCGCGGCCGCGGCCAGCTCGGTGCGCTGGGCGGCGACGCTCGGCTCGGCCTCGCGCAGGGCGCGGTGCTGCGAGCCGAGCTCGGCGCGGCGCTGCGCCCGGTCGGCGGCGGTCCGGGCGGCGTGCTCGCGGGCCTGCGTCTCGCGGGCCGCGGCCGCTGCGCGGGCGCGGTGGGCCTGCGCGGAGGCGGCGGCGGTGCGCACGGCCCCGGCCAGCTGGGCCACGCGCTCGACCTGCTGCTCCAGCCCGCTGCGCCCGCCGGGGCCACCGGTCCCGCTGGCTCCTGCCTGGCCCTGCTCGGCGGGGGCGGGAGCCCACTCGGCTGCGGTGTGCTCGGCGCGCTCGGCGGTCGAGGTCAGGGCTGCGGTGGCCCGCTCCAGCGCGGTGGCGGTGCGGGTGCGCTCGGCCGCCAGCCAGCGCTCGGCGCGTTCGAAGCGGTCGGTGGCGAACAGGTGCTGCAGCAGCGCCCGGCGCTCGGCGACCCCGGAGCGCAGGAAGGCGGCGAACTGCCCCTGGGGCAGCAGCACCACGGTCGCGAACTGCGCCAGGCCCATGCCCAGCAGGTCCGTGACGAGCTGCGCGGCCTCGTCGTTGCGCGACGACAGCGGCCGCCACCCGTCGTCGCCGGCCTCCGGGTGGCCGGGGGCGTGCTCGCTGAGCAGGGTGCGGGCCTGCTCGGTGGTGGTGCCCTCACCGCGGCGCTTGGGCCGCTGCCAGGCCGGGGAGCGCTCCACCCGCAGCCGGCGGCCGGCGACGGTGAGCTCCAGCTCGACCACCGGGGGCAGGTCGGGGGCGGCGTGGTGGGAGCGCAGGTCGGGGGCTGCGGCGGCGCGGGCGCCGGGGACGGCGCCGAAGAGGGCGAAGCAGACCGCGTCGAGGACGCTGGTCTTGCCCGCCCCGGTCCGTCCGTGCAGCAGGAAGAGCCCGTCTGCGCAGAGGGCGTCGAAGTCGACCTGCTCGCTGCCGGCGAAGGGCCCGAAGGCCTGCACCGACAGGCGGTGGAGCCTCACGCCACCACCTCGGCCGCAGAGCCGCCCGAGCCGCCCGAGCCGCCAGAGCTGCCCGAGCGGCTGGAGCTGCCGGTGAGGGAGCGCTCGCCGTCGCGCAGGTCGACGGCGGCCAGCTCCGGCCTGCCCGCGGGGTGGCCGGGGTGGCCGGGGTGGCCGGGGTGGTCGCTGGGGTGGTCGCTGGGGTGGTCGGCGTCGATGTGCTCGGTGCGGGTGGCCTCCAGCGCGGCGCGCATCAGGGCGCGCTCGGCGTCGTCGGCGGCGCGGCCGCGGGCGTGCTCGACGAAGGAGCAGCACAGGGCCTCGTCGTCCAGGCCGGCGACGCGCTCGGCGTAGCCCGCCGGGCGCCGGGCGCCGGGGACCGCCTCCGGCTCCCAGGAGAGCACCAGCACGTGGGGGAACCGGGTGCGCAGCGCGGCCATCGGCTCGCGGGGGCGCTCGGGGTCGGTGAGCACCACCTGGCACCACGCGCTCTCGGCCCCGGTGTGCTCGGGGGCGCCCAGCAGGTGCTCCAGACGGCCCCGCAGCAGCGCCAGCGCACGGGGCGGGGTCACGTCGACGGCGTCGACCCGCTCGACCCCGCCCGCGCCCAGCTCGACCAGCCAGTGGCCCTTGGAGCGCCCGGCCTCGCCGAAGGAGTACGCCAGCGGGGAGCCGGAGTAGCGGGCGGTCTCGGTGAGCGCCTGGCGGCCGTGGAGGTGCCCCAGGGCCAGGTAGTCGGGGCGGGCGGCGGGGTCCTCGCCCCCGCCCAGCAGCACGCCGGCGGGCACCGAGCCGACCCCGCCGACGGTGATGTCGCGCTCGTCACCGCTGGCCTCGCCGCCGACGACGAAGGCGTGGGCGGCGACCAGCGCGCGGGTGCGGCCCCGGGCGCCGTCGCCGGCGCGCCGGGAGGCGAGGTCGGCCCGCACCCGGGCTCCCACCTCGCCCAGCACCGCCGCGTGGCTGCGTGCGGTGCCGAGCTGGCCGGCCACCAGGCCCGGCTCCAGGTAGGGGACGCCGTACAGCGCCACCGGGCCGTGGTCGTCGGCGAGCTCGACGGGGCGGGCGGCGTCTGCCACCCGGGTGCGCAGGTGCAGCCCCGCGCCCTCGGTGGCGCGGCCGCCGAAGCCGAGGCGGGTGGCGGAGTCGTGGTTGCCGCTGGTCAGGAGCACCTGCGCGCCGGCGCCGAGGAGGCGGTGCAGAGCGTCGTCCAGGACGGCGACCGCGTCGACGGCGGGCAGGGCCCGGTCGTACACGTCACCGGCGACGACGACGGCGTCGACGCGCTCGGCGCGGACCACCTCGACCAGGGCGTCGAGGGCGGCGGCCTGGTGCTCGAGCATGCCCACGCGGTGGAAGGAGCGGCCCAGGTGCCAGTCGGAGGTGTGGAGGATCCGCACCCCTGCGACGCTAGGCGGCCCCACCGACAGCCCGTCGTGCCGGGGCGGGTGCCCGTCGCTCCCGGCGGTGTGCTGCGAGGAGGTGGCCGTGGGCCAGGAGGTCGACCCCGACGCGCTGGGGCCCGAGCAGCTGCGCGAGCACCGCGCCAAGCTCGTGCAGAGCCTCAGTGCGCTCTCGGGGATGCTCGCGGGTGACCTGAGCCCGGTCGGACGCGCGTTCGACTCCGGGGCTCCCGAGGTCGGCCTCGAGCTGGAGCTGGTGCTCGCCGACCCCGCCACCTGGGCCCCGGCGCGCTGCAACGAGGACGTGCTGGCCCGCATCGCCGGCACCCCCGACGCCGCGCTGTGGGGCCCGGAGATCAGCGCCCACACCCTGGAGCTGAACGCCCCGCCCACCACCCTGGCCGGCACCGGCCTGGCCGAGCTGGAGCGCGGACTGCGCTCGCGGCTGGACGCCGTCGGCGCCCGCGCCCGCGAGGCCGGCGCGCGGCTGCTGATGACGGGGATCCTGCCCACCCTGGGCCCCGAGCACCTCGACCCCGGGTGGATGACGCGCTCCCCGCGGTACCGGGCGCTGCAGGAGGCGGTGCTCGCCGCCCGCGGGGAGGACCTGGACCTCGACGTCGAGGCCGCCGACGGTGACGACGTCGACGTGGAGGAGGAGGGCCTGCGCCACCGGCTGGGGTCGCTGGCCGCAGAGGGCGCCTGCACCAGCACCCAGGTGCACCTCAAGGTGGCCCCGGAGGACTTCGCCGACACCTGGAACGCCGCCCAGCTGCTCATGGGCCCCCAGGTGGCCCTGGGGGCCAACAGCCCCTTCGCCCTGGGGCGCCGGGTGTGGGCCGAGACCCGCATCCCGCTGTTCACCCAGTCCGTCGACGTCCGCTCCCTCGAGCACGCCCGCACCGGGGTGGCGCCCCGCGTCTTCCCCGGTGACGACTGGCTGCGCAGCGGTCCGGTCGCGAACACCCACGCGGCGTGGGAGCTGTTCTGGCAGAACGTGCGGCGCTTCCCGCCGCTGCTGCCGCAGAACTCCTCCGAGGACCCGCTCGCCGAGCTGCTCGCCGGGAGGGTCCCCGCCCTGCCCGAGCTGTGCCTGCACGGCGGCACGGTGTGGCGCTGGAACCGCCCCGTCTACGACGTCACCCCCGCCCGCGGCGGGCTGCCCGCCCGCCCGCACCTGCGCGTGGAGAACCGGGTGCTCCCCGCGGCCCCCACCGTCCTCGACGCCGTCACCGACGCCGCCGTGTGGCTCGGCGCCGTCCGCGGCCTGCGCGAGGCCGGCCCCGACCCCGCCGCCCTGCTGCCCCACGACGCCGCCGTGGACGGCCTGTTCGACGCCGCCCGCCACGGCCTGGGCGCCCACCTGCCCTGGCCCGGCCTCGGACGGGTGGACGCCCGCCGGCTGCTGCTCGACGTCGTCCTGCCCCTGGCCGCTGACGGGCTGGCCGCCGCGGGGGTGGACGGCGCCGTCGCCGACCGCTACCTCGAGGTCGCCCGGGCCCGCGCGGCCTCGGGCCAGAACGGCGCCACCTGGCAGGTCCGCACCGCCGCCGCGCTCCAGGAGCGCGGCGCCGACCGGGCGACGGCGCTCGCGGGCCTGGTGGAGCGGTACGCCGAGCACATGGAGGCGGGCGCCCCGGTGCACACCTGGCCGCTGGAGCCGCGGGCCTGAGGTCAGGCCAGGCGCGCGGGGAAGCCCCCGGTGGCGATCGGGCCCCAGCGCGTGGGGGTGATGCTGATCAGCGACTTGCCCTGGTCGCGCATCGCCCGGCGGTACTCCTCCCAGTCCGGGTGCTCCCCGGAGATGCAGCGGAAGTACTCCACCAGCGGCTCCACCGCGTCCTCACCGTCGACGACCTCGGCGGTCCCGTCGACCTGCACCCACTCGTTGCCGAAGCCCGGGGACAGCACCACCAGCGAGGCCCGCGGGTCGCGGCGCAGGTTCACCGCCTTGGCGCGGTCGGGGTAGGTCGACACCACGAACCGCGCCTGCTCCCCGTCGCCGGTGACACCGCACGTCACCGGCGAGGACTGCAGCGACCCGTCGCGGCGGAAGGTCGTGAGCACCCCGTCGTGGCGCTCGCGGGCGAAGGCCAGCAGGCCGCCCAGGTCGGTGCGGGTGGAGGTCGCGACGGTCCGTGCCATGACCCCACGGTAGAGAACCGCCCTCCGGCGGGGGTGACCGGCCGCGGTGGCTCCCGCTAGGTTCCGCAGGACCCGTCTCGCACGACCGCAGCCCCGCTGGAGGCTCCGTGTTCTCGAAGGTCCTGGTCGCCAACCGCGGGGAGATCGCGGTCCGCGCCTTCCGCGCCGCCGTGGAGCTGGGAGCCCGCACCGTCGCGGTCTACCCCCACGAGGACCGCGGCGCCGTGCACCGCATCAAGGCCGACGAGGCCTACCGGATCGGGGAGCGCGGCCACCCCGTGCGGGCCTACCTCGACGTCGAGGAGATCATCAGGGTGGCCGGGGAGTGCGGGGCCGACGCGGTCTACCCCGGCTACGGGTTCCTGTCGGAGAACCCGCGCCTGGCGCAGGCGTGCGCCGACGCCGGCATCGCCTTCATCGGACCCCCGCCCGGGGTGCTGGAGCTCGCCGGCAACAAGGTCCGCGCGCTCGCGGCGGCCCGGGAGGCCGGCATCCCCGTGCTGCGCTCCTCGGCGCCCTCGGCCGACGCCCGTGAGCTGGTCGCCGCCGCCGACGGCGTCGGCTTCCCCGTCTTCGTCAAGGCCGTCGCCGGTGGCGGAGGCCGCGGCATGCGCCGCGTCGACACCCCCGCGGCCCTGCCCGAGGCCCTGGCCACCGCCATGCGCGAGGCCGAGGGCGCCTTCGGCGACCCCACCGTCTTCCTCGAGCAGGCCGTGCTGCGGCCCCGCCACATCGAGGTGCAGGTCCTCGCCGACGCCACCGGCGGTCCCGACGGCCTCGTCCACCTGTTCGAGCGCGACTGCTCCGTGCAGCGGCGCCACCAGAAGGTCGTCGAGATCGCCCCCGCCCCCAACCTCGACCCCGACCTGCGCGCCGCCATGACCCGCGACGCCCTCGCCTTCGCCCGCGCCACCGGCTACGTCAACGCCGGCACCGTGGAGTTCCTCGTGGAGACCACCGGGGAGCGCGCCGGCCAGCACGTCTTCATCGAGATGAACCCCCGCATCCAGGTCGAGCACACCGTCACCGAGGAGGTCACCGACGTCGACCTCGTCCAGGCGCAGATGCGCATCGCCGCCGGGGAGACCCTCGTCGACCTCGGCCTCACCCAGGACGCGATCGTGCTGCGCGGCGCCGCCCTGCAGTGCCGCGTCACCACCGAGGACCCCGCCAACGGGTTCCGCCCCGACACCGGCACCATCACCGCCTACCGCTCCGCCGCCGGCGCCGGCGTGCGCCTGGACGGCGGCACCATCGACACCGGCGTCGAGATCAGCGCCCACTTCGACTCCCTGCTCGTCAAGGTCACCTGCCGCGGCCGCGACCTCGCCACCGCCGTCCGCCGCCAGCGCCGGGCGCTCGCGGAGTTCCGGGTCCGGGGGGTGAGCACCAACATCCCCTTCCTGCAGGCGGTCCTGGACGACCCGGCCCTCACCGCAGGCGACGTGGCGACCTCCTTCATCGAGGAGCGCCCCGAGCTGCTCACCGCCCGCACCCCGGCCGACCGCGGCACCAAGCTGCTGGCCCACCTCGCCGACGTCACCGTGCACCGCCCCCACGGGGAGGCGCGCGCCTCGCTCTCCCCGGCGGACAAGCTGCCCGCCACCGACCTGTCCGCCCCGCCGCCCCCCGGCTCCCGCCAGCGCCTGGCCGAGCTCGGCCCCGCCGGGTGGGCCCGCGCCCTGCGCGCCCAGAGCGCGGTCGCCGTCACCGACACGACCTTCCGGGACGCCCACCAGAGCCTGCTGGCCACCCGGGTGCGCACCCGCGACCTGGTCGCCGTCGCCCCCCACGTCGCCCGCGCCACCCCCGGCCTGCTCTCGGTGGAGTGCTGGGGAGGGGCCACCTACGACGTCGCCCTGCGCTTCCTGGGGGAGGACCCCTGGGACCGCCTGGCCGCCCTGCGCGAGGCGATGCCCAACCAGGCGCTGCAGATGCCGCTGCGGGGGCGCAACACCGTCGGGTACACGCCCTACCCCGAGGCGGTCACCCGCGCCTTCGTCAACGAGGCCGCCGCCACCGGCGTGGACGTCTTCAGGGTCTTCGACGCCCTCAACGACGTCTCCCAGATGCGCCCGGCCGTCGACGCCGTCCTGGAGACCGGCACGGCCGTCGCCGAGGTCGCCCTGTGCTACACCTCCGACCTCACCGACCCGTCCGAACACCTGTACACGCTCGACTACTACCTGCGCCTGGCCGAGCAGATCGTCGACACCGGCGCCCACGTGCTGGCCATCAAGGACATGGCCGGCCTCCTGCGCGCCCCCGCCGCCGCCACCCTCGTCACCGCCCTGCGGGAGCGGTTCGACCTCCCGGTCCACCTGCACACCCACGACACCGCCGGCGGCCAGCTCGCCACCCTGTGGTCCGCCGTCGCCGCCGGCGTCGACGCCGTCGACACCGCCAGCGCCCCCATGGCCGGCACCACCAGCCAGCCCTCCGCCTCCGCCCTGGTCGCCGCCCTGGCCCACACCCCCCGCGACACCGGCCTCGACCTGCGCGCCGTCATGGACCTCGAGCCCTACTGGGAGGCCGTCCGCCGCCTCTACGCCCCCTTCGAGTCCGGCGTCGGCGCCCCCACCGGACGCGTGTACGACCACGAGATCCCCGGCGGCCAGCTCTCCAACCTCCGCCAGCAGGCCATCGCCCTCGGCCTGGGCGAGCGCTTCGAGCAGGTCGAGGCGATGTACCACGCCGCCGACCGCACCCTGGGGCACCTCGTCAAGGTCACCCCCTCCTCCAAGGTCGTCGGAGACCTCGCCCTCCACCTCGTCGCCGTCGGAGCGGACCCGCACGAATTCGCCGAGGACCCCCAGCGCTACGACGTCCCCGACTCCGTCATCGCCTTCCTGTCCGGAGAGCTCGGAGACCCGCCCGGCGGCTGGCCCGAGCCCTTCCGCACCAAGGCCCTCGCCGGCCGCCCCACCGGGTCAGCCACCGGACGCCCCCGCGAGACCCCCCTGTCCGAGGCCGACGCCGCCGCGCTCGCGGGCCCCGGCCCCACCTCCAGCAGGGACCGGCAGGACCTGCTGAACCGCCTGCTCTTCCCCGGACCGTCCGCCGAGCTCGCCAGCACCCGCGAGGCCCACGGCGACCTCTCCGTGCTCGACACCCGCGACTACCTCTACGGCCTGCGCCGGGGGGTGGAGTCCACGATCCACCTCGGCCGCGGCGTCGCCCTCATCGCCGAGCTCGAAGCGGTGGGGGAGCCCGACGAGAAGGGGGTGCGCACCGTGATGACGGTGCTCAATGGCCAGCTGCGCCCCGTCGCCGTGCGCGACCGCACGCTGGCCGTCGACGTCAGGAGCGCCGAGAAGGCCGACCCCGCCCGCCCCGGCCAGGTGGCCGCCCCCTTCGCCGGGGTGGTCACCCTCGTGGTCGCCGAGGGCGACGACGTCGAGGCCGGCGCCACCGTGGCCACCATCGAGGCGATGAAGATGGAGGCGTCCATCACCACCCCCGTCGCCGGCAGGGTCGCCCGCCTGGCCCTCGGGGCCGTGCAGCAGGTGGAGGGGGGCGACCTCGTCGTCGAGGTCGCACCGTCTGGAGGCTGACCGCCCCGGGGCTGAGGTGAGCCTGCCCTCACCCCGGTGGTCGACGCGGCGGTGAGGGCAGGCTAACCTCACCGCCGTGACCGCGACCGCCGCACGGCCCCAGCGCCGCCCCGGCGAGCTCCACCACGACCCCCGGGGCACCCGACGCCGCCGCACCCTCCTCGTCACCGCCCTGGTCGCCGCCACCGCGCTCGCGGCGGCCGCGAGCCTGGCCCTGGGGTCCGGGACGGTCCCGCTGCGGACCGCCCTGGCTGCCCTCGCCGACGGCCCGGCCGCCGCGCTGCGCGCCGGGGCGAGCGAGAGCGCCGTCGTCGTCTGGCAGCTGCGCGTGCCCCGCACCGCGCTCGGGCTGCTCGCCGGGGCCGCCCTCGGCGTCGCCGGAGCGCTCATGCAGGGCCACACCCGCAACCCGCTGGCCGACCCCGGCCTGCTCGGCATCACCCACGGCGCCGGCCTCGCCGTCGTCCTCGCTGCCGTCACCCTGGGCTCCGACGGCGTGCTCCCCGCCTCCACCACCGTGGCCGCCGCGCTGGTCGGCGCCGCGGGCGGCGCCCTGGTCGTGGTCGCGGTGGCCGCCGGCGGCCGGCGGCTCAACGACCCGCTCACCCTCGTGCTGGCCGGCGCCGCGGTGACGGCGCTGCTCGCCTCGCTGGTGCAGGCGGTGATCCTCGCCGACGCCACCGGTCTGCAGGCCTACCGGTTCTGGGCCGTGGGCTCCCTGGCGGGTGGCACCGGTGACGTCGTCGCCCTCGCCGCACCGGTGGCGCTCGTGGGTCTCGTGCTGGGCCTGGCCGGGGCGCGCTCCCTGGACCTGCTCGCCCTGGGTGACGACCTCGCCCGCGGCGCCGGGCTCCGGGTCGGGCCCGCCCGGCTCCTCGGCGTCGCCGCCATCGTGCTGCTCGTCGGGGCCGCCACCGCGGCGTGCGGCCCGGTCGCCTTCGTCGGGCTGGTGGTGCCGCACGTGGCCCGCGCCCTGGTCGGCCCCGTCCACCGCTGGCTGCTGCCGGTCTCGGGCCTGGTCGGGATGGTGCTGGTGCTGCTGGCCGACGTCGTGGGACGCCTCGTCGTCGCCCCCGCCGAGGTGCCCGTCGGGGTGGTCCTCGCGGTGCTGGGCGGGCCCGCCTTCGTCGCGCTGGTGCGCCGCCGCCGGCTGGTGTCGCTGTGAGCGCCGGGCTGCTGGAGGCTCGGGGCGCCCGCGCGGTGCGCGTCGGGCCCGTGTCCGCGCGCCTGCACCTGCGGATGCTCGGTGCCGTCCTCGTGGCCGCCGCGCTCCTAGTGGTCGTGGTGGCGGTCGACCTGTCGCGCGGCTCGGCCCAGCTCGGCCTGGGCGACGTCGTCGGCGTCCTCACCGGGGGAGGGGAGGCCGGTGCGCGGTTCGTCGTCACCGAGCTCCGCCTGCCCCGCACCGCCACCGGCGCCGCCGTCGGCGCCCTGCTGGGGCTGTCGGGGGCGCTGCTGCAGGCCTTCGCCCGCAACCCCCTGGCCAGCCCCGACATCCTCGGCGTCGACCGCGGCGCCGCCGCCGGTGCGTTGCTCGTGATCCTGGCGGCCACGGCGCTGCCCGCCGCCGCCGGTCCGCTGCAGGCCGTCGGGGTGCCCGTGGCCGCCGGTGCCGGGGCGCTGGCCACCGCCGGGCTCATCTACGCCCTGGCGTGGCGCCGCGGCGTGGAGGGCGCCCGCCTGGTGCTCATCGGCATCGGCATCGCCGCGGCCCTGCAGGGCCTGATCTCGTTCATGCTCATCGGCGCCCGCCTGGAGTGGGCCGCCGAGGCGGTCCGCTACCTGTCCGGGTCGCTGTCGGGGCGCGGGTACGAGCAGGTCGCCCAGGCCGGCCTCGCCCTCGCCGTGCTGCTGCCGGTCGCCCTGGTGCTCGGCCACCGCCTCGACGCGCTCGTCCTCGGCGACGACTCCGCCCGCGCCCTCGGCGTCGGCCTGCAGCGCAGCCAGCTCGCCGTGCTGCTGGTCTCGGTGGCCGCCGCGGCCGCCGCCGTCGTCGCCTCCGGGCCGATCGGCTTCGTGGCGCTCCTGGTGCCGCAGGTCGCCCTGCGCCTGGCGGGGTCCGCCGCCCGCGGCCGACCCCCGGTGCTGCTGTCCGCGCTGCTCGGGTCGGCGCTCGTCGTGGCCGCCGACTGCGTCGGGCGCACCGGTCTGTTCTTCGCCCTGTCCAACGAGGTGCCGGTCGGAGTGGTCACGTCCGTGATCGGCGCCCCCTACCTCATGTGGCTGCTCGTGCGCCGCGCCCGCGGAAGGACCGTCTGATGGAGAGCACCAGGCCCGAGAACAGGCTGAGCGCCCGGGGGATCCGCCTGGGCTACGGCGACCGGGTCGTCGTGGGCCGCGATCAGGGGCTGGACCTGCCCGTCCCCGACGGCGCGCTCACCGTCGTCGTCGGCCCCAACGGCTGCGGCAAGTCCACGGTGCTGCGCGCGCTGGGCCGCCTGCTGCGCCCCAGCGCCGGGCAGGTGCTGCTGGACGGACGCGCCATCGAGTCGATGCCCACCCGCGTCGTCGCCCAGCACCTGGCCCTGCTCCCGCAGAGCCCCACGGCCCCGGAGGGCCTGACGGTGCGCGACCTCGTCGGGCGCGGGCGCCACCCCCACCAGCGCTGGTTCTCCACCGCCTCGGCCGCCGACGACGACGCCGTGGGCCGCGCCCTGGCGCAGGTGGGGCTCACCGACCTGGCCGACCGCGTCGTCGACGAGCTCTCCGGCGGGCAGCGCCAGCGCGCCTGGATCGCCCTGGCCCTGGCCCAGGAGACCGACCTGCTGCTGCTCGACGAGCCCACCACCTTCCTCGACCTGTGCCACCAGCTGGAGGTGCTCGACCTCGTGCACTCCCTGGTGCACCCCCCGCAGGTGGGCCAGGGCGGGCGGGCGGGGCGCACCGCCGTCGTCGTCCTGCACGACCTGAACCTCACCGCCCGCTACGCCGACCACGTCGTCGCGGTGCAGGACGGCGCGGTGGTGGCCTCCGGCACCCCGGCCGAGGTCTTCACCGAGGAGCTCCTCGAACAGGTCTTCTCCGTGCGCGCGCGCGTCCTGGAGGACCCGGTCGCCGGGGGACCGCTCATCGTCCCGCTGCCCGCCCGGCACGCCGTGGTGCTGCCCTCCGGGGCGGCCGCGCCCGCCCGGGCCACCGACCAGACCACCGACCAGACCACCGACCAGAACACCGACCAGACCACCGACCAGAACACCGACCAGAACACCGACCGGAACACCCACCCGCTGACCGCAGGAGCCACTCGATGACGCGCCCCACCCCCCACCTCGCCTCCCTGGTCGGCTCCCACCTGCCGCCCTCGGGAGCCTCGCGCCGCGCGGTGCTCCTGGCCGGCGCCGGCGGCCTGGCCGGCCTGCTGGCCGCCTGCGGCTCGAACGGGTCCAGCACCGGCGCGGACGCCGGCGACTCCGCCGCCGGCGGCGCGTCCTCAGCGCCGGCGGGCCCTTGGAGCTTCACCGACGACCGCGGCGAGACCGTCAGCCTGGACGCCGTGCCGCAGCGCATCGTCGGGTACGCCGACCAGGTCAGCGCCCTGTGGGGCTTCGGGATCGCACCCGTCGGCGTCTGGCACCGCTACCAGCTGGACCAGGACCTCAACTTCGCCGACCGCGACACCTCCGACCTGACCGTCCTGGGCACCACCTACGGCGAGATCGACCTGGAGGCCCTGGCGGGCCTGGCCCCCGACCTGCTCGTGGTGCCCGGCTACCCCAACGACTCCTCCGGTGAGCTCACCGGCTCCCTGTTCTCCTTCGCCGACCAGGCCCAGCAGGACAGCGCCGCCAAGATCGCCCCCATCGTCGCGATCGCCCAGAAGGGCACCTCCGAGGGCGTCGTCGCCCGCAACGCCGAGCTGGCCGAGTCCCTCGGCGCCGACCTGGCCTCCGAGGAGCTGTCCCAGGCGGAGGCCGACTGGGAGGCGGCCTGCGACCGCGTGCGCGCCACCGCCTCCAAGGGCCTGGTCGTCGGGGCGCTCTACGCCACCCCCAGCGACGGCATGTACTGGGCCAAGGCCGCCGACGACCCGGGCCTGGCGTTCTACCAGTCCCTCGGCGTGACGTTCCTCGAGCTCACCGAGGACCCGAGCGCCTACTACTGGGAGACCGCCTCCTGGGAGAACGCCGCGAAGTACACCCCCGACGTCGTGCTCTACAGCCCCATCGACGCCCTGGACGCCGACGGCCTCAAGGCCCAGCCGACGTTCGCACCCACCCCGGCCGCCCAGGCCTCACAGCTGTACCCCTGGTACTTCGGCTCGCAGGACCACGTCCAGCAGGCCCGCGTGCTGAACGCGCTGGCCGATGACCTGGAGAGCGCGAACAAGGTCACCTGAGGCGCCTCGCCGTCAGGGGAGCAGCAGGTCCGGGGTGAGGTTCCAGCGCCTCACCCCGGGCACGCCGTGCTCGACGTCCAGCACGCACGCCGCCGCGGTGTCCAGCAGCAGCTGGGCACCTGCGGCGGGGTCGGCCTCCAGCCACACCGCCGCCAGCACGCGCAGCAGGTGCCCGTGGGCGACGACGACGACGTCACCCTCCTGCAGCTGCGGACGCACGCGTCCCAGCGCGCGGCCCGCGCGGGCCGCGACGTCGGCCAGCTGCTCACCGGGCGGCTGGCCGGGGGCCCC
>Ga0325403_1001979_pt1 | contig 17772 bp, 18 predicted proteins | sample PopdelMetagenome_19_FD_205665 | JGI IMG/M metagenome (GOLD analysis project Ga0325403, IMG submission 205665) | Populus deltoides microbial communities from Bellville, Georgia, United States - Xylem-PdKOR-R4 | ecosystem: Host-associated > Plants > Phyllosphere > Stem > Wood/Secondary xylem...
GACCATATAAAAGCTTCTGAGATGTGTTTGGTGCCCAACGTGATCATCCCTAAAATTTTAGAGTGTCTAAATTCATCAAATATATAAGAACTCAATGCCTTGTAATTAACTCATCTCAAGGTATACTGTAATAAAATGGTCGAGGTAGTTTTTGATGAGAAACTGTTGATTCATTTCTTTCAAGACAACTAGAGTGACGATGTCCTTACTTGGTATATGCGGTTGGACAATACTAAGGTAAAAAAGTGGAAGGACTTAGTTGATGCCTTCATTAGGCAATATAAGTTCAACATAGATGTGGACCCTAGTAGGTCAAGCTTGCAAGCTATGAAAAAGGACAACAAAGAGTCCATAAGAGAATACACCAAAAGATGGCATGAGGCAAATGCACAGGTTAATCCTCCTTTGTTGGAAAAAGAGATGACCAATTTGTTTTCCAACACTTTCAAGGCCCCGTACTTTAAATACCTGGTTGGAAGCTCTGTATAATTTTTTTGTCTGGCCGGGTTGCTACAGCTAAGAGGATTGAACAAGTCATTTGGTTAGAAAGGATTGCTGACTCAACTGAGGAAAAAAGTCTCACTAGAAAAAAGAAAGAAACTGAGGTTCATAATATCGAAGATGGTTACAAAGGCAAGAAAAAAAAATCAAATTAAAGACACCTTTAGTCAATTATACTGAACGCGAAGCTACAATGTTATTAGGCCAAGACTGGTCTATGTATGACCTCAACTGACTATTAGAAAAGTGACCCTGTCGAGGAGTTTGTAGGAAAGGGACGATTAGAAGATTCCAAAAATTTCAATCAATGATTGCTAAGTGTTTAGCCCTTTTATGTGTCCCCTTGTTAGTAATCATAACTCAAGATGTTAACATAAGGTCTTTGTTGTTAAGCCTTTTTTCTAAAATTTCAATGAGATAATGAGTTTGTCTTTCAATTGCGTCTTTTTCTTTGATTTACAGCCAAATATCCTGAAAGGGGTTTCTTCTAAGAATTCACAAATACACTTTTGAAGCCTCGCGTGATCTCATAGTTGCAATTCATTTCTTTTACCAAAAGCTTTTCTCCTTGTGGAATTTTGAAAAAAAATTAAACTTGCATTTTGATTTCAAAAATGATTTGATGTTTATTTAGAATGATATTTATTGACATTCTACTTGTAGAATGACATATGAATCAAGCAATTCCTTCATTGAGGTGACTTAACTCCTAACCAAAGTTCACGAATAGAAAATGAATCATCACCCTCACACCATGATTCTTGAGCCATGTGTTTTAAATGTATGCATAAAAGTATGTAGTGAACTTGTTACTCATAGACTCATGAGATGCATTTCTTTGCAAAAGTCTAAACCATCACCCTAGACGAGGTCAAAGTTTATTGATCTTAACTGCTTTCGCTTGAAATAAGAAAAGGTCATCTTTATTTTTCCTTTTACATTCTAAAATAAATATATCCCTTACGGTTCTATTTGAGCCTAAATAAATTTTCTTTCATGAAAATCATGACTAGGATCACACCCCACACTAGGGGCAAGTGAAAATTTCAATGAAAACAAAAGGAAGAAAAACTATGAGAAAGCTAAAAAGGCAAAATAGCCTAAGAAACTCAAATGCTAAGGGGCATATGCCCAAATCACAAGAAAAATTAATATCTTAAATAAAATGAGTATGCCCCAGCCAAAACAATTGAAAAAAAAGGCAAATCAAAGAAAAGCAGCAAAAGAAAAGATGAAAGACACAAAGAGTCAAACTGCTGATACTGATCATCAATCTTTGAAACCTTGAAACATGTTTTAAGCCTTGTGAATCCTTTTCTTTCATAGCCAAAAACCAAAGCCTACATTACGTGCGTGTAGAAATCCTTTCTAATCAAGAAAGCAAACAACTTAAAACAATAAACAATGCACTCAAAATGCAAAGAGTGCTTTTTCATAAAAGTCATGACATCGAGAACAAGCTACTCATTATTATTCATGCTGATAAAATGCGGGTTCAAAAAGAGACATTTTTTTCTCAAACAACCTTGAGTTTTTTCTCGAGCCCTTCACTTTGAAACCCATAAAAGCAGAAGGTCATCTCATAGTGTACTTTCATCGATATTAATATCATCAACACAAGAGCAAATCATCTCTTTTCCAAGAAAAATAACTAGGGAGTTACATGATTTCAAAACACAAATTGTTTTAAACTCACATCGAAACAATTTTGGTTTTCAAAATGCAAGATCAAGATTTCAAGATTCATTCTTGACAAATATTCCTTTACCAAATTGAAAATGAGAGAAATGAGATAATGGTCACTCAAAACCATTATTTGTCTGAGTAGCTGACAGAGCACACTTAAAGGCAATGACTAATACAAGGGGGTAACATTGTGTTTAAAATGAGAATTGATCCCTTTTTGGATAAACAAAAAGGAAGAGGGACATTTCCTACAATAAGACAAGGAGGTGTTTTGGTTTACAAAAAGCAAATTGATCCTTTCAACAATTGACACCGAGTGTGTTTTTAGCAGTGAGACGAGGAGTAATGGATGATCCTCTCAAATTATTCGACAAGACAAAAAAATCTCTAGCAAACAAGTAGGTCACGATTGGCACCATAAAGGCTAAGTTATGTAAACAAATCTGGGAAAAGACTTACATGGGCCAACTCGAGTAGGCTAGAAGTCAAATGACAAAGAAGACCCAAATCTGAGATAGCAAGTCCTCATCAATCAAGCAAAAAGAAGATTGAGAAGAAATGGGGGCCTATAATTCAAATCAGATAAGGATGCATGTATATCATCTAAACTCTAAGACATTGAACAATGTGTTTTGCAAATTTTACAAGAGAAATCCCTAACGAGATCCATCAAAAGGAAAGCCTCCTTAAAATGGCCAAAAATTAAAAACGCTTTTGAAAATTTCTCACTTTTAAGAAATTCATGATCTGGGCAACCTGCCCATGAGAATTAGAGCACCCGAAAAAAATCTTCAAACCTTTCATCGGTGGGTAGGTCACCCTTTACAAAGACATCAATGTTGAAAAAATTTCATGTTTTTCACATCATCGGGCAGGTCGCCTAGAACAATTAGACCACTTGCAAAATTCTTCACATTCTTTTTTCACCATCGGGCAAGTCACCTAAAACAATTAGACCATTTGTGAAATTCTTCGCATTCTTTTTTCACCATTAGGCAGGTCGCATGGAACAATTAGACCACTTGAGAAATTCTTTGAATTCTTTTTCTCCTAGATAGGTCACCCATTACAATGAGACCCCTGCTGAAAAATCTCTGTATTTTTTCTATGGGCAGGTCACTCATCCCTATTTTCCATCTAAGTAGGTCACCCATTACAATAAGACTATTTTAAAAAATCAATTAAAAAAACAAAGAGAAAGGATTTTGACGCTTATTTTTCTTTACAAAACATACTATACAAAGTCAAAAGAAAATAAATTCTCTAATGCCTTTGCACCGTAAACATTGTAAAGAGGGGGCAATTGTTATAACCTAATTTTGGTCTGTTGGCTTTTGATTTAATTTTACAAGTGTTAAAATGTAAAATTAAAAGATCAAGGATATATTTTGATGAAAAGTGTGATTTGTCAACTTACGTGAAAACTAGGAACCACAAGTGCTTTTGACACTTTATCCTTCTCATCAAGATAATTCCAAATTTTGACGTGGCCACCCACTTAACAATTAGTCATCAAATCAATAGTTTCAAATTTTTACCTATAAAAGGAGGCATTTGCCATGAATTTAGGCATCTTGGTTTTCAGATCAAGATCATGCTCTTGCTCTCTTTCTATTTTTGTAATGCTTAAGTTTTGTTTATATTAATCTCTTGTTTATGCTTTTCATTTCCTTTCCTTTAATTAGTTAACTTATATCTTATTTATGTTTTTATCTTGTTTATTTATGTTTCTCTTCTTCATTATGTTTAGCTAAGTTTATTATGTCAAGGTGAAAAGGTAACACTAATGGTGTAAGAATAAGTATAGTATAAACTCAACATGGACTTTAATGTTTGATACTAACATGTTTTGTATTTGTTATCTTATTCACTCTTAATACTTTACTTGTTAAATGGTTAATTTAGATTTATGTTGTATAACCTTGGTACAATAAATATTTGGCACTTTCATAGCCCAAACTGTATGGTATAACCGGCACCTGTGCTATGAAAGGAACTTGATTTGTTGTTAACATAAGTTATAATCATGAATACCTAACAACATTTACAAGTATTAGCATTACTCGAATAAGATAATTAATGTAATCATGTTAACAATTTATAATCCAATTGGAACCTCCTTTGTGTGTGGTTTTCAGTCGAGTAATAAGAGTTTATACTATACTTATTTGAAATACCATTAGTGGATCCTCTAACCTTGACAATTGTTTTTCTCATTGTTTAATCCTTATATCAATATCACATCTCAAAGCTCTCTTCAACTTATTATTATTATTATTATTATTATTATTATTATTATTATCATCATCATCTATAATTTATATAGTTAACCTCCCTATGGTTTGACCCCGGTCTTGCCGGGTTATTTATTACTTCGACACTCCTACACTTGGGAGAAGACATCAATCATTTGGTCGTGTCAGGTTTTTGGCATCGTTGCCGGGGATGTAAATTCTTGTATACATTATAATATTTATTATATTTTCTCTTTTAACTTTTCATTTTATCTAACTCTTTGCTTGTTTTGTTTTGTTTTGTTTCTTTTTCTTTTTCTTTTTCTTTTTCTTTTTCTCGACTTTTCTTCCTTTTATTCTTTTCCTACACGTGCATGAGATATTGGTCACTTACATTAAGTGGTAGACTTTGTAGGGTATCCTCATCATTTTCAAAAAATATGGCCGAAGAAGATAACCAATCGCTTCATAATGAAAATCATGAGAATAACCAAGTTAGAACACTTAGAGACCACATGAATCCCACAAGAACAAGTGCACCCTCATGCATAGTTTTCCCTCCTAACGCATCTCATTTTAATTTTAAGCCAGGCATTATTCAACTTTTATGTTTTTTTCATGGCTTAGATCTAGAAAATCCATACTTGCATTTGAGAGAATTTGAGGAGGTCTGTAACACCTATAATGACTTAAATTGTAGCATGAACACCATCAAATTAAAGCTTTTTCCTTTTTCATTAAAAGATAAAGTTAAAACATGGCTATAAAATTTGAGACCAGGATCTATTCGTGCTTGGGATGAAATGCAACAACAATTTTTAAAGAAGCTTTTTCTGTCTCACAGAAGAAACTCTTTTAAAATACAAATCATCACTTTCACTCAAAAACCAGGAGAAACATTTTACCAATGTTGGGATAGGTATCGAGACTTGTTTAATACTTTTCCTCATTATGGTTTTGAAACATGGAGATTGATTTCACATTTTTATGAAGGGTTAACACCTAAAGATAGGTAAATGGTTGAATTGATGTGCAATGGAACTTTTGAAGATAAAGACCCTAATGAAGCAATGGAGTACCTAGACTTGCTAGCTGAAAATGCACAAAATTAAGACACTACAGGCACTTATAAAGCACCAAGTAAAACCCAACCTCATACATCTAGTGGAGGTATGTACAACCTTAGGGAAGATTATGACCTCCAAGCCAAGTTTGCATCTTTAGCTAGAAAAGTCGAGGCACTAGAATTGAAAAAGAGTGGTCAATTAAAATATGTTCAAAACATTGTGTGTCAAATCTATGAAACCAATGAACATTCAACCAATGACTATCCAACTTTGCCTTCTTTTAAGGAATGTCTCCATGAACAAGCCCATGCTTTAAACAGTTTCCAAAGGCCCAATCATAACCCATACTCGCAAACATACAACCCTAGTTGGAGAAATCACCCAAATTTCAGTTGGAAGAATGATAACAATAATGCACAAACTTCACAGCCACCGTTTTAAGCACATCATAATTTCCAAAATTCTCATGAATATGCACCTCCTTATACTCCACCTTCTAGAAAAAATATTGAGGAAATATTGCATGCATTTATTAAAAAGTAGGAGACAATCAACACTCAACTTGCTCAAAGTATAACAAATTTTAAAGATACTCTTGCAAAATTGACATCTGCTCTCAGTTTCCAAGAGAAATATAAGTTTCCATCTCAACCACGGCAAAATCCAAAGGGGCAATACAATACAAATGCAAGTAGTTCTGGAAGCCAACACATGGATCAAGTCAAATCAGTCATTACTCTTCGTAGTGGTAAGGTTATTGAAAAACCCATTCTTGAACCTTTTGAGAATGATGATGAGTCAATCTCTGAGGGTAAGGAAGGGGTTAAATCTGAACATTGCAAAGAAAAGACTGATTCCCCGCTAGCACTTCCATTTCCTCATGCCATGACCAAACAAAGAAAAGTCAATCACAATTCTGAAATTCTTGAAACTTTCAAACAGGTAAGGATCAATATACCTTTGTTGGATGCTATTAAACAAGTACCTTATGCTAAATTTTTGAAAGATTTGTGCACTGTGAAGAGAAAATTGAATGTGAAAAAGAAAGCCTTTTTAGCCAAACAAGTAAGTATCATTCTTCATAACAATAATGCTTTGAAATATAAAGACCCTGGTTGTCCTACAATTTCTTGCTTTATTGGATAACATAAAATTGAAAGAGCTTTACTTGATCTTGGAGCTAGTGTGAATTTACTTCCATATTCAATCTTTCAAAGTCTCAATCTAGGTGAGTTAAAACCAACTTCTATAACTCTTTTACTTGCCGATAGATCTGTAAAAGGGCCTAGAGGAATAGTTGAAGATGTGTTAGTAGAAGTCGATAAATTCATTTATCTTGTGGATTTTATTGTCTTGGACACATATCCTGTTGAAGCATGTAATTCATTTCTTGTTATTTTAGGACTTCCATTTCTTGCAACTTCTAATGCATTGATTAATTGTAGGAATGGACTGATGAAGCTATCATTTGGAAACATGACATTGGAGATGAATATTTTTAACATTTGCAAGCAACCTGGAGATTATAATGATTTACAAGAAGTAGATTTTATTGAAGAATTAGTTTATGATCAATTTGAATCTACTTTGATTGAAGATTTGCAAATGATTTATTCTTAGGAAGAAATCATGGATAAGAAAGGCACCGAAAATGTTGATACGGATCATTTATCAAGATTGATAATAGATTCGACATTTGACATCACACCAATCAATGATTACTTTCCTGATGAATCCTTACTTTCTCTTAGTTCAATGCCTTGGTTTGCTAAAAATCAATTTTCTTGCTTCAGGAGATTTACCAGCTCATTGGAGTACCCAAAACAAAAGAGAGTTTTTGAACAAAGTGAAGAAATTTTATTGGGATGACCCTTACTTATTCAAATATTGTCCTGATCAAATATTTCAAAGATGCATTCCCGACAATGAGGTAAGTAGCGTCATTAAACTTTGTCATTCTGAGGCATGTGGGAGTCATTTCTCGTCAAAAGAGACGACTGCAAAAATCTTATAATATGGATTATATTGGCCCACCATGTTCAAAGACACATATGTGTTCTGCAAAGCTTGTGAAAATTATCAAAAGTTAGGATTTATTTCAAAACATAAGGAATCTTTAGATAATCTTCTATTGATTTTTGGGACATATCCTAGTGGCAATGCGCTTTGTGCATTTCATAACTTATGACCTCATTTTCATAAAGAACATGCTCAGCATAGTCTTGGGAATCTGACTATAAAAGACCCTGTTTGCCAGTTTTTAAGAAAACTGGATGGGAAGCCTATCCCCGACCCATAGAGGGCGTTTAAGCCGTTCTTGGACGTAAAACCAAGGGAAGATGTGAGCCACAATCACAACTACAATTTGAGTCTTAGTTTGTAAAAAATTGTGTCTTTGGGTTTTATTAATAGCATAATATTTTTCGGTTTTGTTATCTCTTATATTTGTTCAAGTGTATTTCAGGTTTGTCAGTGTTCGCTGCTTCAGGTGATGTCTTCTATACTCTATCTTTTTACCTTAGAACATTGAGGACAATGTCTCGTTTTGGTTGGGGGGAGAGGGTAGTAGTTAACAAAAAATAATAAAAAAATAACTAACCAACTAACTGCTTTTGTTTTTAATAAAACCATTTGAAAAAACTGTTATTACTAGGATGGCAGGGTAAGGGGGAATTTTATTGACTCTTGAGACGCATCTTAGTAAACATTTTTCAATGGTTATTTGCAATATTCATAACAAGGTCCATCATATACTTCTCTTGAAATATTTAGGTTTACTAACTCTCGCATTATTATCAATTGATTCTGCTCATATACTCATTTAACAAGTATTCTTAAACCTTAATTTTCACACACACACACTTTAACATATGATTGTGGGTTGCATATTGGATTATTATATTATTTGTGTTTTTTTGTTAAAGGTAACAACTAAGGGAAAGGGATAGTATATAAAAAAACAAAACAAAACAAATAATGATAATAAAAACGTAAATAAGTTTGGTTTCGTAGCTTCCCTAACCTAAGCAATTAAGCCCGAAGGGGTGTTTCAACACCTAATACCCTAAGATCAACTGACTTTGAAGCTATTGGCCCAAAGCTTGTTACATGGGTTAAGGAGAAAAGCTTAAGGGAATCAAACATTGCACTGTCTACATATCAGTACCTGTAACCCAAGTTACTAAACTTGCAGGGGTGTCTCAATGCCTAATGCCCTGAGACCAACTTGTCTGGGAGTCATTAGTCGAAAGCTCGTTACATGGGTTAAAGATACATTATGTTTTAAGTTATATGTATATATATTAAAAAAAAAAAGATAATAATCCCAGCCCAAAGAAGTTAACCTTAAACATTAGAACAAAAAATTTGTTTTCTTCCAAGTAAAGCCTCATAACTATGTGTTGATATATTGAGCACAAAAGAAAGGTTTATTAATATCTTGTTTAAGAGGTATTGAGCAGATATATAAATTTAATGAGAGTTTGTTTATCTGGATAGATTAATAAAAGTTGAATGATGAATGTCTTGCTTTGTTTGAACTTGCAAATTGTTTTTTTATTTTAATGCTTTGATTACTAAGGACTAGTAATAAGCTGGTTAAGGGTGTGATTAGTGCTTAAAAGTGCATTTTTATCAAGGTTTTATATCATCATTTTGCACTTGAAGTATCAATAACTCCTTAACTAAAGCATGTTTTATAATAACAAGTCTGATACTATAAGATACCTTTAATTTATGGTAAATGTTTATCTTAAATGCAGTCCTATCACATAAATCAAAGGATTGATTGATGAGTTGAACTACTGAAATTGAGAAGACAAAGAGAGAGTTAAGCTTAGAAAAGAGATGTTAGTTCAGTCTAAACTGGAACACTGTTCATTCATTGGGTCATATCTGGAGCTGTAGATCTTGGATTTCAATTTGGTTTGTATGGTTAGAAAGCTAAGACATAGGTCTAAAACATTCATGAAGAAAGCAAGACTCAATTCTATTTTTTAGAAGTCCAAATCTTAGCAACAACAGAGAAGTCAGAATTTGTCCTGTAACCCAGACACTATTTAGTGTTCAGCCCATATCTCGAGTTCTAGAAGTCCAAATGTACTGATTCTTTTTTTGTTGGAAATCTGAGACAATGTCCTAGAACTTTCATGTTTAAGTCTATTCAAATTCTGATGTTATCAATAACATTTTGTTTAGACAAGAAGATAAGGATTGTCACCAAGTCAAGATGTGGCCACCTACTCAACAATTAGTCATCAAATCAATAGTTCCAAATTTTGGCCTATAAAAGGAGGCATTTGCCATGAATTTAGGCATCTTGGTTTTCAGATCAAGATCATGAATAACCTCTGCAGTTTGAGTGTGATTAAGAAGTGTCTAAGTTTTTTATATGCTACAAGAGTCTTTCTCATGCCAGTTCTGGGTTTGTAATGGGAATGCCCACATGTCATGCACTTGGTGAGCTCAACATTTTCAAGGCAGTACAACATGTAGAAGTTTGGACACATGTCAATTTTCTGGTATCCTAAATCGAGGGGTTTCATCATGGACTTAATAGCATAGAAGTTCTCTTTCAGCCTATTCCCTTCAGATAAAATGCTTCTCGCTCATTTAACAATTATGTCATAACCGGCCTCACTCAACCCATAATTCGACTTGATGGTGAACACCTGTGCAACGGCCGATAATTTACTGTGATTTGTGCAGCCATATCATAATGGTTTGTCAGAATCTTTCAAAAGATCAAAAAACTTGACCGCGTCTGCATTAGGTTCTTCTTCTACGATTAGACATTGACTGGCATTACCTTAATTCATTCTCATTGCATCCATAACCATATTCCTGTAGAGATTATTGTTGTCATTTACAACTTCATGCACATTGCTAGCACTAGAAGTTGACCCAACCATCCTTTCTACCATGCTCTCGTTACAAACAAATAGTCCTCCGTGTGCGTACCAACACAAGTAATCCTTCATGAACCCTTTGTGTAGAAGATGCATCGTTACAACATCTAGATGAAGAAACTTTTTATTTTTATACCTTCTGCATAGACACCTAATACCACCTCCACTAATATTTCTCATAATAGATGTTGCGAAATTAATAAAACTCTGAACCCCATTACAATAATCCATCCTCCATAATCCTTGGGGTGAATCTTGATACATCCATAAACGATCATCCATGACTTCTATCGAACCTCTATAAAATAATGATGACAACATGCATTAATTAACTACGTTAAGTAAATAAATTTACAAAACTATTGGTTTGGCTCAAGATTATCCAACTTACTTTCAAACTTCTCTTAAATATTCATTATCTATTATTTACGTACATACAAATTTATACACATTAATTTACGGTAATTACAACTCGACAATAAAATTGACGAAAATTAAAACGGACACGTTAAACAAGCCATTATTTAATTCATCACAACACACCTAAGTCGGTAATTCGACATAAGTTTCAACAATTTACAAATAAATATAATTTTACAAAATCTAAAACAAACCATAACAAATACAAAATTATAAATTTATACTACAAATTTGTTTGAGAAAAAACAAGTAAACACCCAAATAAAATACATATACTGAAAAAACATTTAATAATAATAAAATTGACATTTTAAAGTTGTGTTAAAATTAAAAAAAAAAACATAGATTTACTTACTAAAAATGAAAAAATCTGTAATAAATCAGAACGCGGATTATGTGACTACAAAAGTTCAAGAAGAATGGGTAGTGTTGAGATGAGAGGGGATTTTGTTTTTAAGGAGGGACTGGTTGTTTGTAGTGGGGGGTATTTGTTTAGATGCAGGGGGAAGAAGAATGAGAAATAGGGGAGGGGAAGGTCGATGGTTTGGTCATATATTAACTATTATCGATGGAATTACTGGCAGAATATATCCGTTGGTATATCCGTCGGCAACTCTATCGATGAAGTAGACACATCACTGTACAAATATCCCGGTTTGAATCCCACTTTAATTTCATCGGTAAAATCATCCATAAAAACTTCCACATCATTGCACTGCTTTGTTTTTTAAAATTATTTATATTTCGTCTGTCATTCCCTCGGTATATACCGACGGAATGATTTTGTCAGTATATACCAATGATTTTAGCGAGGGAAAAAATTCAGTCGGTAAATAACACCATAAAATACAGGCCAAAAAATTTTGTTGGCAATTCCATTTGTATTCGTTGAATTTCTAGTAGTGGTTGTATATGAAATAAAATAGATTGTTTTATCTCCCTTGAATGTTTCAAAACCACCACTTATGGTCTCTCCCACCAACAATTGGTATCAGAGCCTCGTTCTTTAAAAACAAAGGAGTTTTTGAGATACGTCTGAATTTTCAAAGTTGTGTGAAAACACATTTTGATTCTTCCACTATAGGATTTTTCGTTTCAAACCCAACGGTGCACAAATCATCTCAATTGAAGCTTGTGTTATTCCATTTGCACCGCCGGAGACATATTCACAGTCACCCACACGCCCAAAGGAATAAGACGACTGACGTGCTGCGCGCTATATTTAAGTCGAGTTGATCCACTAAGCTGTTTAACCGAGTCAACAACCAAGCCTCCAAGCCATTTAACCGAGTCTTAAGTCGCGCCGAGCCAAGCCATCAAGCCGCTAGCTGAAGGATATTCCTAGAATATTCTCGGTTCAATCCTAGCAAATTGACTCATATCCAAAATCAGTTTTTTGACCGATTTAACCTATTTTTAACCAATTCAAACTGGTTTCCTACTATTTTGACCATTCTGGATTCATCTACAGTGTTTTTTTTTTCAAATTCAATTCCCATGAGGTAAGATAGTCATTTAAAGAATAAAATGACAATAGAAAATGCACAAACACTCATCCCAAAGTTAAGCAAAGACAATTATGATAATTGGTGCATCAAACTGAAGGCATTTATTGGCTCACAAGAGTGAATAGAGATCGTGGAATATGGTTATGATGAGCTAGATTCTAAAGAAATATTAGATTCTCTACAAGAGGCATAAAAACAAGTCTTTAAAACCAGTAGAAAGAAAGACAACAAAGTCATGACCATTATTTATCAAGGTCTTGATGAAGCCACATTTGAGATCATCGCTTCTACATAAACATTAAAAGAAATATAGGAGGCTATCCAACAAAAATACAAAGGTGTTGACAGAATGAAAAAGAATTGTTTTCAATCTTTATAAGGTGAATTTAAACCATTACAAATAAAGTCCTCGAAATCTATTTTAGATTATCACATAAGAATTTTGGTGATAGTCAATCAGATGAGAAGAAATGGAGAAGCCCTTACAAATGCTTGGATTACTGAGAAAATTTTGAGATCCTTAGATCCAAGATTTGATTATATTGTTATCACTATTGAAGAGTCCAAATTAGTGGATAAGTTGACGAAGGATGAGCTTCTGGGTTCCTTACAAGCTCATAAATAAAATATTGTGAAAAAAAAGAGGAGTAAAGCAATAGAGCATGCCTTACAATTAAAATTATCTCTCAACGAAGATAGATATGAATAGGAAGGGACTTCAATAAGTGGATATACCACTCAAGAAAAAAGTCAACAAAGACGAGGAGGATTTCAATGATCTCAAGGAAGAGGATCTTGGAATATAATATTCAAAGGTAGAGGTGTTAGAAACAACACTAGAGAAGGATGAGGACAACAAGCATTTGCTCCTAGAGGAAGAGGAGGTGATTATAATAACCATGACAAGAGGAATATTTAGTGTTATAGTTGTAATCAGTTTAGGCATTATAGCACTTAACATCGAAAAAAGCCTCATCATATGTACATGAATAAGACAACTATGCAGAGGAAGATACCACCATAAGAGGATCAATTGTATTATTTGTCTAACAATGTCAATTAAACATAATAGGTACTTCCTTACTTTCATGGATGATTATAGCATAAAGATATGGGTATATTTTATGAAGAGAAAGTTAGAAGAATAAAATTTTTTTAAAGAGTTTAAAGTAACTGTTGAAAAGCAAAGTGGTTATAACATTAGAACTCTAAGATTTGATCAAGGTGGAGAATATATGACACGACCAAAAGAGTTGATGTCTTCTCCCAAGTGTAGGAGTGTGGAAGTAATAAATAACCCAGCAAAACTGGGGTCGAACCACAGAGAGGTTAACTGTATAAACTACAAATAAAGAAATAGATAATAACAGAAAAGGAGTTGAAGAGAGCTTTAAGATGTGATATTGATATAAAGATTAAACAAGGATAAAATAATTATCAAGGTTAGAGGATCCACTAATGGTATTTCAAACAAGTATAGTATAAACTCTTTTTATTACTCAACTGGAAACCACACACAAAAAAGGTTCCAATCGGATTATAAATTGTTAACATGATTACATTAGCTATCTTATTCGAATAATGCTAATAGTTGTAAATGTTGTCAGGTATTCATGATTATAACTTATGTTAACAACAAATCAAGTTCCTTTCATAACACAGGTGTCGGTTATACTATACGGTTGGGCTATGAAAGTGCCAAGTATTTGTTGTACCAAGGGTTATACAACATAAATCTAGATTAACCATTTAACAAGCAAAGTATTAAAAGTAAACAAGATAACAAATACAAAACATGTTAGTATCAAACATTAAAGTCCATGTTGAGTTTATACTATACTTATTCTTACATCATTAGTGTAACCTTTTCACCTTGACATAATAAACTTAGCTAAACATAATGAAAGAGAGAAATATAAATAAACAAGATAAGAACATAAATAAGATATAAGTTAACTAAGTAAAGGAAAGGAAATGAAAAGTATAAACAAGATATTAATATAAATAAAACTTAAGCATTACAAAAATATAAAAAGAAAGAGAGCAAGAACATGATCTTGATCTAAAAACCAAGATGCGTAAATGCATCGCAAATGCCTCCTTTTATAGGCCAAAATTTAGAACTATTGATTTGATGACTAATTGTTGAGTGGGTGGCCACATCTTGACTTGGTGACAATCCTTATCTTTTTGTATGAACAAAACATCATTGCTAACGTCAGAATTTGAACAGATTTTCCCCATGAAAGTTCTATGAAATTGTCTCAGCTTTCCAACAAAAAAAGAATCGGTGTATTTGGACATCTAGAACTCGAGATATAGGCTGAACACTGAATAGTGTTTGGGCTGCAGGACAGATTCTGACTTCTCCGTTGTTGCTAAGATTTGGACTTCCAAACAGCAGAATTGAGTCTTGGACTTCCATGAATGTTTTAGGCCTATGTCTTATCTTTCTTTCCATATAAACCAAATTGAAATCCAAGATCTACAGGTCCAGATATGACCCAATGACTGAATGGTGTTCCAGTTTGGACTGAACCAACATCTCTTTTCTAAGCTTAACCCTCTCTTTGTCTTCTCAATTTCAGTAGTTAAACTCATCAATCAATCCTTTGATTTATGTTGATAAGCCTGCATTTAAGATGAACATTTACCATAAATTAAAGGTATCTTATAGTATCAGACTTGTTATTATAAAACATGTTTTAGTTGAGTTATTGATACTTCAAATGCAAAATGATGATATAAAACCTTGATAAAAATGCACTTTTAAATACTAATTAATATACATTAAATGACTTTGAAGCCTTTTGTACACAACAGGGCATCACGCATCAGACAACACTAGCCTATATACCATAGCTGAATGGTATAATTGGGAGAAATGATTGAACTATTCTTAATATGGCAATAAGTCTACTCAAAGCAAAGAAATTTCCCAAAGAATATTGGATAAAAGCTATGTCATATGCAGTGTATCCACTGAATTGCTGCCCAACAAAATGTCTGCAAGTTGTCACTCTTGAATAAGCATGAAGTGGTCACAAACCAAGTGGTACTCATCCTCGAGTCTTTGGTTGTGTGGTCTATACAAAGACCCTAGAGGCAAGAAGGACCAACTCAATGATAAAAATGAGAAATACATCTTTGTTAGATATAGTGATAGAAGGATGGAATACAAGTTGTTTAATCCTATCACAAAGAAAGGGATTATGAGTAAAGATGTTATTTTTGAAGAAGATAAAACTTTAAAATATATCAAGAAAAAATAAAATGGATCTATATTAATCTAGTCCTTGAAGATGAAATGGAACTACCAACAGTGCTCACAAAAGGTCCAATAGTACCAGCAAATGAGCCATAAACTTCAGCATATGGATTCCCTGTATTCAACAATAGAAACACACCAACACTATGATTGTCATCATCACTGTCATCAACATCCTCATCAGAAGAACTACAAAGGATAAGAAACTTAGAAGATTTGTATGGTGTCACTAAATCTATTAATGATACAAATTTGTTTTGTTTCTTCGCGGACAATGACCCACTTAGCTTTAATAAACCTATCACAGAAGATAAATGGATAGAAGCAATAGATGAATAAATACATGTTATTAAGAAGAATGACACCTAGAAACTAATTGATCTACTATAAAGTAAGAAAGCAATTGGTATTAAATAGGTCTATAAGACCAAGAAGAATGCAAAAAGTGAAGTACAGAGAGATTAGTGGCAAAAGGTTACAAGCAGAGAAAAGGCATTGACTTGGAGAAGTATTTGCTTATGTAGCCCAGCTAGAGACAATCAAACTAATGGCCTCACTAGTTGTACAACATAGATGGAAGATTTATCAACTTGATGTGAAGTTGGCATTTCTGAATGGCTTCTTAGAAGAAAATATCGATGTTGAACAACCACTTGGATATGTTGAAGCCGATAATGAAGGCAAAGTATACAAGTTCAAGAAAGCCCTCTACAGTTTAAAGCAAGCTTCGCATGTTTGGAATACCAAAATTTATAGGTATTTTCAAGAAAATGAATTTGAAAAATATCCATAAAACATGCAATGTATGTAAAGAAAGAAGATGATGGAAGCATATTATTTGCATGTGTATACATCGATGATCTGATTTTCACTAGCAACAATCCTACCATGTTTGAGGATTTCAAGAAAATCATGGTGCAAGAGTTTGAGATAACAGACATTGGTCTAATGCACACTTTCTTGGCCTAGAAGTGATACAAAAAGAAGGTAAGATTTGTATATCCCAAAGTAGTTATGTCAAAGACATTCTTGAGAAGTTCAAGATGGAAAGTTGCAATCTAGTTTCAACTCCAGTTGAAAATAGAGAGAAATTGAGGAATAATAAAGTAGGAAATATTAATCCAACCTACTTTAAAAGCTTAGTGGAAATCTTAGGGTACTTTACATGTATCAAACCAAATATACTCTATGGAGTAAGATTTATCAGAAGATATATAGAGACACCAGATCAATCTCACTTACATGCAACCAAGAGAATTCTCTGTTACATCAAATGAATGATGAATAAAGGTATGTTCTATACTTCAAGTAAAAACCTCAATCTTGTTGGATACTTAGTTAGTGATTGGGAAAGAGACCTGTATGAAAGGAAAATCAAATATGGTCATCCAAGAAGGAATCGATAAGAAGCCGAGTATATTGTTGTCAACTTAGTTGTTTACCATTTAATATGGTTAAGGAATATGTTGAAGCATTTGGGATTTCCTCAAGAAAATCCTATAAAAATCTATATTGATAATTGATCGGTTATTGCATTAACAAATAACCAAGTGTATCATGAAAGAAGTATACACATCAATATATGTCATTGCTTTATCCGAGAGCATGTGAAGAACAAATAAGTTGAACTGATGATATCTTGCAAAACAAATGATCAAGATGTGGATATATTTACAAAGCCATTAAAGAAAGAGGCATTTATCATATTGAAGTTCATACTTAGAATAGCATCCCTTAATTGAGTTTAAAGGGGGAATTTTGTTGTAGTTAACTTAATCTAGAAGGTCAAAGATGACAGTCACCAACCGAAGCCACCAGCCGCTTTCACATTGCCACCTACCATTATCTTTCACATTTACAAATTTGATTTTTCATGTTTTCAACGACATGTTTCTCTCTACTATCGGAATCCAATGACCTCTCTCTCTCCTCTCTCAACTAGGGACTAAAAAATAAAAAAAATTGCATAGTTCATCCACAATAATGTGAGAGAGGATGAGCAGTGAGATCATGCACAATGAAAACCTATATTTTTTAGTTTTATACTTAATAGTTGAAACAAATGATTAATTTGCATGGTAGACAAGAACTAAAAAAAAGTACCTGAAAATGACATTGATTTAGTAAAGCAAATGTACTCATAATATTAAAGAAAAAACTAAAAGTCATTAGCCAATCATT
>Ga0325403_1001981_pt1 | contig 17765 bp, 15 predicted proteins | sample PopdelMetagenome_19_FD_205665 | JGI IMG/M metagenome (GOLD analysis project Ga0325403, IMG submission 205665) | Populus deltoides microbial communities from Bellville, Georgia, United States - Xylem-PdKOR-R4 | ecosystem: Host-associated > Plants > Phyllosphere > Stem > Wood/Secondary xylem...
AAGTAAGCATATTTCATTCCTAAAGTCTATAGTTTTTTTTTTGAATTTATTGAATATGTTTTATTGTTGTATTGGCATAATTATTATTAGTTAATTTGTTGAATATTTATTGTTAATGTTGAATTTATCTTAGAATTAGTAATTGAATATGTTGGAATAATTATTAATTTTACTCTACTATTGCATGATTTGTGTTTAATTTTTTCCATTTATTTTGATTGTTAGTCTAGAGTTTTTTTTTAATTTATTTTTTTGTTGAATTGGCATAATTATTGAATAATTTTTTGAATTGTAATTGTTAATGTTGAATTTACCTTAGTATTAGTAATTGAATATTTTGGAATAATTGTTAATTTTACTCTATTATTGCATGATTTATGTTTAATTTTTTCCATTAATTTTAATTGTCAGTCTTTTTTATTTATTTATTGAATATATTTTATTATTGTATTGACATAATTATTGAATAATTCGTTGAATTGTAATTCTTAATGTTGAATTTACCTTAGGATTAGTAATTGAATATGTTAGAATAATTAGTATAGATTGGGTAAATTGGTTGTAGCTATTGTTAATATGTGCAGGTTTGTGGATTTGGGTAGTATCCAGTATAGAAGAGGTGTTGTCGAAATTTTTTTAACATTTGAATTTAATTATATAAATATTTGTAGAACATTGTGTAGACGTGTAGAACGAAAACCAGAGTTGGTTGCTCACGTATGGTCGCAGCTAGTTCGTCTAGCAGCGAAGATGATATTTCCTTAGGTGCCTCTCAAGAAGAGGCACCTACAACACCTGCGCCATCAATCGATGCTGCCTTTTCCAACGCTATTTCACAGCACAGAGGCGGTGTGCCTTCGCAGTGGAATCAATTTACCCGCAAGTACGAGGCACAGTGGAAAGATGACCTTTCAATGTAAGTTTGTTAAGGTTTTAATTTTTTTTAAAAACAATTACAACATAATTTATGAAGTAATCATTATTGAATTTATTTCATTTATTTTTAGGTTCACAAACATTGAAGCCGCCCGAGTAATATCATCAGCGTTTAAATCGTCGATAGAGATTGCATTGTTTCAATAGTGTCAGATATCCAAGCATCCTGAATGGATGCCTCAAATCAATGCATGGTTTGACAGGTTTGAGGTTGGTGTTAATTTATAATTTTCAGCTTATTAATATAATTGTAAATAAATTATTATTTTTATTTAAAATTAATTATTTATACACAGAACAATTTCTGTTGGGACAGTGAGCATAACACTGTTACGAGGAGGGTGTGGGAAAATCACGCGGCAACTGATAACATCGAAAACAATACAAGATTTTTTTTAGAAAAAAATTTATGTTTTGAAATGTAATTTTTGGTTGCGTGAAGTAGGTTGCGTGATTTTTGGTATGAAGCACAAAAAAGAGCAAAAAAAACACGAGAGATAGGGGTTTCCAAGGCTGGAACAATGTTGCGGTTTGGAGGGATTTCAAACCGATATACATCCCGGAAGATATATGGCTGCACTATCTTGAGCACGTGACGTCTGAGCGGTTCACACGACGCTTACAGTCCGGTGTTGGCAACCGGAATCAGCTAATTCATGGCTCGGTGACAACGCACACTTGCGGCTCCGTTCTGTTTGCTGCACATGCGAAACATATGGTAAGATTAATTTAAATGAAATATATCGTTAAATTAAGTTGTTATTAATAAATCTTTTTTCATTATAGGCTACGTCTCTTGGACGTGAGCCGAGCCCGATGGAGCTGTTTGTGGAGACGCACGTGCGGAGTTAAGACAGCCAAAAGGGGGCACAACAGTTCGTTGATAACCGTGCTCAACATTTCATGGTATGTTTGTTCAACCATTTTATTTTGTAAGTTATTATGTTTATTGAATTGAATATGATGATTACTTTTTTTATTTTCAGGAGACCTATAATAATCGGTTGAGGGAGAGATACGGGGATGATATTTTGACCCATTTGGAATTCGATTCAGATTTGTGGATGGAGGTTGGATCGTCAGGTGTACTCGATAAAAATCATGTTTACGGGCTCTCCAACACTACAGCCGACAACTTGCGGATCGACCTGTAGTGTTTCAACCGTTGGGAGCTCCCAATCTAAGGAGTTCGTGGCCTTGCAGCAACACACGGCTCAACTCACTGATAAATACAACCACCTATCAGCAGAGTATGCACAACTCAAAGCATCTCAAGCACAACAAAGAGCGGAGTCTGAACAAATCAAAGCGTCTCAAGTACAACAAAAAACGGAGTCTGAACAACAAAAAACGGCTTATGAACAGCTTCGTGAAATGATCATGAACATGGCAACACATAGTGGAACATGTGCGCCTAATCCTTTTTGGCCATATAACCACCAACCTCCTCTAGGATCTCCTTCTCCTCCTCCAGCTCCACCTTTATATTAATTTGTAATAAACATTATTTACTTTTAAAACTTCATTTAATATTTTTTTTGAAACATATTAAGTTTGTAATGAATATTATTTAACTTTGATATTTTGTTTTTGATGTTTAATATAAATTTTATTTGCATAATTGGTTTTTATTACCATTAATTTATATAGTTTTATATTATATATTCTAAATAATTTTTTAAAAATAAATTTAGAAAAAACTATTACCAAGGGTTTTACCAACGGAATGAATCCGTCGGCATCTGACAGTTGCATTCATCAACGCATTTACAGATGGATATATTCGGTCGGTATTTCAAACACTCACCGATAGCCTTACCGACAGACTTAATCCGTCTACATTTGACAGTAGCTGCCACACCTATCAATGAATTTACAAACGGATATATTCAGTCGGTATTTCAAACACTCACCGACAACTTTACCGACGATACGTAGCCGTCGGTAAATCACGATATAACCGATGGAATAAAAATCCGTCGGTGTATTTCAAGCGGGAAACTTTTTTTTTGGCGCGCAAATGTCGTCTGTAAAACCATCGGCAAATAGTTTTTTTGTTTTTCCGACCGATATAGCGACGGAATGGGGAATCACCGATGAAGGGAAAGCCGACGGACCGAATCCGTCGGTGAAGACGTCGGTCAATAAATCACCGACGAAATTCCACTACAAGATTTAACAGTTTTACCAATGGAATTTTTCCTTCGGTGTAAGACACATATTTCGTCGGTAATTAATTTACCGACGGAATCACCGACGGAAATGCTCCGTTGGTGAATATTTCGTCGGTAATTTTTTTCCGTCTGTAAATTCATTGGTAATAAAAAAATAAATTTATCCGCTCCATTTTATCGGTATATCCCTCGGTAATAATATTTTTTTATTACCGACGAAATTACAGATGGAATTTTCGTCGGAAATTCCGTCGGTAATTATTTAAAAACATTTAAAAAAATTCATTTTATAAAATTATAAAATAATTAAATTAGCATAAATTAACACTGTATAATATATACTCAAAAATGCTTGGAAAAAAGAATAAGAAAATCAACTCAAACAAATTTGCAACAAATAAATAAAACAAAAAAATAAATTCAACTAAAAAAATTCATATGAAAAAAATAAAGTTACAATTGCTAAAAATTTAAAAATCCTATAAATAAATCAACTAAAAATTGATCTCATATGACAAAAAAATCTCACAACAACATTTATACAATTATTAAGAACAAAAACAATTAAAAATAAAATAAAAAACAAATATAGTGAAAAAAATCATGAAAAAAGAAGAAAAAAGAAAAATCTTACTTTAATGTAGTTGCAAGTGAAGCTAAAGAGAAAGAAAAAATTTCGTTAAGCATATTAATTAAAAAAAAACTAAGAGGATAAAAGAAGAAAGAAGAAGAAGAAGACATACCCAAGCATAGAGGAAAAGAGAAGGAGATGAGGAGAGAAAAGAAGAGAAAAAAATATATATTGATGTTTTTTACATATAGTGAAGAAGAAGAAGAAGAAGAAGGAGAAGAACAAGAAGAAGAATAATAATAAGGAGAAGAAATGAGTCTGTTTCTTGTGAAATAAGGGGATTTAGGCTTTTTATTGGGGCGTGTTACCGACGGATTTACCGACGGATAATTGAATATTAATATTTTTTAATTATTCCGTCGGTAATTCCATTGGTAATATTTAATTTAAATTTTCAATTTCGTAAATTTTTTTCAGAAACCGCCAACAATTACCGACGGGTTTTCAATCCGTCGGTGATTCCATTTGTAATATTTAAATGAAAATTTTAAATTAATTGAATTTTTTCAGAAAACCGCCAAATAATACTCTCTGAAAAATACCGACGGAAAATTCCGTCGGTGATTCCCTTTGTAGTTGACATGATGAATAGTTTTCACAGTTTACCGACGGAATCACCGAGGGATTTTACCGACGGAATATTCCGTCGGTAATTCCGTTGGTAAAAATAACACGTCATCTTTTTTTTTTTTTGCTTTGTTTGAAATTTTTTTCCCATGGTAATTCCGTCGGTATATACCGAGGGAATATTTCCGTCGGTACAATCCCTCGGAAATTTACCGATGAAAATATTCCCTCGGTATTTCCGTTTGTATTTATTAATTTTCTGGTAGTGTTCTAATTATACACCAACAAAATATTTTTATCGGTAAAATTATGAAATCTTGTAGTGAATTCTCTATTTAACGTTTTGTCTTCCATAACAGAAAAATGAGTAATTTAAAATATAATATGTTTTATCCAAAGGAGTAATTTGCTAGGGAGTAGACTGCTAGGATCTTTGATTGTTTTCCAGACACAACATATAAGATACAATTTATCTATGTTCATAAATCTATTGATATTATTTACAGAGAGAGAAAATACAAATTACAATGAGGAGGAATGAAGGAGAAAACACTTCTCAATTCAACTCAAACTCTCTCGATTTTCTATTGTATTTTTTAGCTCTCACAACCCCTCTCTATTTATAGCTGAAATAGCTAAGGAGACAAGACTCCGGCCCCATTTTCAGTAAAAAATGGTTGCCGCCGCCGTCCACCAAAAGCTCTGCCACCATGTTCAACATTTCAGCTGACTTACTTGTTGCCATCATTTTACACTCACCATGCAGCATGCAGCCATTTTGGACATGGCTGGCTGCTATCAATTGAGTTCACACATAACATGGACATGTGTTCTGCAACGTGTCTTGAGAGAGGGAAATAGTTGTGCTGACGGTCTTGTAAAGTTGGGAGCTTCAAGCGGTACTCCATGGTGGGAATAAAGACCTTATTCTAAAGAAAGAAAGAAAAAAAAAAAAGAAGAAGAAGGATTTGCTATCTTGCTTGCTTGTCCTCTGTCTTTATTGGTAATAAAGAACTTATTCTAAAGAAAGTAAAAAAGCAAGTAATATCTTACGACTAAGGGTGAAGAATTTGAGTACGAAAATATGCGAGTCTTTAAAAATTTAAATTCTTATAGGCTGACAGATAGGAATTTTCATTATAAGAAGTACTAGAAAAAGATATGTATCATTATCAATAACTATCAAAAAAGTCATTCACTTGTTGAGAAGTTATGGAAGAAGAGGGAAAGAGGGAAGACAGAAAATGGGTGATAACATGGGAAGGATTTGTTCAAGAGCTAAAGAAGGCAGGCTATATAGCAGCTCCAATGGTGGCCGTGTCAGTATTGCAGTATCTCCTACAAGTTGTGTCTGTGATAATTGTAGGGCACCTTGGTGCACTTGCACTCTCTAGTGCCGCCATTGCCACTTCTATTACCAATGTTACAGGGTTTAGCCTTCTTGTATGTCTTCTAATCCTGTCCCTTTTTTTTAAACTTTTTTTATAAAGGTCCTTTGATCTTCTTGCATCTTTCAACTAGCATGGATCATTATGCTTTAAATTCAGAAATTAAGGTTGCTTTCTCTTCCATTAAGGAGAGAGGAAGAAGAGTTTCTTCAAGAATCCACTTCATCTATCCTGCTGGGATTGAAGACAGGATATGATCAGGGGAAGGGAAAAAGAAAAAGAAAAAAAAAACAGCCCTAAGGTCCTTGCTAGTTTTGGATTAACCCCTAAATCTTATGTTTCATGTACAAAAATCTTAAATTTATCATTTAAACATTTTTTTTCCATTCAAGCAAAAAAAAAATATATATATATCAATTTTCTATTTGTCTATTTCCATTTTCTCTAATATTTTTTATCCCTCGTGTTCGTGAGTATATATACTTACACGTAGTACTCTTCTGACCCACATCTCTTTCATGGAATCAAAAATAAATTTAATCTTAGCAAAAAAAAAAAAAAAAACAAATAGCCAGAAATTTTTTTATTGTCAAACCAAAAGGAAAAATATTTTTTCATAGAGGAATATATCGGACGTCCGTAGCATGTCCATGCTGTCCATCTACGCATAGCAAGTTGAAAATTAAAATGATTCAAATTATAAAAAAAAAAAATTAAAAGGGTGTAGGGATTTCAATGTAGCTCTAGACACAGATTATAATGGATTGCGATAATGAAATTTACATAGATATGTTGTGCAATTAAAAGGACAATGGGTGGTGTTTTTGTATTTTCACGTTGTATTTTTTATTTTTACTCTAAAAGTTATTAACACGTGTTCCACACGCCCCAGTGAGTTGGCGGCGCTCACGCCATTAAAGAGGTGTGTGAGACGCTTCCCGGTAGCCAAATCTGGCCATCCGCCATATAACTAGATGCGCAGATGTGCCCTCTTTCACATGGTGCGGCGATTGTAGACATATCATGGTTGGATTGTCGTTGATGATTGATTGTTTGCGTTTTTTTTCTCTCTCTCCTGACAACTAAAGTATACAATTGTTCTCTGTTTGTTTGTTGTTTGGTTGGGTCTGGCAACCACGCCAGATCAAAGCTAGGTCCTTAGATCTGGCAATAATGTTAGGTTCAAGAGCTTTGGGTCTGGCAACCATGTCACACCTGCACCTGGGTTTGACACCAAACATGGTTGTCAGCCTGCACCTGGGTTTGACACCAAACATGGTTTCATATGGTGCCCTACTCTATGGCATCTATTGATATATAAAAGAGTCTATCATTTCATTGCACACTGTTAGGAAGACAAGATATGAAGCCCTTCTGAATGGATGACTTAATGAATCTGGAAGAAAAGATATGGTTGTCAAACCCGAGCATGGATCTGGTAGACATAAACACATGGGTCCAAACCCAAGCGCTTTAGATTTTGTAGGCATGCCAAACCCAAGAACCCTAGGTCTGGAAGATATGTCAGACCCAAGCAAATTGGATCTGCAACCATGTCATATCCAAGCTAGACCCAAGACATTTAAAACATTCTTTATATTTTTAATATTTTTTGATATTAACCCATTGCGGAGGGCAGGTAAATATGTGTGTATACAAAAGTTGTTTGTTTGTTGTTTTTAGACTGAAATTTATGAACATTAATGCATGAAGCAAGTGGGTTCTTGGGGTTTTTAAAGAGTAAATAGTTAATAAAACATGCATGTGTTCACTGTATTTGGACTTTTGTGTTCCAAGTGCTTTAATCACAAACAAAGACCCCAATCCTTCTGCACCAAATCAAGCTTCGGACTTGCATGTTGACTACCCTCATCCCATAAATTCTCCTCCCTTTGTCCATTCCACATCTTTCTAACTATATCCCTTTACCTACCTTTCCTTCTTCTTCTTCTTCTTCTCTATTATAATTATTTGGCTACATTACTTACCTCTTCGTTATTGGCAAAAGTCCTTCCTTTCTTTGTATCAATCGTTCAATTTCATCCCGTTATTAAAAAACTTTTCAATTAGTACCCTGTTCTGTTCAATTTTGTCAAAACTATAACTTCTGTAAGAGTGGCCCATCTTTAATTCATACCAGCATTCTAATAAAAAACAAATTAAGAATTGAATAATAATAAAACAAATTGGGGTGATATAGGCCAGTAAAGCGTGAGCTCTTGCCTAAAGCTGGAGGTCGCTATGTATTATTATCATGTTAGAATGCCCTCTATAATTAAAAATGTTTTTTTTTCCAATTTTCTTTCTTTATTAAGTTTTTTTTTTCACAATTATATTTGTGTTAACAAGCATAAATTGACCCGAGTTTGTAATTGGCAAACAGTCAGGAATGGCAGGTGGACTGGAAACTCTAGCTGGCCAAGCATATGGAGCTAAACAATATCAAAAGCTTGGAACCTATACTTACAGTGCAATCATCTCTCTAATAATCATGTGCCCTCCAATTTGTGTCCTGTGGATCTTCATCGGCAAATTACTACCTCTACTAGGCCAAGACACTTCAATCTCTCAAGAAGCCTGCAAGTACTCAATGTGGCTAATCCCTGCATTATTTGGGGGTGCAGTTCTTAAACCTTTGACTAGATATCTTCAGACACAAAGTGTGATTCTACCAATGCTCATAACCTCATCTTCCATCCTATGTTTTCACACCATTTCATGTTGGATTCTTGTGTACAAACTGCAATTAGGACAAAAGGGAGCAGCTATAGCCTTCAGTTTATCAACTTGGTTGAATGTGATATTGCTAAGCCTGTATGTAAAGTTCTCCTCAGCATGTGAAAAAACTAGAGCTCCATTGTCAAGAGAAGCACTTTATGGTATCGGAGAATTCTTTCAGCTCGGTGTCCCTTCTGCTATTATGGTTTGGTAAATTCTTTTACCTTTTTCTTCTATCATGAAAATGCAATTTTTGTTTTGTCCTGTTTTCCTAACTATAATACTATTATGCTATCACTATCATCACAGTCTTAAATGGTGGTCAATGGAGTTGCTACTTTTGCTTTCTGGTCTTTTCAAAAATCCAAAACTGGAGACTTCAGTGCTTTCTATATGGTATTTTTAATATTTATTTTTGCTCCTATCCATATATTGACAAATTGGATACTTGTAAAGATTGAATTAAATATTATTATAACTCTAATTTCTCATTAACATTTATTTTGCTTGATTTAGCCTCACAATCTCTACATTGCACTTCACTATACCTTATGGATTTGGAGCTGCTGCAAGGTTTATAACCTTCTCCTATTGAAAGCATATTCTTTAATTCAAAATAATGTATAGATTGCATATCAATTCGTTCATGCATGTAGATTTCATGGCATTTTTGTAGTACACGAGTATCGAATGAACTAGGAGCTGGGAATCCTCAATTAGCTAGGATGGCAGTTCTGGTTGCATTGTTTCTTGCTGGCATAGAGTCAGTCATTGTGAGCTCAGGTCTCTTCCTTTCCCGGCAAGTTTTGGGATATGCTTACAGCAATGACAGGCAGGTTGTGCGTTATATTTCAGTCATGACTCCTCTGATTTGTCTCTCATTTATCATGGACAGCTTACAAGCTGTCCTTTCTGGTTAGTTTCTTATCCCAGTTTCTTGTTTTTGTTTTTTGGTTAATATACAACTTGGCAATAGTAGCCTTAAATCGTTGTATAAACTTGACAATACCTGCTGATTTTAAAGTATGTGTTGTCCTTTGCATCAGGTGTGGCTAGAGGAAGTGGATGGCAGAAAATAGGGGCATATATCAATCTTGGTTCATTTTATCTGGTTGGACTTCCAGTGGCTGCAGCACTTGGTTTTGTAGCTCATTTAAGAGGAAAAGGCCTTTGGATTGGAATATTGGCTGGGTCATTTGTGCAATCAGTTCTTCTTTCTATTGTTACTGCTTGTACAGATTGGAACAAACAGGTCCTTAGTCCAATCTCTTTTTTCTTTCCTTCAACTTCTCTCCCTTGTATATATATGTTTTCATGTGCTGTTCTATTAGAGGCTCCCATCAAGTGCAATGACAAATTGATGACCTTGTGTGCATACAGGCAACAAAGGCAAGGGAAAGGGTATTTGAGAGAAGATCTTCAATGAAGGATGAGGAAGAATAGATTATAAGAATGTATATTTTTTTAGAAATGTTCTTAGCATGATCCTTCGATAGTATGAAATTGCACCTTGTTCATTGCCTTGTTCTTGTTGTGATTGTGAGCCAAAGTAGCAGGGGATTTGCTGTAACATTTTTAAAACATTGTAAATACATCATCTTATTTTCATTTTAGAACAAATACCATAGCTTTCAGTTTTTTTTCTTTCAGGTTTAAAATGTTCGTTCTTGAATCTTTGTTTGATGGTACTAACTAAGTTAAGCTCCAAACCCTAAACCTACCAAACACCTAAAACAAAAAAGACTCCCCATAAAATTAACATACCATCAAATATCATAATCCAAATACAATTAATCAACATATAATCAGATAATCAAAAGTCTATAAATACAATCTTTAATAACGAATCTCCATATGCACATTTAATAATCTATATGCCTAAAATAAAAATCATTGCAGAAAGAAATAAGTTTTCATATCTCACTGAGTAATCAAAATAGATAAATTAATTTTGAGGAGTGTAACTTAATTAATTAGATACTTACAAGACGGAATGAGATATATAATGAGATAAGTCCTTGCACGGCGGAATGAGATATTTAATGCTATATATTTGGTAATTAAAAAATATATATAGCTCTAACATAAATGAGATAAGTCCTTGCAGGGCGGAATGAGGAGCTGTAATATTTTTTTAATGAGATGAGTCCTTACAGTAAATATATTTATTATCCTTTGTTTTACTTTTAAATTTCTTTGACTTTGCCTTGATTTTATGGTACCTACGGAAAGAAAAAAAATATAAAATTATCAATGTGTTTTTGTTACCTTTTCTCTCCCCACAGCTCTAATATAAATGCATGCAGTGCAGCCGGTCGATAAAAATCACAAATAAAATTTTTTTATGAAAAGATTGAAGTAAAGTACTTATTAATTCATCTTTTATTTAAAAAAACAAGGTAATTAGGTATTGATGACTTAAATTTAAAATATATTTTTATTTTATTTTGAGATATTTATTAAGAATTTGATAAGATTTTTTTTATAATTTTATTATTTTTACTCCTTTTTTTTCAGATTTGCTAGTTCTAACAAATTTTTTTTGAATTCTTGACAATGATTTTTTTTCTAATTAATTAGATATATTTTATTGGTTTATTTTGATTATACTTGGTTTTTTTATGTTTTGTTTTTAGTAGAGCTATAAAAATTATCAATTTTTTTCTCACGATATATGTTTTGATTTTAGGTTGAACCATGAACAAAATAAGAAGAATTGATTTTTTTTGAAAAAAAAAAGGAAAAATATTTATCCACTAGTTGACAGGTTAATTCGGCTTATTTTGACTCTTCTGGTTTCAACAACAACTACTGAACGAGCTTTCTCAGCGATGAAGATTGTTAAAACAAGCTTTCACAATCGGATAGAGAATGATTTTCTTGCAAGTTATTTGAATAAAACTAAATCATGCTAATTTTTTTTACAACTCATGTACAATAAATTAAAATAAATATTATATCTTGTTATATTATTTTTGGCCACCCCTATAAAATAATCTTAGTTCCGCCCCTGATTATATCATATGAATGTAAACACACATTTCATGTATATTCTTAAAGATATAATTCATATTTATTACTCACAATCATATATCAAATTCTCACTTTGTAGTATTCAACCACTTTCATTACAAAGAAGTCGTATATGGTGCTCCTGAAATAATTAAATATATCAAATTAACTTTAAATTCAAACAAAATCAAATAAAAACATAATAAATCATCAACACATATGAATTACTTGTTTGGACATAACAAAGGTTTAAATGATTAATAGATGTCGTTATCAATATTTAAACATATAGATAATAAATCAACAATAGATCTGAATTACTTGTTGGAACATAATAGAAAAACTATCTTCTACCATCGAGATCAAATTTGTGTTTTTTCTTAAATTCAGGGGTCAAATCATAATTTTACAAAATTCATGGACTAAACTGTAATTTTCACAAATCCAAGACCAAACTAAAATTCATCATCTTTAACCTGACAACTAGTTCTGTATAGAATTCCAAAATATGTTTCAAGAGTCAAATTGTAAATTTTCTAAAGCTTAGAGACTAAACTATAATTTTCACAAATCTATGACTAAACTAAAATTTCATTATCACTTTTATGCGTCTATGACATCGCAATGATTGACCTTCTTGATTGGGTTTGGGGGTAAAAAGATTAAGAAATTCAAGTCCCTTTATGATTTAAACATTTGGAGTCACCACCTAATGTTTTGGTTATTAGAACTCTTCTAACTAGTTTGTAGAGTTTGGATAAGGGAGTTAGTTGTGTATATGGAAGATAATACAACCCTGCATTAAGCTAAAGCAAGTTGCATTGTTCATTTTTCTTATTATTGTTAAGGCTTTCTTGTGTTTTTCTAACCATTGATTTGTCTATTGATTAAAACAGATCCACTTGACTAAAGTGGACTATGGTTTTATGGGTCAAATCTAGTTATTCTAAAGCCAATATATATTTTATTATATATTATATATTTGTTTCCCTTATTACTAAGAATACATCTTACGTATAAATTCATAATTCTCAAATATTAAAAGTAAACAAAATGAGAGAGAAAAGGGGGTTATTTTATTTATGGGCTTAACTTGCTTTTTTCTAATATTTTTAATATGTCTTATGTGTAAGTTCATAAATCTTAATATTAAAAATAAACAAATTGGTTTTTTTGGTGTTTTTGAAATTTAGACCAAGTTTTAGTAGGTTTTATAAACTTGTTATAAAATCCAAGCATGCAAATTAAATATTTTTTATTTCTCATCTTTTTGTAAAACACTGGACAAAAAAAATACTAAAATAGGTAAATATATATATATATATATATATATATATATATATATATATATATATATTTGCTTTATTTTATGAATAACAATACAAAGGTTTTCTTTTTGTACAATTCCAAGACATGCAAAAATAATTTTAGAATTTTAGATTCTTTCAAAAGAAAAAAAAAACATTGAAAATGATGAAAATGAATCAAGTGCTTCAAAAATATATTTTTTGGATTTTTTTGAAAAATATTTTTAAAAAGAAGATAAAGAATTGGGATATAACAATCTTTAACCTCAAAACTACTCTTTCTAGAATTCTCATAGAAGATTGGTCCAATTTCTTAAGCCTTTATACTCTTAACACATCAATTAAACCAATCACATCTTAAATCATAATTCCTAACCAAATCATCCAAAATCATTTGATTGAAATATTAATACATATTAATTATCAATCAAACTTAACAACATAAACTTTAAAAAAATCTTAAAAACCGTAATAAATTCAAAATCATAGTTAATAAAAAATCATCATATCTTAAAAACATAATTCCTCTATCACCCATGATCTATCTCTTCCCTTTCTTTTCCCACCCTTCTCTCTTCTTCTTCTTTTTTGGTTCATCTCTATCTCTTTCAAATTTTTGGTTCCTTATATATATATATAATAGCTCCTAAATCATTAATAACCATAATTATAAACATAAGGGCAATACTATATTTTTCCATTTAAATTTTTAGAATATTATATTTTCTTTATCTTACAAAAAGTTTCATCTTTGAAACTTGACGTAACTCAAATCATTAAATACCATAAATTTCTCATATAATACAAAATTCACAATTGTCTTCAAAACTCATTTCTTTATATATCAATCATAAATCAATGCTAAAAGTCTATTTCAAAAATCACAAAATATCACCATGCTTTCGGTGCACACTCTAATACTTTTAATAGGAAATAACTTCTGCACAACTTATTTTTATTCATATTTCTCATAATTCAAACAATAATCTATTTCTGCTTTGATATCATATTTGTTACACCCTGAAAACACATCAATCAACCATAAAAAGGACACAACTGGCACATGAACAATCTATAAATTATCCATAATTGACTAATCATCAAAACACTTCCTCTAGCATTTAATAATCTATCTGCTTGAAATAAAAATCATTGTTGAAAGGAATGAGTTACCATGGTTTTGCATATAATAGAGATCATTAATACAAAATCACACAAATAATATGGTTTTTTTAGCCATCATCCTCAATGATTTATATAAGGACTCAAAACAAACAAACAAAACAATTTTCTATTATATATTAACTTTACAACAATCAAACATACATGAACAAACACATCATTGCATTAAAAAAAAAATTCAACACCAATGTCAAGCCATTACATCTTGGATAAACCTTCTTGATCCTCCCAATCTCATTGTGGAATATTGATTTCCATCTTTATTTCACCTTGAAAACAAATCTTTAGTGGCATCATATCCCTGAGGTTTCCATACAATAATGTAGAACCTAGCACTTCAAATATTTCTTAATAATATGCATGAAAATAAATAATATATTGAAACTTATTCAAAAATTCATTTTAAGGTTTGAAATTGACCTTCAAGAGTCGTTGGGGTTGATAGAAAGTTGTTGGAATGGATTAGCAATGTCAGCACATGACGTTCACACCCTGTCATTACTAGTGGCACTTAGATCTATGCTCTGGTGGCAAGGAAGGCACATGATTGGCTAGATCAAGTGTGCAAATAGGAGATTGATCCACTTCAAGGTTCAATTCTCTCTCTTCTTCCTCTTCTATCTAGGTTTTTTTTTCTCTCTCTCTCTCCCTATTGCTTAGCTACTGGTGTGCTAGGCCGTGGGTAGTGGTTTGGGTTAAGGAAATGGTTGCTTGATTGGAATGAAGGGTTAGTCGTGGAGGGGGGCTGATGTGTTCTCTCCCTCTCGCTGTTTTTTTTTCTCTCTTTCAGTTTTTTCTTCTCTCTTTTCTTTTCTTCTCTCTTTTTTATTTATATTTCTCTCTCTTTCTTGATGTAGTGCTTTTTCTTTCTTCCTTTTTTATTCTATCCCTCTTCTACAATTCTTTTAGCACCTATTTATTTTTTTCTCTCTCTTTATTCCTTTTATCATCTTATCTTCTCCTACCTTCTACAAGCTTTTCATGTTTTCTCTTCTTTTTTTTTTTTCCTATCCTTATCCTCCTATCTTTTAATTACTTGGAGGGAGGCCAAAAATTTATTTTCATTTTAGTCCCCTTTTCCTTACTTACTCATTATTCCACCCACTAATCTTTTTTATTTTACTATTGATTTTTCTTTTCTTTTCTTGATTTTTTAATATTTCAATTTTGAAAATTCATCAACATGAATAAGACACGCAAAAGAGTTACAAAGTATAAAATGACTGCAAGTTGGCTGAATTTATTCAAAAAGTATTTTTTTTTAAATTCTTATATTATTATTTCTGAAAACAAGTTAAAAGATAGAACTAAAAAACAGGTTACGACAACACAAATAAACTCTACCTTGCCTCTATTTATGTTGTGTATTTAAGCTTTAGAATGAAAAAATGCTTGCATTTGGTTAGTGTTTTAAGATAGAAAAGATAGATAAATTGTTTGGTTCAACAGATAAAAACATAAAAATAAACTTATCATTAGGACAATTTTAAAGTTGTCATTTCAAAACAAAAATGAAAATGATACATGTCTTCTCTGTCCTAATTGTCTGTCTTTTTTATCCTAAAGCAGTAATCAAATGCTACCTAAGAAACTTTACAAGTTTTTCCAAGAAAAAGTTTATAATTAAATAAAAAAAAGTTAATTATTATATGAAATTTATTTGTTTTAGGTGTGTGTGTAATGAGTTTCATAATCTTTCATTATGCTCATCATTAAAATTATTTTGAGTGGTTTACATATTACAAAAAAAAAAAACATTACGAAACAATTAGATTTTTTTTATTGGTTAGATACAAAATATGAATGTCTAAATTTTTTTTAAAAAAAAAGTGTAATTAAAAATTTTAATTATTTATTAATTTTAATTAAAATTTAAGGCAAAAACTAAAAAAAAATAAAAAAGCTTCATAAAAAAACTCAAACGCTAACCTAGGTGGGCTATCTCCTAGCCCAAAACAAAGAGGTCCAAAGCCGCATACTTGGTCCCTTTTTATTTTTTTGTTAAATCACATCATCCACCAAATTCATTTTTTAAAAAAAAACAAAGTAGAATGTGTAGTTTATAATGGCAAACGACACATTGTCTACTGGTTGAATTCTAGTCACTTTAGCTGCTCAAAAAATCATGGTCTGACTTATAAGATTCAAAAATCTTATTTTTCAATCTCTATTTTTTATATAAAAACACCTAAGAGAAAAAAATAAAAACCTCAATATACCCATTTCTAGCCTTAAATGGATTTGTTAAATAAATCATTATTTATTTTATCACAAAACATCTAAGTCAAAAATTCAATATAAGTTTCATCAATTTACAAACAAAAATAATTTTAAAAAATTGAAAACAAACCCTAACATGTACAAATAATAAATCCATACAATAAATTTATTTGAGAAAAAACTATAAAATAAGTAAACACTCAAACAAAATACATATACTATAAAAATATGCAAAAAATAAATAAACATTTTAAAATTAAGTTCAAATAAAAAAAAAGGTACATTTGCTTACTTAAAGTGAAGAATTTTCAATAAAATTTGAATCAAAACACGGATACTGACAACGTGAATGTTGTAGTGATCAAATTTGTTATCAGAGGTTGAATTGTGTCGAAATTAGAGGGTGGTTGTTTGTTACAGAAAAAAATACATAAGGAAAAAGGAGAAATGTGGGAAGAAAAGAGGAGAGTCGATCACCAGATCAAAAATTAAAATGTACGATTTGTCTTTTTGAATCCCACTATAATACTCTCCGTCATTTTCTCGATATGTACCGAGAGAATTTTTCTGTTGGTGTTTACCGATAGATATAAGAATGAAAAATTATGTTGGTAAAGGTAATCGTAATATATCAATAGAATTTTTCTGTCGGTATTTTCGTATGTATTTATTAATTTTTTAATAGTAATGTATAAAAATGAATCAAAAATTTTTAAAAAGTTTGATGACAAAAAAAAAAAAAGAATTCACTATTGTAACCCACAGTTAAATGTGAGAGCTTGCACGTTGAAAAAAATCATAGAGAAACCACTACCGTTTTAGGTTTTTTTTTTATATATAATTGTAATTGTAATATAATAATTATCACATGTTTTTGTTTTACAAATATGTTAAGCAAGTATTTAGTCTGTATACTTGTGTTATTAAAGTACATGCAACTTCATTAGAGGTAGATGATTTAAAACTATTTACTATTATTTTTGTGGTCCCAAACTCTCAATATATTTTTTATGGTAGTTGAGTAAATTGAAAATAACATAGTGCTTTAAGACTGCCTATCATTTTATACTCCATCAGTCCATCTACTTAAATTGAATCACACACATTTATTAAAATTAATATATAAAAATACTCATGTATAATTTATTTATTTTGAATTGCATCCTTTTACAATTTAATTATATAAAATTAAGCCTGGAAAAGTGAATTCAAGTGAAGGAAACAAGAAGAAAAATCAAGTTCATTTTCATTGTGCGGGAACAAGTTTTTACAACAAATGTATGGTGGTAAATACAGCAGGAGGCCCTATATAAATATGGAAGGATAAGATAAGAGTAGCATCACATTACCAATGGTTTCCTAGCCGTGCAAGAATTTATGCTCTGGAGGTTATAGCAGACAGTGCAGAAAGCAATTGAATCATCCCTTTGATAAGTCTGTTGTGATCAAATTATGACTGAAATTAGCCCTCGAACGTCTAGATGATTAAATTGTCGACTTGCCCTTCTAGCTCAAAAGCCTTCATGTGCTGGGAAAAAGAAAAAGAAAAATCTTGCAGAGTTGCAACTTCTACTGAGATTTTCAAGAAATCATTGACTTGCAAAGTTAATAAAATTACTTTTAGAACTAA
>Ga0325403_1001982_pt1 | contig 17763 bp, 7 predicted proteins | sample PopdelMetagenome_19_FD_205665 | JGI IMG/M metagenome (GOLD analysis project Ga0325403, IMG submission 205665) | Populus deltoides microbial communities from Bellville, Georgia, United States - Xylem-PdKOR-R4 | ecosystem: Host-associated > Plants > Phyllosphere > Stem > Wood/Secondary xylem...
GTGGGGGGGTGGCGCTAACGTAACTAATTAATCCGAAGTATTAGAAAGCTGAGGTGGGTCATTTTTACTTCAAGCTTAATTATGCTTAATTTTATTTTATAAACCATTATCAAGAAGTAAATACAAAGTTTCTATAGAAGGATTTTAGACTAAAGGGGACAATTCATTACTTAATAACCCCAAGTTATCAAGCTTGGAATTAATCCAGTTTCTTAGGGTATTAGATAGCCCTTGATGTGTAAAGAAGAACTACGCTATAAACCATTGTTTTGATATGAAAGGTTTGATATAACTGTGGGTGTTAATTAAATATTGTCGAAGCTAGATGACTGACCAAGTATATGATTGACTACTAATAACAGGGGTTTCGTGGGCACAGTTGCTACGATTAACACATGCTTCTTCGATCGCGTCTAAGAGCTGCCAATTGGCCTCAACTTGTTGGTCAAAACAACCAGTTATCAAATGTCTTGTTGTTGGCTTGTTGCTTGTCATGCCTTTTTCTATTTGAAGATGCATGATTAGCAGTAATTAAGAAATGGCTTACGATTAGATTATAGATGCGGAAACTGAAATATATATAGCAGTAGTTAATTAAATTGTTATAAAATTTCCTCCCTTTTCAAATCTAGAGCTTGCCTTGAAGGCTTTAATTTCAATCGCTGTTCGGCCACACATATATATATGGTCATGGAGATGCATGTATTCAAACCAACCATATTTAGTTAGACATTTGGCAACCTCTCAAAATTTAGGGGACTTTCCATCTCATTTCAACTTTAATTTAGTTGTTGAAACCCTACTCGCGTCCCTTAATCTACTTGATTCTCCATTTTGTAAAATTGTAAGCATCGAACTAACTTAAATTTGTAATTTTAAGAAGAAAATGAAGATTTTAAGAATTTGAGAGTGATTTTGGGGTTTGGATTAATGATTTTGGCTTGCTTCTCGTGTTATGTAGGACAAGAAAAAGGTGTTTGATCAAATTAATTAATTATGGGTTTTCAGATATTCATTATTGTATTATTGAATTTTATAGCTCAGTTTGGATTTATAATTGGCACATAATTCTCATCAGACTACTATAGTCCAATGTTTTCGTGTTGTTCTATTTATTTATTTTTTTGTGGAATTAACTTTGAGCTAAGAGATGCTCTTACTATCTCTTTGTTAGTCTTGTAAATTTTTTTTGTTCATTTAATGAAATCTTTTATCTCATTCATAAAACAAATTATTGAACCACAGAAAACAGCATGGTGAATAAGCAGGAGTTTGAATGTTAATTACCTCTTTATCAATACAAAAGATGCTAGCTAGTTTTAAGTTTAACGAGGACATTTTGAAGCTAGTGGGAGGGTTAATAAGCATAAAGTTTAAATTTTGACCCCAAAAAGCAAGTTACCATTACTTGTGGTCAAAATGGTTCGTAATCTATTCAGATCATGAGTTCTTGAAATATTTTAAAAAATAAAATAAGCTGAATAAAAGACACGCGAAATGAGTTGAATTCATTGAGATTTTTCCTTATGTAATTAAGTATAAGCAAGGCAAAGAGAACATAGTGGTTGATGCACTTTCATGTATTTATATTCTTTTAAACACTATGAGTGCTAGATTTCTAGGCTTTGAAAATGTGAAGGCATTCTAATGACTCTAACTTTATTAAAATATATAATGTATGTGGACATTCAATTTTTGATAAGTTTTATTTGATGAATGGTTACTTGTTCAAAGAGAATTGATTGTGTGTTCCTGCTAGGTCTTTGCGTGGATTACTTGTTTGTGAAGCATATTTGAGTGGTTTAATGGGTCATTTTGGGGTTGCAAAAACTTTGGATGTATTGCATGACCATTTATATTTGCCAAATATAAAAAAGGGATGTGCAATGAATTTATGAACAATTACATGGACTGTATACACCATTTTTTGTACCTATCACTACCAGAAAATTGACAAAAACCAACGGAATTACCGACGGAATTTTTTCATCGGTAATTTTTACTAACGAAAATAATTTTGTCTCTAATTTTGTTGGTATATACCGACAGTCCATTTCTGTCTGTGATACGGTCGGTATGTACAGACAGATGTATTCCATCGATATATACCAACCATATTGCCGATGGATTATACAGATTTTTGTGAAGTTGAAACGGTGTGATGACGTGGATTTCTTTAGATGATTTTACCGACGGAATGACCGAGGAATTCAAAACGGGATCTCCGTAAAATGAAGTAGCACAGTCACCAACGGACTCACCAGCGGGTATACCAATGAAAATTTTCTGTTGGTGATTCCATCGGTAAAAGTCAATATATACCCACTCTGCCGACTCTCTCTTCCTCTATTTCTCCTTCTTCTTCCCCATCCCAACTCTCCTTTTCCAAACTGCAGCCAACCACCATTTCAACTCTCCCCCTTTTCTCAACACAAGCACTCAAGTTAACTTTTCAATGTCACTTTTAATTATTGTTCGTTACATATAGATTCATCGACATAATGAAAAATAGTGAGTGATATTTAGGGATTTCTGAAAATTTTCAATAAAATTGAAAATTTCTATTAGATGTTAATTGAAAATTTCAATTAGATGTTACATACGGAAACACATACGAAAATATTAAAAATATTAATATTTAATTTTCTATTTGTAAGCTGTCGGTAAAACCATTGGAAAAAAGCTCCAAATTAAAACACAAGAATCCCTAAAATCATATCAGACAAGTTTCTCTCTTCTTCTCTCCTCCTCCATGTTTCTCTCCCTCCTTCTCACCTCCTGAAGTCCCTCTCTTCTCTTTTTTTTTCTCCTCCATGCATGCCAGATATGTCATTCTCTTCTCTTCTCATTTGTCCTTTCTTTTTTTTGTTAATTAACATCTCTTGCCTATTTTTTTTGTTTTTTTTTTCTTAGCTGAAATTCACAACTAAATTAAGGTAATAACTTTTTTGTTAATTTTTTTTTACTTTTTTGCATCATTTTTTTTATTTTTTTGAAAATTTTTATGTTCTTAATAATTGTTTGAATGTTGTTATTGGACTTTTGTTTTCATCATTTTTATTGCAATTATTTTTTAATTTAGAATTGTTTATTACTGCGTTTGTTTCCCGGAAAGTGATTTCCGGGAAACCACTTTCCAAACTTTCCTGTGTTTGTTTGCCATTAGAAAAGTTGGTCAACGGAAAACACTTTCTGGTCAACAGAAAACACTTTCCAGTCAAAGAAAAATTTGGCTTGGTTTTCAAGAAAGTGTTTTTCTTTTATTTTGGGCGGAAAACACTTTCCAGAAGTTGTTAAAAAAATTAGAAATGTCATATTATTTGCTGATTATATCAAATTTGGTCCTCAAACTTTTGATTGCTATATATATTTTGTTTTGAATATTTGTTTTTCAATTTCATTCCTTAGAATTTAATTTTTATATTAACTTTGGTCCTCATTTTTATAATTGTTATTTACTTTTTCCTTATCATTTTTTAATTGAAATTTTTTATCTATCCAATTTGGTCCTCATTCTTTTGATTGTTACTTATTTTATTTGAAATCATTTATGAAATGATAATTATTATTATCTTAATTTCTTCATCTTTTAATTTTTAATTTTTTAGATTTGATCTCTATTATTTTGATTATTATTTATTTTATTTGAGATAATTTATGAAATTATATTTTTTTTCAATTTCATTCTCATTCAACATTTTAATTTGTAAGATTTGTTCCTCATTATTTTAATAAATTTAAGAAAAATAAAACATTAATAAGTTATTTTCCAGCTCATTTTCCATGACATAACCAAATACTGGAAAGTGTTTTCCAACTTATTTTTCATTACACTACCAAACATCATCAAATAATTCACTTTCTCGGAATTCACTTTTAAAAAAAAAACTACTTTCCAGCAAATAAATGGGGACTTTTGTTTTCATATAAGAACAATTTTATTGAAATTTAGTTGTTTTGTTTTCTATTTTTTTGTTCAATTTCAATTAAATGTATATGATTAATTTTAATTATTATTTCATATTTTTGTAAATTAGGGTTCAATTGATTAAATATATTGTTTAATTTAGTGATTAATTTCACGTTTGTATAATTTGTGGTTTAGGGTTTTGAGTTGTTGAAATTTAAGAGTTACTTGATATAATTTTGAGTTGTTGTAAATTAAGGATTTATGAAAATTTTGATTTAGCTGCCAAATTAGGTTGATTTTGATTTTTAAATAATGTTTTAAGGCATGAGTTGTGTATGAATGTTGAAATGTAGAGTTATGAAAAGTAAATCAATAATATTATTAGAGAGAAAAAACAAGACCCTTTTACAATTGAATTTTAGAAATTAACCAAATTGTTAGAAAACATTAACCAAATTGTTGTACATTAATGGAAATACCAAGGGACACTAAATTTTTTTAAAAATAATAATCTAAAAACTTGATTGAGTACAATTTGAGTGAACTCTTCACTCAATGACAAGGAAAAAAATTGATATTAATCAATTGGTTTGTGGTAATGAATTTAAATTGTTTTGTATTTGCAAGTTTAAAATTTTTGGGTAGTCTCCCATATAAGACAGGTGCTGCAATTTTTTTTTAAAAAAATAGAAATGGTTTATGGTATCTTAATCCTTTAATTTGCGTAGATGCCTAGGAGAAAGCCAATAATGCATTATACGAACAAGACCACTGCTAGTTCTTCTTGCAGCACTTCTGATGACTATGATTCGTTAAGTGCCGATCAAGAACAGACACCCGAGACATAGGCAGCCACACTCGACGTGAGCTCGTTAAGTGCGATGCCATCACGTTGAGGGAGATCCCTTCATAATAGGATCCATTTGCCTAGAACTACCAGGCCTAGTGGAAGAACGACCTTTCAATGTAAGTTTGTTTTCCTTTCACAATGACATGTTAATAATTTTTGAAAATTTAATTTCAATTAACGAGTGCAATTTCAAGTTTACAAAACATTGAAGTTGCTAGAACCATAACATTGCAGATGAAATCATCGATGAAAATTTTATTGTTTTAATGGAGTCAGGTTTTGAAATATCTTGAATGGAAACTATGATAGATGCATGGTTTGGAAGGTTTAAGGTTAGTATTAACTTAAATATTTTATTATTATTATGTGAATTTGGTTAGTTTATTAATATTAATGAAATTTTTCTCTTACAAATTTTAATTTGCAACGAAAAATTTAAATGGGATAAAGCTAACAATGTTATTGCAATTAGGGTTTGAGAGAATCACGTTGCAACTAGGTAAGATTGGAATCAAGATAAAAAAGTTTAATCCTTTTATTCAATTTTATTTTTCATTTACTAACAGATAATTCTTTTGTATCATATAGGTTGCATGATTTTTGATACGAAACGTAAAAGAAAGCAAAAATATATTCGAAAGAAATAGAGCTTTCAGGCTGGAAGGACATTGTGGTTTTGAAGGATTTCAGACCATTATACATCTCATAGGCTGTGTGGGCAAAATATATTCAGCATGTGACATTTGAATGTTTTGTGCCGTAATCACACTTTGGTACGAAGAACCGGAACTAACGTGTTCATGATTCTGTTACCACGCACACTGGCGACTCCGTTCTAATTTTTTCGCATGCAAATTGGATGATAAATTGATTTTCAACCATTGTTTTTCTTAAGTTTTTTTTTTTAATTTGCTAACTTTTTTTTTCAGGATACATATAAGACCGGTTGAAGAAGAGATACAGGGATAATTCTTTGACCCATCCAGATCTTGATCCGATTTGTGGTTGGAGATAGGATTGTCTAGTGGACACGATATAAATCGGGTGTACAATCTCTCTAAGACTACGACAAGAACTTGTGGATGACCTGCGATGTTTCAATTGTTAGATGCCTGCAATCGGTTTTGAACACTCAAACTCTTGAGTTCGAGGCAATTTTAGACCAACGAATTCAAAGCTCAAACGACCCACTTGCTGCTGATTATGAATAACTTAGTGCTGAGACGGCCGGACTCTACCAAATGGTAATGGAGATGAGATCACAAATAGGTGGTACATATACTCCTCCTTACTAGCCCCACTGTTCCGGTGAAGACCTGCCTTTTCCTCCTCTTCCAGCGCCTATATTCTAGATTAATTGTATTTAAACTTATAAATGTTTAAATTTATAATAAATATTTGATTTTTATATTAACTTGATTTATTTTAATTATTTTTCTACTTCTGTTTAATACTTTTTTTAAAAAATAATTTTTTAAAAATTATTACTAATAGGATCACCGACAAACTTAGTCTGTATATTTCAGAGATTTAAAAAAGAATTACTGTAAATATCACTGTCACTTTGACAGAAGTATAGACGGTCTCTTTGATGATTATATGTCAAAATTCATTAAGGGGAATACCGACAGACAAAACAAATCATCAATGGAATTACATTTTGTTTTTTTTATTAGTGATATGTTATATTCATCAATGTAAATATCAACAAAATAAAGTGGATAAATTTTTTTGGTGCACTTTTGTCATTATAAATCCATCGGTAAAATTATTACCAGTGGACTCGTCAACAGATCACAAATCACTGACAAGAGTTTTTTTTATAGAGTATTGTTGTCTGTGAGCCTTCAAAAAATTCGTATTGATAGACTGAGAGTATAAATACCAATATAAAATTCCTTCCTTAAATCTAAAAATTCTTGTAGTGCTCGCAATATATTTATCTCATTGTTGAATTCGCTACTCGATAGTATGTTCCCTAACTTGATAAAGTGATGATTACTTTCAAATGTGGGGTTGGATTCCTGTTTTCCTTCTGTTTGTTTTCGTTGTCAAAATGTTGAATATATAATTGTATATAATGTTCAACAATGGGCAAATGTGCGTCCAAACTTCGTCTTGTTGGTGATGATGATATGGGGTACCTGTGATCACAACAACCATTAAGGTCCAATAATGCCTTAATGAAACAGACGATAATGCCATAAACATGGATGATTTCTGGCCAGATAAATGAATCTATGAGGTGAATTGTAGTTTACAAGACTTTCTGTGAAGAAAGTTGGCTACACTGAGCAACATTCCTTTTTTATATTTTTAATTGGAATGTTTTGATTTGACAGGTCAAACAAACGGATGGAAACGCAATCCAATTATCGATTCGTCACCACAATTTTTCCTTTTTTCCACCATGATAGAAGATCGCTTAATCTTCAACCACAAGAAACAATGAAATGGGAGTTTCTTGAGGGGTCTCCGTTAATTATAGTGCAAAGTAGGTTCGCTTTAAATCATCAAATTAATTTAAGTTTTTTTAGCAATGCCGATCGCCCATGAGGTCTATAATCAGTCTTACATCATTTTCTAGTAGGCCAGCCAAGAATGCAGCATGCATGCATCAGTAGAATTCAAGCTAACAATTGATATATTATTGGAGGCAGGAAAATATTGATACAGATCTTAATGGATTTTGCTGTAATGGGACTCCCTCTTCACGCTTTCAGCAAATCAAACATGTATTTGCATGGTAGCACTGATTTAGATGGTTGCGCATGCCACACCAATGGTCGTTTTATTGTGACACCTTCATGTATTTATTTGATCAACTATAAGATTTCACAGTTTTACTGACGGATATAAGATTCACACTCCGTCGGTAATTTTTTTATCGACTAAATCACCGACGGAAAGCGTCCTTCGGCATCCTTTATACCACATTCCGTCGCTAACTCTGTTGATAAAAAAAAAATATTGCCGATGGTTTTACAGACGGAAAATACGCACCAAAAAAAATTCCCGCTAAAAATATACCGACGACTTAATTCCGTCGGTGATAGTGGCATATCCAGTAAATATTTTTCAGCTCTCAGTAAAGTGCCGACGGACTCCCTTCGTTTGCAATGTCATCAATGAGTGTGGCATTTCCACCACTCTCTATGAAATGCCAACGGACAGAATCTGTCTATAAATCTGTTGGAGTGTATTTTTAAATTTGTTTTTTTAAATTATTTAGAATAAATAATATAAATTAATAGTAAAAAAAATTATGCAAATAAAATTTTATTAAACATCAAAAATAAAAAAATAAAGTTAAATAATATTCATTACAAATTGAATGTGTTTCCAAAAAAATATTAAATTAGCACAATGGCGGAGCTAGAGGAGGCTGGTTGTCCCTGGAACCATATGGTCAAAAAGGGTGCGCACATGTATCACCACTCTTCGATGTTAAGTTCATGACCATTTGGCGAAGTTATTCATAATTCGCTGTGAGTTGCACGTATTTCTCGGTGAGATGAGCTGTGTGTTGTTCATAATTCACTGATAGTTGCTCATATTTTTCGGTGAGATGAGCCGTATGTTGCTGTAAGACCACAAACTCATTAGATTAGGTGATCGACACTGATTGGGAGCTCTCAATGGTTGAGACGCTATGGGCTGCCCGCAAGTTCTCGGCTATAGTGTTGAAGAGTCTGTACACCCGATTTGTATCGGGTCCACCAGACGATCCAACCTCTATCCACAAATCCGAATTGAAATCCAGATGGGTCGAAGGATCATCCCTATATCTCTCCCTCAACCGGTTATTATAGGTCTCCTAAAAATGAAAAAAGAAATCATCATATTCAATTCAATAAACATAATAACTTACAAAATAAAATGGTTGAACGAACATACCACAAAGTGTTGAGCACGGTTGTCAACGAACTGTTGCACCCCCTTTTAGCAGTCTTGACTTCGCACGTGCGTCTCTAGAAACAGCTCCATTGGTCTCGACTCATATCCAAGAGACGTAGCCTGTAAGAAAAAAAATTAATTAAGTAACAACAAATTATTTAATGATATATTTCATTTAAATTAATATTATCATCCGTTTCGCATGTGCAACAAATGGGACGAAGCCATCAGTGTGCGTTGTCATCGAACCATGAATTTTACGGTTCCGGTTGCAAGCACCGGACTATGAGCGTCGTGTGAACCGTTTAGACGTCACGTGCTCAATATATTGCGGCCAAATATCTTCTGGGATGTGTAGCGGTTTGAAATCCCTCTAGATCGCCACGTCGTTCCAGCCTTGGAGACCTTTATCTCTCGCATTTGTTTTTTGTCTTTTTTGTGCTTCATACCAAAAATCACGCAACCTACTTCCATAGTGACAAATTAGATTTTAAAGCATAATTTTTTTAAAAAAATTTAGTATTGTTTTCGATGTTAGCTAGTTGCCGCATGATTTTCCCACACCCTCCTCACAACATTGTCAAGTGTGCTATCCCACTCGAATTTGTGTTGTATATAAGTAATTTATTTAAAATAAAAATAATAATTTATATACAATTATATTAATAATTTATTAAAAATAAGCTGGAAATTAGAAATTAACACCAACCTCAAATTTGTCAAACCATGCATCGATATTCAGTATCCATTCAGGATGTTTGGATACTTGACTCCATTGAAATAATGGAATCTCCATCGACGATTTAAACGCCGATGATATTACTCGAGCGGCCTCAATATTTGTGAAACTGAAAATAAATTAAATTAATGAAATATTGATTAGTTGTTCATAAAATATGTTATAATAAAAAAAAACTAAAACTAAAACTAAAACTAAAACAAACTTACATTGAAATGTCGTCCTTTCACTATGCCTCGTACTTACAGGTGAATTGATTCCGCTGTGAAGGCACACCGCCTTTGCACTGTGAAACCACGCTGGAAGAGGTAGCATCGGTAGATGGCCCATGTGCCTCTTCTTGATTAGCACCTAAGGACATGTCATCCTCGCTGCTAGAAGAACTAGCTGCGACCCTATGTGAGCGACAAGGTGTTGATTTCGTTCTACGCATCTACACAATTTTATATGAATAATTACATAATTAAATTCGATTGTTAAAAAAAATTCGGCAACACCTCCCCTACACTGGAGACTACACAAAGTTTTCAAACCTGCAAATATTTACAATAGCCACAACCAATTGACCCCAGTAAAAAATGTATATAACCTAACATCTATACAAATAACAATTAAAATTAATAGAAATAATTAAACACATATCATGCAATAATAGAGTAAAATTGAGATAAAATAATTAAATTTATTCCTATATATTCAATTACTACTTACAAGATAAATTCGAAAATTAAAATTAAAATTAATAGAAATACTTAAACACATATCATTGAATAATAGTGTGAAATTGAGATAAAATAATTACATTTATTCATATATATTCAATTACTAATTTCAAGGTAAATTCAACAATAAAAATTAAAATTAATGGAAATACTTAAACACATATCATGCAACAATAGAGTAAAATTGAGATAAAATAATTAAATTTATTCCTATATATTCAATTACTAATTACAAGGTAAATTCAACAATAACAATTAAAATTCAACAAAGTGTTCAATTATTATGGCAATACAAACAAAAAAAAAATTGAACAAATTAAAAAAAAAAAACTATAGACTTTAGGAATGAAAAATGCTTACCTTAATAATGTGTTGATTTCAAGACTTTATCTGAATTATAAAAGTACACCAAAATAAAAAACATAACAAAAATAACAATAGCTAAAACAAAGAACAAATGAAAAAATAAAATCTTAAAGCAAATGAAAAATAAAAATACCTTTTAATTTGTTGAAGATATAACTAGAGATTACAAGCAAAAAACAAGAGATTTGAAGTAAATGAGAGGGAAAAAAACAAAAATGAGAGATGTCAAATGAAGGAGATGAAGAAATGAACTAAAGGGATGGTCGATGGGATTTATAACAAAGTTTTACAGACAGAATTCTCGACGTCCAATTTAAATAATATTATTTTTAATTATTCCATCGGTGATGTTTCGAAAATCCGTCGGTAAATTTTGAATTTCGCACCAGAATTTTTAATTACCTTCCATATTTTTCGCAGTCCGTTGGTAATTCTGTCGATGAATGTGTCCGTTGGTAATTTTGAACGGACTGTAATCCGTTCGCAAATTCGTCGATGATTGTGGCATTTGCGCTACTCTCTGTGAAAGGCCGACTGATGGTATTCGTCTGCAAAAGTCGTCGGTGATTGTGGCATTTCCAGTGAAGCTCTCTATGAAATGTCGATAGACTATAATCCGTCCGCATACAAATTCGTCAGTGATTGTGGCATTTCCAGTGAAGCTCTCTGTGAAATGCCGACGAACTGTAATCCATCTGCAAATTTGTCGGTGACTATAATCCATTGGTATGGACGTCGGTGATCGTGCACTGTGCATAAAAGATTGTGTTTGTATTGCCTATTTACCTTTCTGTAAAAACTTAAATTACAAACTGCCCATCACACAAAAAAATAACAACAGTTAACACTTATAAAATAAATATTTCGTGTTACAAAATATCATCCATAATATATATTAAATTATAAAAAAATGATTTACACTTTATGTGATTCTGATAGTTCATCGTCAATTGAATAGTTATCAGCTTTATTGTAATCTTCAATATAAATATCATCATCTCATCGACATTTGCTTGTCCGCTAGAGCTGAAAACAACAGTAAACTCCTCTACGTCAACATCAATAAGACTATCATCAAAAACATGAAAATTTGAATTTTCTTCCAAGTCAATGGAAGGAGCAACTCGATATGGTTCAACCAACTCACTAACTTGAAAGACTTCATCTCGCACACTTGTGTCTTCTTTCTCATCCTGAACAACCTCGACACGACCCCTGGGTTTCGTTTTTAAAACGGATAACCAATTAACTCTTGATCGATTCTTTCTAAAGGAAAGGGTGTATGTGTAATAAACTTGTTGACATTGTTTTGTGAAAATAAAGACATCGTTTACGCTGCGGAGTCTAACTTTTGAGTTGATTTTGATCAGACCATAGTGAGGATCAACTCTAATTCCTTTGTCAGTGGTGTCATACCAATAGCATTTGAATAAAACACTCTATTCTGCTTGTTCAGCCTGTTCCCTTCAGGTGAAATGCTTCTCACCCATTCGATAATTTCATCATAATCGATCTCACTCAACTCGTGATCTGACTTGATGGTGAACATCTGTGTTACGGTTGATAATTTATTGTGGTTCTTGCAGTCATCCCGTAATGGTTTATCAGAATCTTCAATAGATCAAAAACCTAGTTGCATCCGCATTAGGTTCTTCTTCTACGATTGGACATTGATTGACATTACCTTGATTCATTCTCATTGCATCTATAGCACTAGAAGTTGACCCAACCACCCTTTCTCCCATGCTCTTATTACGAACAAATACTTCTCCGTGTGCATACCAATACAGGTAATTCTCAATGAACCCTTTGTTTAGAAGATGCATCATTACAACATCTGGATGCAGATACTTTTTATTTTCACACTTCCTGCATGGACACCTAATACCACCTACAGTAAAATTTCTGGGAATAGATGTTGTGAAATTAATAAAACCCTGAACCTCGTTACAATAATCCATCATCCGCAATGGGTTGAATCTCGATACATCCATGAACGATCATCCATGACTTCTATCGAGCCTCTATAAAATTACAATGACAACATCTATTAATTAACTATATTAGGTAAATAAATTTCCAAAAATATTAGTTTACCTCGATATTATCCAACAAGCTAATTACAACTTCTCATAAATATTAATTATTAATTATCAACATCCATTATAATATCCCACATTGGTGGGTGAGGGAGTGGTAGCTGGTCTTATTAAGAGTGCTGGTTGCTGACTTGTCATACACGTTTTGGAACGTCAGGCTTAGATGTGGGCTCGCGTCACTAGAAACAAAACCGTAAGGGCAGTAAGGCCCAAAACAGACAATATATGGCAAGTTGGGCCGGACTGTTACATCCATACAAATTAATACATATAAATTTATGAAAATTACAACTCCGCAATAGCATTGATAAAAAGGACCCGTTAAACAACCTATTACTTATTTCACCACAACACATGTAATTCAGTAATTCAACAAAGTTTCAATAATTTACAAACAAATATAATTTTACAAAATCTAAAACAAACCATAAAAAGTACAAAATTATACATTCATACTACAAGTTTGTTTGAGAAATAACAATAAACATGTACATACACTAACAAAATATATATACTAAAAAAACAATAAAATTGACATTTAAATGTTAAAATTAAAAAAAGATAGATTTACTTACAGAAAATGATAAAATCCATAATAAATCAGAACATGGATGTTGTGACCACAAAACTTAAAGAAATATATATGACTTGTGTTAAGAAGAGGGGGATTTTTTTTGGGGGGTGATTGTTTGCAGTTTGGGATGAAATAATTTTATCGGTGATTCCATCGATATTTTTGACAGAGAATTGGTCACATCACTATACGGAGATCCGAGTTTGAATCCCTGGTGAGTCGTCGGTAAAATCACCAGTAAAAACTTGCACGTTAGCGAACCGCCTTTTTTCTTTTAATTCTGAATATTTTGTCTGTAATTTCATCGGTATATATCGACCACATTATTTCATCGGTTTAATTTCTAATTAGCAAGCTAATTAACAATTAATAGAACTTGATTCTCGCTCAAAATCGATGTCATATAGCGTTGTTACCTATTCTTTGGGACCATATAAATATATATAATACATCTAAAGAAAAAAACCAAAAAAAAAGAAAAAAAAATTGAAAAACATTGAAAACAATTGAAATAAATATATCATTAAGCTTCAGAATTTCAAGAATTGAGCTGAAAATAAAAGTTGCTAAGATGGTAGAATTCATCTCCTGACAAAAACAGTTCTAGTTAAAGGGAAACAATATGAAGACAAGATTTCAGGTTGACCGAACTAAAGTTTTAAGAAAATCAAGTTTGGAGAATTGTTTGTTTATCTTTACAAACTTACTACGCAAAGCATGCTAAATACTGGTTGGAGAGAATCAAAATATACAAGGTTGGAAAAACTAGCAGTCCAATATGGACTAATAAAGACCCTTTAAATTGGAAAATTGAATTTGGGAAGTAAAAATCAAAATTGGATGTTTAAGGATTTGATTTCAGTTTTTTAGGGTTTAAACGAATTTATTGAGACTTAATTGCAAGAAAAACTAGTTTTTGAGTTTAATGTGGGCTTTAATTGGAAAAAAAATGAAGTTTAGGGTTAAATTGCAATTTTGAAAAGATAATTTGGTCAAATCGGGAGCCTAATTGCATAAATATTAAAGTTTGATGATCAATTAGAGACTTAATTAAAGGAATTAAAAACGAAGGACCGATTTGTAAAATACGCGAGGGACTCACATTGATTTAATCAAGGGTCAAATTAAAGAAAATTGAAAGTTCGTTGATCATTCAAGGTCAAAAGGCACAAGTTAATAACCAATGATCAAATTAGAAAAGGCACGGAACTTTGGGGATGATAATTGAGTTTGACATGGGTAAAATTGCCTGAAATTAAAAGTTGAAAGGAAATTACGAGTGCAATTAAAAGAAATCAAGAGATTAAATTTAATTTTGACCAAATTCTAAATTAAAAACCATAATTTCTTGGTGGTTAACGTAGATGAAATGTCGTCTGATTCATGTTCAAAACGCACTGTTTGGAATAGAGGGCAGATGAGATAACATCTGCCTACTATTCATTTTCTTCTTTGGGTAGTTCTAAGTTAATCAAGTTGACATCTTCAAACGAATCAATGTGAAGCTAATGACCTCCAAATTGAGCAAGGTTGTATCTAAACAAAAAGTGTGCATCTTCTCTACTAACTTCAGTTGATCTCTAATGATGTTTACATTAGAGTTGCCTCAACGAAGCCTTGAAAGTGTTCAACTCAGTCAACCTTGACTATGATACCTATTATGTAAAACCATTGAGTTTTTTCATGTGTGCACACTTCAAACCTTCTTAGTGGGTATTGATTAAGAGTTGGTCATATTTCTCTTAAGAACAAAAGGTTAAAAACAACTTTTTGCCCTCCAAGTTTCGTAAAACCATCAAAATCTCAAAAATCAAGTTCATTGTAAAACTACCATAGAGAAACAGCAAAGTATAACGCTTCTAATTGTTAAAATGCACCTAAAAACCATCTATTTGGATTAGAGGATCAAGAATTTATCAATCATAATCAAACCTTGATCAAAATCCTAACTTGAAACCATATAAATATCCTTGAAAAGTCAGAGCAGGAGAGAGAGAAACAAGAGGAGAGAAAATATTGATAAAGAGATCATAATCGCAAAGGTTAATGAGCCAAGCACAAAGATTTCTTTAGCTTTGAAACGGTAGAATTTGTGTAGGTAAAATTTTACAAAAGAGAGCAAACGGAACAACAACCATTGATTGAAGTTTCAAAGGTATAAACCTTCTCTAAATTAATAGGTGATGTCCACGAGGCATATCTCTAGCTTTTCCTTGCATGTTTTAATGATGTTTTGAACTTGTTTTGGAGTTACATTGTGTTGAGCTTCGATTTTGATTATTGCATAAAAGTTTTATTTTTTCTTAGTTGAATCCTGATTTGATTTTCTTATTGATGTTATTGGATACCAATAAGATATGTTTCTGATTTTTTTTTATGGAATGAAGTTGTTTTGGAATCTCCTAAAAGTGACAAGAGGCCTTTGATGTTTGTTTTGGTGCATGTTCTTGATTTCTAGGTTTGTGTGAGTCATATTGACTGTTAAAATACCAATTTTAAATCTTATATTGTTGAATATGCTTGCTATTTAGGTTTGATAGTTTTGGAAATTGAAACCTCATACATGTTTTTTATGATTTGTTATTTGTTTTGATTTAAACATGTGTAACTATGGCAATGTGGTACATAAGAACAAAAAGCAAGAGGTTGGGAGGCTTAAAAGGCGAATTCTGGGTTGAATAACATTTTTGCATATCTGGGCAATGTTATTTGTATAAACATTGCCTTGGCTACTTAATTTTGACCATTTGTGCTTCACTTATTTGTATCAACATCTTTATATGAGTTTGTTAATCAATAATCTAGAGTTAATTTGCATCAATAATTTTTTTTTTTCCGAGTTTTAATTCTAGAGTTTTGTTTTTGCATCAAAACCTATTTTGATCAAATCGTGATTATTTGTTGATAATTATTGATGCTTGATGATTGATTATTGTTCAATGATTGATTCCCAACATGTTTATGTCTTTGATTAGTTCATATTTGGTCTAGATCTTGATTCATGTTGTTCGACATGTTCTTGTTATTCTTCATGTTCTTGAGTTTTCTTGGTTTTTATCTGTTTTTTGAAAAAAAATTTCATGTTTTTTGCAAGTTTGGTTCATTTTAAGTTTTGGTTTTTGTTTTTTTTCCTATTCAAATTAGTGTTTTTTGTTCAATTTATGGTTAAACCAAAAGATGTTGGCCTATATTTCAAAAAATGTTAAAAAATTATTCATGGAAAAAAATGTATTATTCACTTTTAATATAAGGATAAAAAAACATACAAAATGGTTAATATCCAAAATATTATTAGGGATATTTATTATTCACTTTAAATATAAGGATAAAAAAAATGTATGGGGGTTAATATCAAAAATATTATTGGGATACAATTCATTCATTTCTAATGTCGCCCGTCCCCGCGTGCTGTCTGTGGTGATTTTTGCTTGTTGGTTTGATTGGTTCTTGAGAGTTGCCACCTAGTATTTGATTGAAGGTTACTAGGAAACCCGAATGCACTGATCGTGTCAGAGATTCACGGGTAAAGGACTGCTTGTGACCAGGGAAGATATTAGCACCCCTATTACACCCTACTTGAGGTAAGCTGCTTTGCAATTTGATGTGATTTAAAAGGTTTTGAAAGTTGTCATGCCAATGATTTCATAAAAAAGAGAAGAAAAGTTCTTCTCAATAAGGAGATTCTTATCTTATCAGGTAAAGATAACCTAATTGCTCTAGCATCAATAAAAACAAAATAAACTTTTCTATTTAATATCAAGAATATATCTTACATATAAAATTATAATCCCGGATACCAAAAGAAAATATTTTTTGATATTTTTTGAAATATGAACCAAATTCAATGCAAATTTAAACTTTTATTATTTTTTCTTTTTTTCTTTTTAGTTTTAATCATTCCAAACATACATAGAAAAAATAATAACAAAACACGCACTCAAAACACTCTTCTTGTACTATGTTTAAGCACACACCCATTACATGTTTACAAATCAATCAAAATTCAAACTAACCCAAACAACACATTAAAAAATTTTAAATTTACAAAATGAACCCCTAAAAATTCAGGAACAGTGCTGGGAAGCCCTCTGAAACTGCAGAAACAGTAGTAGCGCGTTGCTCCACTCGCCACCGCCACTAGCGCGGCGTGGGTTCACGCATCGCCACCAATGAAGGCAACAAAACCGGTGGATCAAGAACTTCTTCTTCTTCTTCTTCTTCTCTGTCTTCCTATACCGTCTATGAGGGTCACCACCACCTGCAACGAGGGGAAAAATGCACAAACAACAGTTGATTTTTATTTTTCTTTCTTTTTAGAGTTGTTCTCAATCTTCTTTCTTCTGTTTTCGGTTCATTGTTCTTTCCTTCTTCAGGTGGCGGATCTGACGGTTGTAAATCTAGCGGTGGTCATAGCCGTGGATGGACCTGTCAGTGCTTGAAGGCTTCGTTGTGGAGGAGAACGGAGTGGTTGTCCGGTCGGGGCAAAAGGAGACATGGCGTCTACGGCTGAAGAGAGAGACCGTGGGTCTGTGGAGATGGGGAACAACTCTACCCATTCTCTGGTTGAGGGAGATGAGGTTGTTCTGTGGTGTTACTTGTGGTCAGT
>Ga0325403_1001984_pt1 | contig 17762 bp, 13 predicted proteins | sample PopdelMetagenome_19_FD_205665 | JGI IMG/M metagenome (GOLD analysis project Ga0325403, IMG submission 205665) | Populus deltoides microbial communities from Bellville, Georgia, United States - Xylem-PdKOR-R4 | ecosystem: Host-associated > Plants > Phyllosphere > Stem > Wood/Secondary xylem...
GCGAAAAGTTAGTGGATCTGTGAGAGAGAAACAGGAGGCAGTGGCAAATTCAAACACTTGTGTTTCTGTACTAGGTGGTTTGCTGAATATACTAATTGCGTGTCCATAGATATTATTTTTAAAATATTTTTAATGTCATCATATTAAAATAATTCTAAAATACTAAAAATATTTAATTTAAATTTTTTAAAAAATATAATTCAACTATATTTCCAAAACGCAATCTACAAAAATTTATTAGCTTAACTAGTTGGATATAAAAAAATTTAAAAATTAAGCTGAAAAAATAAAAAATATTAAGATTGGTTTAACCTTATTTAATATTAAATAAAAAATTTTAATAAAAATTCTATACTAAACTAAAAAAACAAACTAAAATATATAATAAAAATAATAAAAACTCTAAACTCAATTCTTTAATTAATATTAAGCCAACTTGTAAAACTCAGAACTCAAATTATAATTATTATTTGGTTGATTTAATTTTATGATAAAAATATAAAAAATAATTTATCTTCGTTTAAATATTAAAAAAATAAAATTAAATAAAAAAGTTATTCTAAATAATAAATTAAAAAACAAAATAACTAAAAAAAAAAAAAATCCAGTCGTGTTCGACTGGAATGAACCAGAAAAACCAGGGGCGTGGGCACGAAGGAGGACCACACGCTTAGCTTCTTTTTTTTTTTTTTTTTTTGTATAAGGCACATTCCAAAAAGAAAACGATAGGCCATTTAAGTAAAATACTCGCTGTGGGGGATTCAAGCCCGTGAGTTTAGAAGCACCCCCACCCCACATTTACATTTGAGTTGCCACGTAATTTTGATCTAAAATAATTAGAACACGAATCCATGACTGCAGAAGCACCTCGCACTATGAACGGTGAAACCGACTCTTTATTTTATTTAGTTGTTGGTATAATCATCCTTTTTTTTTTTTGTGTTTATTACAATGGTTAAATGTGGTCTGAAACTATGGGTGATCATTTTCGGTTTGGTTCAATTTTTATTTATAAAAATAACCAAATTGAAATTTTGTAAAATAAAAAAATTAAAACCGAAACCGGTTCAAACCGACCAGTTTCGTTTATATTCGGTTCGATTATTTTATATTAAAAACTGAAACTCAATTGACCTATTTTGATTTTGTTCGCTTGGGTTTTGGTACGGTTCGGTTCGGTTATTTTATATTAAAAACCAAAAACTATATTGTTTTTTGGGGTTGTTTTTAGTCTTTCTAATGGGCTTGGTTTCGGTTTGGTTCGATTTTTTTTGTTTAATTTTTCAGTTTCAAGCTTATAAAACCGAAACCGAACCAAATATTTTTTAAAATATTCTAATCAGTTTTTTTCATGGTTTGATTTTTTTGGTTATTTGTTTTTGGTTTAATCGGGTTTTTTTCCCACCCCTATCTGAAACAAGAGGTTGATTAGATCATTATTTAAGGTGGGTTTCTAATTGAATTGAGTTAGAGGTTGATTTGATAAGATTCAATTAACCCAACTAGGTTTATAATAATCTCATCAAACTTAATCTATGATAGGCAAGGTTAACAATAAGAAAAGTAAAAATAATAACAAAACACTTTATTTTAAATAAAAATAATTGACTCGAATTAATCTAATAATTCACAAGTTGATTCGATAATTTGAAGACTTGAGCTTTTTTTCTAGGTCAATTTCGGATCAAATTTTACAATTGATGAATAAATTAGTTTCTTATATTATAGCATTGAATATTTGAATCTTGAGAATACTATGTGATATTAATAACTTGTTTAAAGTTCTTTGTGTGTGTGTGTGTGTGTGTGGGTGTGTGTGTAAGATGACTTAATTGTTATTAAATAATGATAATGTCCCAAAAAATCCAAGCAGCTTAAGAATAAGACGTGTTAGATAATAAGTTAATCTCTTGGTTTTGGCAATCTGATCCATTCTCATTAGCCAAGATGGTTGATTGTTGATGCATGATACCTACGAAAAATCTTCTTTCATGAATTTTAAATTCTACGATGCTTAAGTAAATATTTTATGAGAAAAAAAAAGTAATGATATTTTAGAGAAAAACTCTGAAAATAAATATGCAATAAAGAATGGAGATTGAGAACCCTCTTCTTTTAAGGATCTCATGGGTCTTTATAGCCTATTATTTTTACCTTTTAGTCGAGATGAAAACTAAAAGGCCATATTTTTTCTAATAACATTAAATCATCTACTATGTGTCAAAGAATGAAAATATCTCTAACTCATTAGAGGAAAAATATCTTTGACTCATCAAAGAAAAAATATCTTTCACTGATCAAAGAAAAAAATATCTCTGACTCATTAAAATCTCGTGGTCTAATTATAGAGCCTAACAAGATTCTCAGAGCCACATGTACTTAGGCTTGATAGTTGGTTGAGCCTGGGAATGCTAGGTTTGATAGCTCGTTAGCCTTATATATGTTTAGGCTCAATGCTTGGCTGAGCCCAAAAATACCGGATCTAGCAACTTGTCAGACCCTTATATGTTTGGGCTTAGTGCTTGGGTGAACCCAAGGATGTTGGGTCTGACAGCTCACCCGACTAATAAATATATTTGGACTAAACGCTTTGCTAAGTATAAGGATATTAGGTCTAGCAACTCATGCAACTAATATACATTTAGGCTGAGCACTTGAATAAGCCAAAGATTGTTGGGTTTGATAGCTCACTAGACCCATATATGTTTGAACTTATGCTTGGTTGAGCCCAATAATGTTGAGTATGGCTGCTCATCAATCTTGTAAATGTTTAGGCTCAATGCTTGGCTGAGCTAAAAAATATTAAGTCTAGCAGCTCGCCCAATATATATATATATATATATATATATATATATATATATATATATATATATATATATATATATATATATATATATGTTTGGGCTTAGTGTTTGATTGAGTCTAATGATGTTGAGTTATCACTCTTCCTCTAGTTTCTTTAAATGAGAATCTAGGTAAAAACAAACATGTTAATCCATCAATAGCCCTTCAAATCTTTGAGTATTCAATACATAAAGATTTTGAAAGTATATCAGTAATAAATAATCTTTTTACCTTCTCTATAAGATTTGTCTATCCCATATAGAACTATTAGGATTCTCGTGGTCATATGGCTCGTTTTTATAACCCTAGCCATGTATGCTCCCAACTTTTCTTTTACTTTCATTCTTTGTAACTCTTAAAAAATAATTTGATGAAAAATTCTTGAACCAATCTCGCTTTAATTTAAGAAGAAAATTGCCACCTTAGGTATTTTCCACTAGAAACTTCTTCTTCTTCTTCTTTTACTTTGAATAAAGAAACGGACCTGAAAAGAGTTAAATGTATCCCTATAAATAAGGATGTTATTGCCTCTAATGAGAAGTTCAGGTTCCAACCTGGAAGTAGAGAAAGCAATAGGGGGTAGTGGTCTATCATATTGGGCCCTAGAATTAGAAGGGATGAAGCCCCATCATCTGCCACTAGTAGGGGGGAGAGTAACTTTCCTACTAAGAGAAGTCTTTCTCTCATCATTGCTAGTGAACCTCAAGGGAAATGAATGTTACCTCATGCCCTTGAGAATGATGCCCCGAGCACTCTAAGTGTAAAAGACATTGAATTCATTAATGTTTAGCAAGTAGAAGAGTACACAACTCAAATGTCTATTGTTATAACCCAATTTTAGGTTTTCCCTAAAAATGCTCTTTTCTTTTGAAATATAAAAAAAATAGAAAAACAACAAAAAAATAAAAAAAGGTTGGCAACTTGGCAAAAGCAAGCCAAAAAAGGTTTTAAATGCATGGAGGAACCAAATTGAAATTTTAGACAAAATTAAGAGCCCAATTGTATCCCAACAAACATAAATTTGAAGACAATACAGATTTAAGGTTAAATTAAATGATTATCAGATGGATTTACATAGAAATTAAGTCTACAGACTTAATTAAACTTTTAATAGGCCAAATGATTTAATCATGTGCCTAATTAAAGATTTGATTAAGTTTAAGAATTAATTTGGGTCAAATTAAAAGATTTAATTAAGTTTAAGGACTTAATTGAACTTTTAATGGGTCAAATTAATTTTATTAGAGATTTAATTTGTGAAAAATTAAGTTTGGAAGCTTATTTTTGGCTTAATTAAGAAGAATGAAATTTTAGAAGATCAAATTTAGTCTTTCCAATCTAAATTCCGTGAAATCATGGATACAATTAAATGATTACTAGACTAAATCTATAGACTTAATTAAACTTTTAATAGGCTAATTTAATTTAATCATAGGCTTAATTAAAGGTTTGATTAAGTTTAAGAATTAATTTGATTCAAATTAAAAGATTTAATTAAGTGTAAGGACTTAATTGGACTTTTAATGGGTCAATTAATTTTATCAGGGACTTCATTGGTGACAAATTAAGTTTAAAAGCTTAATTTGAGCTTAATTGAGAAAATAAAAATTTAGAGAATCAAATTTAATCTTTCCAAGCTCAATTAAGTGAAATCATGGATCAAATTGCAAGAAAATCAAAGTTTGAGGTCAATTAAAAGTCAAATTGAAGAAATTCAAGAGCAAGGACCTCTTTGAAAAAGACTTGCAAAGTCGAGGGACCTAATTATGCTAAAATAGGAGTGAACTTGAACAAATTTTAAGCTCAAGGCTTAATTAAAAATGAAATTGAAAATATCCAAAGTCATAGGCCATATTGAAAAACACGTTTAAATCAGGGAGCGTTTTTGAAACTTTGCATGAGTGAAACTGAATTGATTCTTAAAATCAAAATTCAGTTAAGAACTTTATTAAATAGATTGAAAGATTGAGAGTTGAGATTAGAAGAGGAAGTTTAAACTTAAATTAACCCTAAACGCCAAAAGTGCGTCGTTTCATTTAAATATAATGCCAAACAATATTGTTCATTGTCTTTTTTCTCTTCATCAAAAAAGCTTGTTGAGAAGCCACTTTTCAAAGCCATTTAATGCACCACCTACGCCTCAAATAAGATGACAAAGATACCCTCTGGTAGAGCTCAGCCCGTACTACACTCTTAGCCGTATTATTGTTGGTTTGCCACCCAAGAAACCATTAAAAAGTTGACTCAAAGTGTCTGATCCAACTAGGCTTACAACTTGATTTTTACAGTGTCATGTTGTTGGTTTGTGGTCAATAATTGTGATCTTTCCAATGAGAATTAAGAGCTAAGATTTATGTCAAATAAAGATCACATATCACTCTTTCATCCACTATAAATAGGGGTAAAATCCATTAAAAATGAGAGGAGAAAAATGAGAAGGAGAATAAGGGAAGCAAAAACCCTTTATACTAAATATATATATATCGTTATTGAGTTTATAGTTTTTTCATTAACATGGCATCCCTGTCTGGATTTATTAGTTTATTGAAACTCCATTATACACTTTTGAGGTGCATCTTTAGTCTGCTGAGTTGCTTATCACCTTACGCAAATAGATTTCATTTGTTTAAATTTTTATTTAACAAAAATAAAAATTCTAGAATATTTGTAAAAATAATATTCCATTATCTTATTATTTTATTTGAGATACATATTATTATTTTTTGAATAATGCGTTATCATCATGTGTATACCCTTTTATTTGTTTCATGCATAACATGTACTCTGAAGATTTTGGGTTGAATGTCCCTCATTTTTTTATCCTTTTTTTTTCTTTAACACTACATAGGTTTAGATGGTTTAGTATAAATAGAATCTCGTATACATGTTTTGACTTGCATAAAATGTAATCTATCTGACTGCACATATTGTTACCATCATGGATTGTCCTAGTTAATTTAATTATCCATTTTCCTAGAGGCTCGCAAGCATTATTATAATTCAGAGTCTTTTCAACTGAAATATTAACAATTGATCTACCCATGTTAATAAGAAATGACATTTAAAAGCATGTAATGCAGGTTATAATTCATGACCATGAAAGAAAGGATACATAAATTTCAAATGGTGTTTAAAGGTTCAAATACACAAGATCATTTATTATATGGGGAGCTTATTTTTAGGCTTGTTACTTTGACTTTTTATTTTACTGATTGATCTCTTTTCAATCTCAATTATCCAAGTTATATCTTGTACTGTGTTGTTGACATTTTATCTTCAAGTTTGGACTTTGCATCATCATAAAGGACGCTTTAAAAAGTATTTTATCCTTTTTCATTTTTTGTTTCTCTTTTTGAAGCTTGATTATTTGAAAATTTTTAGTTCACCATATGTTAGCTCTCTTTTGTAATGTTTTTATCCCTTTCATATTTTTTTCTAATTTTTTCAGAAAATATCATCGATTATCTATAGATTTTCAAAACATGCTCTAAGTGTGGGCAGTGATCTTAGTCTGGGTTATTATTCAGGTAATACTTAAGGTTTAAAAAAGGATAACAAAGATATATATTCTTTCTATTAAAGGATTATCAAAGATAGTCTTTTGTCATGTCTATTTTAACTTAATTTTTTTACCCTCAATTCAAAAATATGTTCCTAAAAATCCAAAACAATAAAATTCACAAAATATGTTTTTGATGCATTTTGTTCATTCACATGCTCATTTTGTAATTTCCAATTATTTTTCTCTTGTTGGTATCTTTTGAAAAAATAAAATTCAAAGAAATATGTTTTTGACGCATTCACGCCCATTTTGTAATTCTTGGTTTCTTATCGAATTAACATTAGCATTGTTTTTCAAAAACACTAAAATACAAAAAAAAATCAGAAAATCAAAAATAAAAATAGAATGCAAAACAAGAAAATTAAGGGACCAAAACAAAATTGAGTTACTTGGAGACTAAGTAACTAAAAAGAAGATGACAAAATTTATAAACTATAAATAAGTTAGTGAATTGTAGAGAAAGAGTGACTATTATATAAAAAAACTATTCATCATATATTCCACAAAAACCCTAACCATAATAGGTAGAGAGAAAATGTGTTAAAAAATAGGGAAAAAAAACAAAGAGAGAAAATGGGGGGGGGGGGGGACTGTTCATTATATTTCTTTCTCACACTCTCCTAAAACCCTAACAAAAAAACCAAGTGGAGTCACCATTCTATCACATTTGATAATGTGATAACCCGTTTTTTTTCCTAAATGGCGAAAGGATTTTTTTATTGTAGAGAAGGAAAAAAATCTTATGCTATGAATACAAGTCATTACTTAGTATTATGATCACTAGAAAACTAATTGGTCTTTAGAGTTCTAAGATAAGAGACTTGTTATGATAAAAAAAAAAAAAAGAAGATATTATCATCCTAAAGCATTCTACCTAAGATAAATTGCATTGCTACTTGTTTTCTATTTCTAATGATTTGTTATGCCTAAGACTGATGCTTTATTTAAATAAAGAGAATGAGTATACTGTAATGAGTTAAACCCTGTATAGACAAGTGAGTTCAAGCCTATCCATTCTAAAGTCCAAATCATTTTTATCACTCTTAATTCCTTGATAAATTAACATATCTTCAATCATTTACTCTCAATTATAACCTATAGCTATTAATAGTCTATCAAGTCAAGTCAATAAATAATTAGGTGAACTTTTATTAGGCTCATTAAACCAACCCAAATACTAGGAGGATTTGTCACTAAACATTTTGTTTATACAATATTGGGCTATGGATAATGACTTGTTCAAGCCTATCTATTAATGACTTGTTTAGGTTCATTTATTCTAGTACCGAGATTCACTTCTAATTTTTACTGAATGAGATTTTTGTGCTCTGATCCCAAATATCCAAGCAATAACTATTATAGGTTGATCTATTTAAATATAGATTCTAGTGACATAGATGTTTTTGATTTACTAAGAAAAATTAATACCCCTGATTGACACTTAAATGTTATCGGTGAATATTAGACTTGAAGGCTTGAAATTTAAAAAGAAGATATGTTTTAAAAACAAGAGAGATCAAAGTGTTACTCCTCATTAACATTTAAGATAACAGCTCGTTATAAGTTCATTTATCTCAAACACTATAAGTGAATAACAAAATATTTATTTTTTATGTGTTTTTAAAAAAATAAGTTTTTTAAATGGGTTTTGGAATATAGGTTGAACCCTCAGTGAATTTTATAAACAAGTTATAAAACTAAATATAAATATATGTATGAGTGTGAACATAATACTTTTATGAAGAAAAAAAAACAAACCTACACATAAATAACACAAAGGAATGACAAAGAATATCAATCTGAGCAAAATGCAAACTTTATAGGATTTAACCTAAATACATAAAGACCCAAAAAACTTGAAAACACATTAAATATATTTGCAATAAATGTTCATCTATAAAATACATCATTTTAAAAAAATTAAACAAACAAAAGATTTAAGTGTCCACACATATACATAATCGATCTCAACAATCGTTCAAACCTAAAAATCTCATCCCAACACACGTCCAAGTTAATAATAAACCAAAATAATTATTTAAAACAATTTTAGGTTTCAAAATCTACCTTCTAGAGTAGATAAGGTGAACCGAAAGAGGCTGGAACCATAGTGAGAATAAGCAAGTGGTGTCGTCCATAGAAAGCAACATTTGTTTCTTTTTCAATAGTTATGAGAGTGTTGATCACCTCCAAAAGTAGAGGAAGATCTAGCCATTCAAAGCTCAATCTTTTTTTTTTCTCTTGATACTGGTTTTTTAGGGAACTTGGGTTGTAACACGTCATTCAACTAAACCATGGAAAGATGAGGTGTATAGCCTAGTTTGCAAGAACTACCTCTTCTTTCTCTTTCAGATCATGGTGGTAATATTGGTCACCGTCAGTTGGTGAGGGAGAATTGTTGCCATGATGATTTATTTTTAGAATTTTGATTTTTTTTGTTTTCTAATAAAAGGAGGTTGGGCAAGTTAACCAAAGAGTAAGAAAAGATAAGAAAGGGGTTAAAGATGTGTTTTGGTGGCTAGAATGGTGGTGCTTTACCTGAATCCAATAAGGTAAGTTGAGATATGATTAGGATTTTCTTGTTTTGTTTTTTTGGTATTTTGGTGGGAGAGAATTATCCCTCATTAAGTTGATAAGTACGAAAACAATGCCATGTTTGTAAATAGAGAAATTATGGAAAGAGGTAACGCGTTAATGACACCAAGAAGCAAACTAATTGACTCATCAAGAGCATTTTTTCCTTATTAAATTTGGAGTAGTTGAAAAGATTGAAGCAAGATTTTAAAAGAAATGGTAATTACTCGTTATTTTGAAAATGATCTTTATTTAAAAGAAAAAAAGTTTTCAACAAAAATGACATGTCAAGAAACAAATACTTTATTACTATTTAAGGTTAAGAAAATGAAATGCATGATGATTTATTGAGTAATCAAAGAGCATATATGATCTATATCAAGGTTCTAATGTATAAGAATTATAAGGATAAAGTCACAAATAACATAAACAACCATGTACCTATATAAAATTGTAATTGTGATGGTGATGAAAAGTCTATGAAATAGAGTTTTAAAGTTAAGTGTACAAGAGGGCACATAATTGATTAAAGAAGTGGCAGTTTGAAATGCATATGAGTAGAAATAAAGAGGGATGAATACCTGATATAATAAGGTAAGGCCATATTATATAATATGATGACCTTTTTTTCAACAAACCTTATATGTTCATGTGTGTATGGTGGTGATATGAGATGTTAAATATCAATTTTAGTAAAAGTATGAGCTAGACTTTGATATCCTCCATCTTCATCGGTAAATATTATTAATGGTGGTTTGAAAATGATTTTCAATGACATTCTTAAAATGATAAAAAATATTGTTAGAACATTTGATTTTAATTTTAAAGGACATAACAACATATACTTTGTAAAATAATCAACAAAAATCACATAATATCTAGAGTTTTTAAATGATGTAATTAGAGATGCTCCCAAACATTTGAATAAATGACTTGAAAAGGTTTATTCACTAAACATATGAAAAATTAAAAGATAACTTGTGACTTTTATTATAATAACATGAATCATAAGAAGACTTAAAATTGGATGCTTTTGATACATGAATTCTTAGACTGGAAATAAAATTTTATTGAATAGAAGGAGATGGTTGACAAAGTCGTTAATGCCATAAGTTCAACGTAGCGGTGGTAAACACAAAATAGAAGAGTGATGATGTCTATCTATACATGTTTTTTATAGTTCGGCCTTTGGTAAAAAATACCTTTTTGATCAAATCCTTCATAAGAAAACCATATGGAAAAAATTCAATAAATATATTATTTTGCTTACAAAACTGAGAAATTGATATGAAGTTTTTTTTTTTGAATATAGGATGCACATAGTATATTATCCAATGTAAATATGGTCGTGAATGAATTAAGTGGATTAGAACCAATATGAGAAACAAAGACACCATTACCATTACCAACTATCACATTTTCATTCCTAACATAGTCATAGTGCATTGTAAAGTTTTACAAGTTTGATGTTTTGTAATGCGTTACTCTAAAGTCAAGCACTATGAAGAAACTTGAGTCAGTAGCAATAAGGTTAACCTATAACTTAGGTAGCTGGAATTTTGGTTTGGGTTTGAATAAATTAATCTTGGCACTGTGGTTGAGTTTATCACATAATTGGCAAACTATTATGGATTGACCACATTGATGACTATGATGCCAAGGATTTAACTATTGAAAAGACATACAAGAATTATTATATTTGTTACCTTGAGAGGGAAAATTATGAGATTGGACTTGAGGTGAATAAGAATTTTATTGATGAGAAAATTAATGATGATTCATCTTGTTATTTCATTAAAATCCACTATTATGTTGTTGACTTCCTTTATTTTTATAGGTAATATTGCTATCTACATGTGAAAATTAGGAAGAAGTAATATAATTTTTTATATTTTTATTATCTCCATGTTACTGAATCATCTTCTTATTAAATAATTTTTGTAAAAATCTTCAAAAATGATGGTCGAGTCATGGATGCGAATAGTTATGGTAAGCTCTTTGAATTCATCTTCAAGGCCATTGAGTGTATGAGTTATTAACTCCTCATCACTAAAATGATTATTGATCAATGTCAAGTCATCAATGATGCTTTTGTTCTTGATCATGTATTCATACACTACCATTCCTCCCTTAGTTATCCTTATTAACATAGACAATAGGGTGATCATTTGAGTATTAGATTGATTTGCATAGTTTTTCTCAAGGTTCTTCCAAGCTTCTATAGAGGTTTTGTAGCTAACAATGCTAGAATTAGTTATGCTATGGATGATGGTTTAAATTACTAAATGCACAAGTCAATTCATGTCTAAGCCAATAACAGTGACTTGAATTTATTATTGGTGGACAAGGCATTGAGTCATAAACAAATCCAAGAATATCATAACTAAATAATAATTTGGGTATTTGAGACTTCTATGAAAAGTAGTTTCCTCCTCCATTTGAAAGTTTGAATGATATTTGAGATGGGGTATTCAAAGTGATGTGATTAATACCTAGTATAGTGGTGTTTAGAGTAACAACAACTAGATTATCATTGGAGGTTGTATTGTTAAGTTAGAGGGAGATAAAAGGTCAACATCAGGAATTCTAAATTAAAGGATTTATTGTTATGGAGACAACAAGACTATGATACCATAATGAGTATTCATTATGAATAAGATAAAATATTGTAGATATGTTTTTATCTTGTTTTTATACTCACTAAATGTCACAAAATATATAGAATCCTAATATGTAAAATTCGTTGAGCTATACTTAGGAAGACAATTAAGATGAAAAACTTGCTAAATCGATCAACAACATTTTAGGCATGATCTAGGGATAATTATCAACCAGTCATTCCTTTATCATCATAAGTTTCTAATTATAATCACATTTATGATTTTGGCATATCAATTCTTAAATTTGCAGAAGTATCCCGCTTGTTTTTGTATTTCGAAAGCGCTTTAAAAAAATTTAAAAATATTTATTTTTTTCTTTACTTTAAATAATTTTTTGTTTGGTATTTCTAGATCGTTTTAATGTGTTAATGTCAAAAATAATTTTTAAAAAATAAAAAAATGTTATTTTGATACATTTCTGAACGAAAAACACTTTGAAAAACAGTTACTACCACACTCTCAAACACTCCCTAGTCACGTATCTAGCTTCTTATGCTTTGAAAAGATTTAAGAGGGATCATATTTTTTTTATTTGATTTATTCGCACAATTATTGCTTCTTTCATGTTAACAAATTATTTCTTTTACCTTTGTTATGTGTAAAATAACATATAATAATATAAAAATAAACAATTAACATCGACCGAAAATTAAATTTTGGATTTTGTTAGCTATTGTACTAAGAGTATTTCAATGTGCAATCTTATAATTAATTATTCTATAACATTGTTGAATTATAATTATGTAAATATTTTCTAATTTAACATTATAATTCTTATAATAATTCTAAAAAAAATCAGCTTAACTTCTTATTATTTATTGAATTTAGTTATTAATCTTTTCTATTTACTCTTCATTTATCATTATATTTGTGTCATTCTCCACTCTATCTTTCTAATAAATATTTTCATCAAAATTGATGAAAATACTCTTATACAAGAAGCTTAAATCGAAAAAAAAGACTCTTATTTGAAAATATTTTTCAAATATTTTCGTTTCCTCACTTTAAGCCATGTCTAAAAGAGGAAGAAATCATATGACCACAATAAAACTACTCATGAAAATTTTCATGTGTTATTTGAAACAAAATAGAAGGATCTATAAGAAATGATAAAAAAGAAAAGAAGAAAGCCTAGTGGGATCAAGAAAATGAAGAACAATCAAGATTACTAATCAATAAGAGATGAAAACACATGTCCTAAACTGTAAAAACTATTGCTAAAGAGGACAAATGCATTCAAAAGAAAAATGACAATAACTATTTAAAAAAATTATTTTTTTCCAAGAAGGGTAAAAAAATTTGTTTGAAAATAATATTTTTTTAAAAAATATTTTTGATATTAATACATCAAAACAACAAAAAAAAAACCAAAAAATAAATTAATTTCAAGCAATTTTTTATTTTAAAAATTAAGAAACACAATTTCAAGTGTAAAAATAAACAACTCATAAGTCCATGTGTTTTACTTTAAAAATATAACATGAACTTAATGTCATATTATACCTTAAAAAGACTTATGTAACTTACATATTCTACATTTAGATGATCTTGAAAGAAAAAGGATAGATAATAAAAGAGTTTTCAATAATTTCTTTTTAAAATCAAAATTTAATAAAAACCAATACTAGTCTAAATAATTGTGGTTAAAAAAAATTACTTACAAAATTAGAGAAGAACACATCATCCTATCATCTTTTAATAACGAGGTTGTTAAAGAATAATATAAATTATATATTGGGATCTCACCCAACAGTTTAAGTTATTGGGTAAAGATGGTTTATTGACATGGTATCACAGTCTTAATGATCAAGCGATCACAAGTTCGAATCTCACCATCTCCATTTATTTAATAAAACTTAAGTATAAGGTAGTGTGTACTTGTGTAAGTTTCAAGTTTAAAGGGCTTTCACTTGATATGATGTGTTAGATAATAATATAAATTATATCTTAAAACCTTATCTAGCAATTTAAATTATAGTTGAGATAATTTTTTGATAAAGTTACTGCTAATTCTCACCTAAGTTAATTTTTTATATAAGTCAAGTTACGTGTCCAACTTTCTAAATCTAGTTGGCATCAATTCTAGATAAGATGATTTAAAGACTTAAAAAAAAAAAAAGTTCAATCAATTGCTTTACTTAAAATGAAAGAAAAAAAATTAGGACATGAAGCCTATCTTAAGTGCAGTCATACCATAAATAAAATAAATATAAGTCTAGAATCTTAAATAAAGAAAATCCAAAAAAAAAGGGCAGTAGCATATTTATGTTTAAAATCTACAACATAAAAATATTGACGGTACCAATATAAAAAAATAATTAAATACAATAATAAATAAATAAAATAATTATAACAATAACAATAACAATAATAATTATAATTATAATTATAATTATAATTATAATTAAAAACGGCTTCAAGAACTTTATCTAGGATGTGAAAAAAAATAAAAATAAAAAAACCAATCATCAGTGTTAATTATGAGTAAATATGGTATAAAAAATAATAATTCACATAAAACTCAAAATAATTGATTGGATCATACATAAAAAAAAAAAAAGCGAGCCTTGTAATTTTGAGGGGTACAATTTAACTGATCAAGTTCTAGATTTGTTCTCCAGAAATCATCATTTAAAGTCTCATAAATCTCAGGATCACTTGAGGTTTACATGGTTTTTAATTTTAAGACCCGTAGAATTAATCGAAGTACACACAAACTAACCCAAATACCCACATTAATATAAAAAAAAGCTAGCCTCGTCACTATGACTAGCCAAAATAAACCCTTGGAAGATTTTTAATAAGAACCAACTAATAATATTAACAATAATCCTAGGTTATTAAAAAAAAAATATCCTTAAATTAAAAAATAACACACTCCACATGTTAGTCATGCACGTTACCCCTAATCGTTCTTGCTTATCATGTTGGAGATAGGGTAAAGAGTAGAATTCTTTTCCATTAGATTTGGAGAAATTCCTCATCAACCTAAAAATTCCATTACATAATACCCTTAGATTAGGGATGAGAGTGAGTATTTACTTTTCATGTTTTTTTATATCTATTATCCATCAAATAAAATATTTAAATATTTATATTCTATTATTATTTATTATTTTAAAAAATTATATATATATATATATATATATATATATATTGCATTAGATTTTAAATTTTTTTAATGTTCTATGTATATATATTATTGTGTGTGTAATATGTATATGTATATATTGTATTAGATTTTACAAAAATTAAATATTCTAAGTATATATTTTATATATATTGCATTGGATTTTAAAATTTTTTAATGTTCTATGTATATATATTATTGTGTGTGTAATATGTATATGTATATATTGTATTAGATTTTAAAAAAATTAAATATTCTAAGTATATATTTTATATAATATAAATATATATTCTTGATTAAATTTGAGCTAGGTTTAATAATATTAGCATTCTATTTATTATCTATTAGGTAAAATATTTATAAAAAAATTATTTATTTAAGTCTATTCACATCCATATAGTTTAAATTAAATTCAAGATCGAATTTAATTATTATTCCGAATTTATCTATTTTGAATCTATTAATCAGCACTAGATTTTCAAAATTAAAATAAAGGGGGCCCTTGCATCATGCATCGAGGAGGATGGACAAATCATTTATGCTATTGTTATGATGCAATTTAACTCAATTTTTTTTAAAAGTGTTTTTTAATGTATATTTTTGTCAAAGTATTATATTTGTGTATTTTTTATAATTTTAATATATTAATATAAAAAATATAAAAAAAATTATTAAAAATATATTAAATTAAAAAATGTTTTTATAAAAACACCCTAACATATTATCAACAACAAAAAAAGAAGCTAATTAAGACTATGTTTGTTTTTTGAAAAGTGGTTTCCGGAAAACCACTTTCCAAACTTTCTTGTGTTTGTTTGTCATTAGAAAAATTGATCAACGGAAAACACTTTCCAGTCAAAGAAAAATTTGATTTGGTTTTCAGGATAGTGTTTTCCTAGAAAATTTGGGCGGAAAACACTTTTCGGAAGTTGTGAAAAATTTAGAAATGTCATATTATTTGCTGATTATATCAAATTTGATCCGCAAACTGTTGATAGCTATATATATTTTGTTTTGAATATTTATTTTTCAATTTCATCTCTTAAAATTTAATTTTTATATTAACTTTAGTCCTCATTTTTATAATTGTTATTTGTTTTTCCCTTATTATTTTTTTATTGAAAATTTTTATCTATCAAATTTGATCTTCATTCTTTTATTGTTACTTATTTTATTTGAAATAATTTATGAAATGTTAATTATTATTATTATTTTAATTTCTTCATCTTTCAATTTTTTTAGATTTGATCTCTATTATTTTGATTATTATTTATTTTATTTGAGATAATTTATGAAATTATATTTTTTTCAATTTCATTCTCATTCAACTTTTTAATTTGTAAAATTTATTCCTTATTATTTTAATAAACTTGAGAAAAATAAAACATTAATAAGTTATTTTCCAGCTTATTTTCCATGACATAACCAGACACTAGAAAGTGTTTTCTAACTTATTTTTCATTATACTATCAAACATCAGAAAATAATTCACTTTCCCGAAATTTACTTTTCAAAAAACATTATTTTTCAACAAACAAACAGAACCTAAGATAATTTGAAACTAAAACTCTAATATAAACACTAATATACCATATACATTTAATAATAAGATTGTGAGAAGAAATGTTGTTTTTAAAAATATTAAAAAATATTAATTTAAAATAAAAAATAAAAAAAATTAATTTTTTTTTAAAAACAAAAACAAATCAATTACGTCAAACCAACAGAGCAACCACCGCAGTTGTTCCTTGGCTCTCTCTCAACTCCCCCTTCAACAAAAAGAAAGCAAGAGGATAAAGAAAAATAAACAATGGCAGCGAAGCAAATGGAAGATATACAGAGAAAACTAGGGATGCTGAATTATTCAAGAGCCAATGCTCCTGCTCAGTCTCTTCTTTTTGCCGGCATGGAACGTTACGCTCTTCTCGAATGGCTCTTCTTCAAGTACCCCATTTCCCCTTATTATTATCTTGTTCTTTGTCACTTTTTTTTTGGGAAAATTGAAGTAAATGGCTTGTTTAATTACTGGGAAAAAGCGGCTCAAGGAGAAAATTAATTTGTGAGATTTTCCTTGTTACTTCTTGATGATGCATGCCAGCTTTACTTGGTAATAGTTGATTGCTGAGAAACTGTCGATTTGACCCAGAAATTTGGTTACATATGAATTAGTTTAGTACTAGACATGTTAATTTGGCTGTAATTGAAATAATGAATTGCTGTCTGAAGGGCATTTAAATGTCTTCTGTACTCTGAATTGCAGGTTATTGGGTGATAAATCACCATTCTCGCAGCAAAATCTACAAGGAGATGCTATGGATCGTGACGAAGAGACGGCTCGTATCCAATGTAAGCTTTTTTATTTTTTTTTTCATTCTGGAAATTAAGTTTTGTGTTCCATTGTACATTTAACAATTTTTATTGTTGGAGTGAAAAACAATCTGAGAATAGATTATGAAGGACTTGTGCTGATTTTAGTGTTTTCTCTTATTTCTACTCGAGTCTTTTTTATGTAGGACAGTTATTAGGGTTGATTGCAAGCGTAATAATTATTGATTAGAGATGTGGATGGCTGTGCCTTAAATCTATTTTAGGTGGATTTTTGTGTGCTAAATGGTCTTGAAATATGCATTTGATTTGGCATTTCTAGTAAAATCTGGAATCATTTTAGGAGAAGAAACCAAAATTCAAAGGTTGTTACAGCTGCTGTTATAGCCCTGCAAGTTCTTTTTAGTATTGATGTTAATTGGTTCATGGATTGCTTTATGTTTTCTAGAACATAATTTAGGGTTCTAGGATAAAAATCAGGTTTTTGTTCTTAATGGAGTCGCTTTAAATTTTTTAGAAATGTTCGAATATCATGTTTAGAATTCTCTTTTCACTACACTGAGAATCAGGGTTTGTTAGTGTGGATTTCATATATGCGCATAGACTACCAGTAATGTTATCTCATAAACCCACGAGACTTGGAATCTTGGAAAGAACTGTATATTTC
>Ga0325403_1001985_pt1 | contig 17749 bp, 12 predicted proteins | sample PopdelMetagenome_19_FD_205665 | JGI IMG/M metagenome (GOLD analysis project Ga0325403, IMG submission 205665) | Populus deltoides microbial communities from Bellville, Georgia, United States - Xylem-PdKOR-R4 | ecosystem: Host-associated > Plants > Phyllosphere > Stem > Wood/Secondary xylem...
AGCTCCTCCAATTTTTAACGTAAAAAAGTATTTGAGTGTTATGATTTTGTTTTCTGAATGGAAAAAAATTTAAATGAGATAATTTAACGGGTTCAAAGAATTTGAAAAATTATTAAAAACATAACTTGACTAAGAATAATTTAAGCCGATATATTTTTACTAAAATATTAAGATGAAAATATATTACATTGATTTAGGTTAATTTTTTAAATCCGCAACTCAGATCATGGAACCGATATAACCTCTTAGAAAGTAAATCAAAATCAAATATGAAACTTAATTTTCAATTAAATTAATATTGAATGATGAAATTTAAAAAAATAATTAAAAAAAGACTAAAAAACAAATAACTCAAGTAAACTCGAATTAACCTGTCAAAGCTACAACCCGGGTCATGTGACTAAGATAAATTCATATAAGAAAATCAAAACAAATTATAAAGTTTAGTTCTTAATCAATTCAATGTTAAAGGATGGAATTAAAAAAAGATAAAAAAAATCTCGAGTCAACCTGAGTTAACCAACCAAACTCGTGACCTAAATGATAAGATTAGGATAACCTTATAGAAAGCAAAAGCAAAAAATAAACCTTAATTCCAAATTAATCAATCAAATATTGAAAAAATAATTGAGAAAAAAATTAACTAAAAAAGGATAAAAAAAATTAAAGTTAACCTGCAACTCAGGACAAACAATCTCAATATTGAAGAATGAAATTAAAAAAGATTAAAAAAATAACTCAAGTCAAACCAGGTTAACCCGTCAAATTCGTGACTTGAGTAATAAGACCGAGATAACTCCATAGAAATAAAAAAAAATATTGAAGCTTAATTTTAAATTAACCAGATGTTGAAGGATGAAATTAAAAAAAAATAGAAAAAAAATTAACGTGATTTAACCTGTCAAAACCATGACTCAGGTCGTGAGATCAGGATAATCTCATATGAAGTAACCAAAATAATGATCTAAGTCAACCTAGGTTAACTTGTTAAACCCGCAATTTAAATCATGAATCTATGATAACCCCATATAAAGTAAATTAAAACAAATTATGAAGCCTAATTTTTAATAAACATGTTGTTGAAGATTAAAATTGAAAAAAAAATTCAATTTAAAAGCAAGACACAATAAAACAACCTCAGTCTACACGAGTTAACTCACAAAACACGTGACCTGAGTCATAAAACTGAGATAACCTCATAGAAAGTAAAACAAAATAAATTATGAAACCTAATTCATAATCAACCCAATACTGAAAGATTAAATTGAAAAAATATCAATAAAAAAAAGACAAAAAAAAAACTTGAGTCAATATGCCAAATACACAACTTAAGTTATAAAACTAAGATAACCTTATAGAAAATAAATCAAAATAAATCATGAAGCATAATTTTCAATCAACCCAATGTTGAATGATAAATTGAAAAAAAAATAAAAAATAAACTCGAGTCCATAAAGTTAACTCGTCAAACCTGTGACACAGGTTATAAGACTAAGTTAACCATGTATTAAAAAACCACAATAAATTACGAAGCTTAATATCCAATAAAATAAATGTTGAAATATAAAACTAAGGAAATAAATATAGATTTAGAAGGAAAAAAAAACAAAGGAAAAAAAAAACATAGTTGAAATGAATAATAAAATCACCATCTCTTTTAATTTATAACTAGATTATTAACCCGTGCTATCCTGTGGATTAAGACAAAGTTTTCTTGAATGTAAAAAAAATATTTAGATGTTTCTAATTCTTTTTTTGTAGTGAAAAAAAATTAAATCGTTTAAGGGTTGACTTTGCAAGTTTAAAAGAATCTGGATAACCCGTAAAAACGTAATTTGACTAAAACAGTTTCAAGATGACATCTTTTTTTAATATTAAGATAACAACATATTAGATTAACTTGAGTAAACTTGGGTTAACATGTCGAATTTGCGACTCGGATTATGAGACTATAATAACCTCGTAGATAAAAAATTAAAACAAATTATGAAGCCTAATTTCCAACTAATCCAATGATAAATGATGAAATTGAAAAAAAAAATAATTAAAAAGTGGACTTAAAAAATGACTCAAGTTAACTTGTTAAACCCGTGACTAAATATAAAAAATTGAGATAACTTCATAGAAAATTAATCGAAAAAAATTACGAATTCCAATTCCTAACTTTTAATCAGTTCAATGTTGAAGAATGAGATTAAAAATAGAAATGAATTAAAAAAACAAAAAAATAACCCAAGTCAATTCGTAAAACCTGTAACCCGAGTCATGAGATTAAGATAATCACATAGAAAAAAATAAAAAATGACATATTTTAACTCAGGTTAACCTGTCAAATCCTTAACTCTGGTCATGAGACTGATATAATCCCATAGAAAGCAAGTTAAAATAGATTATAAAACTTAATTTTCAATCGATCTTGTCGGACCCAATGTTAAACGATGAAACTTGTAATTTTTTTTAATTAAAAACAACACAAAAAATTGAGCCAAGTCAACTCAGGTTAACCTATTAAGCATTATTCTTAGGTCATGAGACTGAGATAACTTAATAAAAAGCAAACAAAAATAAATGATGAAGTATAATTCTCAATCAAACACAATATTAAATAATAAAATTAGAAAAAAAATTAATTAAAAAAATAATTGAGTTAACCAGGTTAACTTGCCAAACCCAAAACCTAGGTCATAAGACGGGGACAACCCAATAAAAAGCAAAATCAATGTTAAAAAAACTATAATTCAAGTTATGAAACCGAGATAATCTCTTAAAAAAAAACAACCCGATTTAACTAGGGTAAAAATATCAAAACCTACGACTTTGATCTTGAAACCAAAATATGCCCATATAAAGCAAATCAAAATATATTATGAAACTCAATTCCCAACGAAACCAATATTTAATGATGAAATTGAAAAAAAAATCAATTAAAAAAAGAACATAAAAAATGATTCGAGTCAACTCGAGTTAAACCATTAAGCACTATTCTCGGGTCATGAGGCCAAAATAACATAATAGAAAACAAACAAAACAAATCATGAAGTTAATTCTCGATCAATACAATATTAAATGATTAATTTGAAAAAAAATTAATTAAGAAAAAAATGAGACAACTGAGTTAACCCGTTAAACTCGCGATACATGTAAAGAGAATGAGTAACCCAACTAAAAATAAATTTAATATTAAAATATAAAATAAAAAAATATTAATTAAAAAAAATCAAAGAAGATAAAAAACAAAGTAGAGCTTTATGAGCCTTCTTCTCTTTTAGTTATTTTTTGTTAATACAATAATATAATATAAATGATGAGTTATTAGCTTGACTTTGTTTTTTTATATTATTAAAGTTATTATTATTTAAAATTGAAAGTAATATAATAAAACATATTTTTTAAAACCATATCAATATAAGTATAGGTAATTTATAAAAAAAATTAATTAAAAAGATAAATTCGTCTTGGTATATAAAACCTATTGGTTTGTGGATATCATAACAAGAAAAGCTCCACACATTTTTTTTTAAAAAGAGGTTTCCAGTAAATCAACTATGAAGCAAGTTGCTAATTTGTTTTTTTGAAATCACAATCGTAATCACCACTAAAATAAAATAAAATAAAATAAAAATATTATCAAACCAAACATTTATAAAGAAGTTTCTTTGTAAATATATAATTGATAATCGATATCTCACTTGCACATAGAATCCGCTATAATAATTAAAAACTTTTTAGCGAAGGAAAAGTCAGACCAAAATTTGATAAGTAAATAATAGGTTCTATAAAATTATAAATTAATAATTTCAGATTGAAAATGTTAATTTACTGATAATTAGTTAAAATCTGGCGTGGAATAGATTTGATAATATTTGTTTTTTTAATTAATATAAATATCCAAATTAATTTATATATATTTTAAATAATTTTATAAGCTCTAAAATTAACGATTAAAAAATCCTTTAATCATGATATTCATTTTGTTATATGGTGAGGTGAGTTTTAGCGTATTGAAATTGAGCAAAAGATTTATTATCCAGGAAGTCTTAAAAAGCAATAATGAAAAAATATAGGGGAATTGATATACAAAAAACAAGAGGGATAAGTAGGGAAAAAGAAGAAAAAAAAGAGAGAGAAGAAATTAATAAGGTGGGCGAGTTCGCCGAGTCTTGAAGGAACATCATCGTGCAATGCATGCATCGTTTTTGTTTTCCAAACTCACCCTCTCTCTCTCTCTCTCTCTCTCCCCCTTCAACTGTTACTTTGTTACTTTGCATGCACATCATCTTCTTCTCTCTCCACCAGAAAAAAATTAAAACCCCCGTCGTCAATACCTCCCTCCTGTCACCGGTAACCGACTTGTCTCCTGATCCACGCACTTAATTCACTGTCTTAATAAATCTCAACTCGATCAATACCATACAGTACTTCAACTCCCAAACAACATGTCGTCGTCGTCTCTTTATAACAGTCAACAGACGTAACCAGCTGTAGTACTCTGCCTCCTGTCTTAATACGAGGTTAGTTTTTTTTTTAGTTGTTTTATTAACAAGTTGAATTAGAACTAACTAAACGTGATTGATTTTAGGGATTTAAATTTAATCTTGGAGATTTGATTGTGCTAATTTTGTAGATTAATTGAAATAAATTATAAATGGCGTCCTCGTCGTTGTCGATTAAGAGTTGCATGAATGCAACTTGTGGAGTCTCAACGTCAAATTCTGGCGGGTGGAGAAAAGGTTGGGCACTGCGATCTGGTGATTTCGCCATTCTCTGCGATAACTGCGGGTAAATTTATCTTAATTCTTTGATATTTATAGTTTTCTTTCCTAGAATGTTTTGATATTTATCGTTTGTTTGGGTTACTGTTTTAAACGGTTTTATTTACTATTTATTTCCGGGTCCAATTTTTCCGTTTTTGGATTTTTTGTCATGTTAATATTTCAGTGGGCATTATTTTTTGCTCATTATTGGGAGTTTTATTTAATATGGCGTGCCATCATTTCCAATTCATCTATTTCAATTACTTTTATTTTTCAATGAAATTAGGTGCGTGAAAAAAGAGTTGAATTCACGGAGATAATGTTTTCGCCCCAATTTCTTGTTAAAATATAAGGGTTGAATTTCATTGTAAACTTAGAAATTGAGAAGGAATTGCTCAAAACGAGGCGCCTGACTAAGGTTGTCCTAATGATACTTACAAGGACTAATGAATTAGTTTTTTTTTTAATAAATTGTATGAAAGTGAAAATATGGCAACAATGGATTTAGTACATCATTTATGGACTGTCATATAATAAGTTATGATGAGAAAACATGGCTTCCTTTTATATGATGATTTTAATCAATAGTTATAATTGAGGATTCATGTTTGATATAGGTCTGCATATGAGCAATCGATTTTTTGTGAAGTTTTCCACTCAAAGGATTCTGGGTGGAGGGAGTGCACTTCATGCAGCAAGGTAAGTTGGTGATTTGTTTCTTTCATAGCCTGGATCTTAGTGATTCGTTGCATAAATCTAATTGAATTTGGTGTCGGCAGCGTCTCCATTGTGGATGCATTGCTTCCAGGTCCCTGCTTGAGCTACTTGATGGTGGTGGTGTGAACTGTACAAGCTGTTCTACAACTGCTGGAGTTGGTCCTGTAAGATCAATTTTCATATGCATTTGTTTATCTTTGTCATCATATAGATGTCTGTTGTAAAGAGGATTTTCTGTTCTATCTTTACCTTAGTGTACAACACCCTACACTGGCACAGGAACCATCCTGGATCATGTTTAAATATGCTCAGAAAAAAAACATATTCTTTTGAATGGCTCCAATATGGTTTACTTTTGGTCTGTTGACACTTGTCATCTGCATGCATCTCTGGATTATAAAAACTATAGGGTCATCAAGGCAAGAAAGAGCTCTTTGTGAAAAGAAGTAACTATCTAGTGGTCAAGATACTGCTGATCTGGATCCACATTTTCTTATGTTTGTTTATGGCACAATCTTTTAGGATATGCCCTGCTAATGGTCATGTTTTCACTATCGCTAGACAATGCTTGGTTTCAAGCCCTGCAGTTCTCACAGGCAGAATTTGGGTATTTTGAGTGTAATGAATCATCTTTTTATGCAGATGAATGGTGATGAAAAACCTAATGGATTTGGCAAGCCAAAAGTTGATACTGTTGGGGAACTGCATTCTGCATCTGCCGACAGCCAGTTGGCAGCTGAAACAAAGCTTATGCAGTTAGGCAATTGTATTGATGGTATAGGCACGAGGAATTTGCTTCAATTACAGAGTGATGAGACAAACGGGTCTTACAGGAAAATGAAACAGGAGGATATACTACCTCCTGTGGGAGAAATTGCAAGCGCAATTTTCTCGAATTTTAACCAAGCATCCAATGCATCATGTCAAACTGCCAAACCGGAGATTCATAGAACAGTTACTGCAGCAAAAGATTTATACGAATCACTAGCGCAAACAAACTTGAGTATGAGCCTGGGTTCTTCTTTAGGAAATCCAAATCCCTTTCCTGGAGGTGTTGTTGATGAAAGGGTACCGAGTAAGGCATCCTCTCCACTCCAACAAGGACCCAGGTCTCGCCATCTATTGCCAAAGCCTCCAAAGTCAGCCCTTTCTATGGATGCAAATGCTGGCATGGTCTCACAGATACGCGTTGCTAGGCCACCTGCTGAAGGACGGGGAAGGAATCAGTTGCTTCCTCGTTATTGGCCTAGGATTACAGATCAAGAATTGCAGCAAATATCTGGAGAGTATCCATCATTCTATTGTTTCAAAATCCAATATCATATTTATTTTCTTTTCCTGCTGTATCATGTATTTTTTGCTTATGCTTTTACCTTTTTCAAGTTTTTCTGATGACTCTGATATCCTTAACCATGTTATCTTTGAAGTCCAAATTCCACCATTGTCCCATTGTTTGAAAAGGTTCTCAGTGCGAGCGATGCTGGTCGCATTGGTCGTTTGGTTCTCCCTAAAGCATGTGCTGAAGTAAGTTTGTGTAGTCTTGTTCTAGCTTTGCCATGATATTTGATGGTCATAATGTTTGCACCTAAGAAGTCATTTTGTTGATAAACTTGCTGTGTATAAGTTGATATTGAACCACTGTGCAGGCTTATTTCCCTCCCATCTCTCAACCTGAGGGTCTTCCTCTACGGATTCAAGATGTAAAGGGTAAAGAGTGGGTATTTCAGTTCAGATTTTGGCCTAACAATAACAGCAGGATGTACGTCTTGGAGGGTGTAACTCCGTGCATACAGTCCATGAAATTACAAGCTGGAGATACTGGTATCTCTTAACCCTTTATAGATTTCTGGGAATGTTGTCATTATTTCAAAATATTTATGTTATTTTCTCTAGTTTTCATATTTCTGTTAGAACAAAGTAGATAACATCTCAATTGTTTTGTATTATAATCCGTACTTGAGAGCTTTTCAGTTGTGCCTCTAAGATATAACGAAATAGTTCCATGTGATATTTGTTATGCTATAATTGCCCTAAGCATCTTTACTTTCACAAATCACTGTTTAAGTTTGTTCTAAAATCGTAACTGTAGATAGTTTCATGGGAGATAGTGGTGCATTTACTGTCACACTTAAATAGTCCGTCATTTCTATTGCAGTAACATTTAGTCGTATGGACCCAGAAGGAAAACTTGTCATGGGGTTTAGAAAAGCATCAAACTCTATAGCAATGCAGGTAAAAACCAGTGTCAGCTTTTATGTTAGCAAACTTGAATATATAGTATTAATGCATAAATTATTAAATAAGCAGGACACCCAACCATCTGCCATCCCTAATGGTGTTCCTTCAAGTGAAAGTTACTTTCCGGGTGTTTTTGAGAACCTGCCTATAATAAGTGGTTACTCTGGCCTTCTTCAGTCACTAAAGGGAAGCACCGACACACACTTAAGTGCATTGTCCAAACATTTGCATTCAGCTAGTGGTGATATTAGCTGGAATAAATCTGAGAAGCAAGAAGACAGGACAAGGGATGGCTTGCTGCTACCATCATTGATGGTTCCTGAGAGAAAAAGAACACGCAATATTGGGTCTAAAAGTAAGAGGCTACTAATTGATAGCCTAGATGCTTTTGAGCTGAAACTTACATGGGAAGAGGCACAGGATTTGCTTCGCCCAGCACCAAGTGTCAAGCCTAGCATTGTCACCATCGAGGATCATGATTTTGAAGAATATGAAGTGAGTAGTCTCCCTGAAGCTTATAGTTGTTATATTCATACCCACGTCTATATATGCATTCATTTTCTCTTTCGCTTGTACATATATGTATGAACATATGCACACCAGGGTTGCTTTCTGATGAAAAATATTCTCAAATAATTAATTTAACATTCTATTAATTTCTTTTTCTGCCCATACTTTATGGTGGATAATCAAAAGTGCTACATGTAGATAAATATGTTTTACAGAAGCATGGATATTTGGCAATTGGAACTGGTATCGGATATGAATAATATATGCCATATTTGTACTGCAGGGCCCTCTCTACTGAAAGTCTTAACTGTTGTTGAACACATATTTGACCCCTGGAATATGTCATATACAATTTATTGGTGACAAAGCCTTTCAATTGATTTCATGATTATACATGTTTTTCCATGCAGGAACCTCCCGTTTTTGGGAAGAGGAGTATCTTTATAGTTCGTTCAGTTGGGTAAGAATCACTGTCAGCTATATAATTAGTCTTTTTATTTAGCATGTGAAGGTGATGCACTCACAGATTGACCTACTGTCCTGGTACAAGAACTAACCTTCTGTCTCAGGGTCTCGAAACTCTTATACGATGAGCAAACCAAGTTCGATCTTTAAATATAGATGAAGTCGATTCCTAATCAAGATCATCGATCTGTTCCGTGTTAGATACAATACATATCATTTTTAATGATGGTTTTCATTTATGTCTGAACGGCACGTCCTTCTGTCAGTTTTTGGATTTAAAACTTAAAATCAAGTGATGACAGGAATTTACATCACTGAATGATAAGAATCATAATTAACAGCTATTACTGAATCATTTATCAACAGATATCTAAGTTGACAAATGAAACTATTCAGGATGTCTTGCTAGTTTGTTATGAAAATGATCTTCTGGCTATGCCAGATTTAATTTATGAAGAAGGTCAGGACTTTGTGTGTCAAAGGACCTATTCACCACATTTGCTTTGTTTATAATGACCTCAATTTTGACTCAACCTCTGCTGGGGAATCATAACCCCTCCCTTTTTCCAGGCCTTTTTTTCCCCTTTCAAATAGCATATTTCTGTTATTTGTGATGGAATTTGATTGATGTTTCTTTTAGTTTTAGATATATGTAAATGCATCTAATATTTTAGATACTATGCTCTGTTGTCAGGGGGCAAGAGCAATGGGCCCAGTGTGATAGCTGCTCCAAGTGGCGAAGGCTGCCAGTTGATGTTCTTCTTCCACCGAAGTGGACATGTGTGGACAATGCCTGGGATCAAAGCAGGTCAACAACATGTCTTTGTCATTGCTGGTTTTTATATTTTTCCCCACTTTGTACCAGACTTGATTTACTATAATATGATTTTGTGTCTTCAGGTGTTCTTGTTCTGCTCCAGATGAATTAGCCCCAAGGGAATTGGAAAATCTTCTCAGACTGAACAAGGGTATGAACTATGATGCCAGCAAGTATTCCCTTTTCTCCTTTTGTTGGAAGCTTACATGTCATTGCAGCTTAAACTTCTAATCATTCACGACAGGGTCGTCATTTTTATCGACATGAAAGAAAGAAACAAAAAAGGAGTTTAAGCTTCATCATACTGAATTGTTGCATAGACTTGGTCAATGTAGCCCAGACCAATCAAATTGATTGGTTCAGTGGACCCTATTGCTGGTAATTTGATTGTTATGGTCTACTGTCTACATAAACTTGGTTTATGTAACAGTTATGTGGATCATAGTATCATTCTAGTCTTCATGTTACATGACCCCATGTGGTTGCTTCTCCTAGATTCCAAGTTGGATGGATAGTTCATCACCTGTCCAAGGTTCATGTTGTCATTCCTTCGTTTCACTGTTTTCATATTTCTCTGGGTCTAAAACCTCCCAAATACATCAATATGTGCAATCCTTTTTAAGGATTTTGCATGCTCTTTGGTGTGGTCTTGCATCTGCAATTTTACAACTTTAAGTAGGCCAATTTCAAATATCAAAACTGATAAGTTTTGACAGAAAATTTCATCCATCTATCTGGGATAAATGCATGAAAGCATGGTCATTTAATTAGTGAAATAAAGAATAGAAGGTTCAGTATATATAGTGGTTTGGTGCATGTGTGTTTTGTCTATTATCATGTCCTTTATGAAATTGTTGCGTGACCTGCACATTGAGCCATCAATTTATAAATATCCGCATGATTTGTATTAGTTTTCAAATGTGGCAAAATATCCTCACGTGTATCCTTACATTCAAAAGAATTATATTAATATTACCGTGGCCTTGATTATTTGATATAGATTTCAAGAAACGGAAAATTACTAGCAGTCACCAGCCAGCCCAGGAACTTGAATCTTCTGGTCTGGATGCACTGGCCAATGCTGCAATCCTCGGGGATGTGGGTGAGCAAAGCACTACTGCTGTTGTTGCAACCACAACAAAACACCCTAGACACCGTCCTGGCTGCTCATGCATTGTGTGTATCCAGCCCCCGAGCGGGAAGGGGAAGCACAAGCCTACATGCACATGTAATGTCTGCATGACAGTAAAACGCCGTTTTAAAACTTTAATGATGCGCAAAAAGAAGCGTCAGTCAGAGCGTGAAGCAGAGATTGCCCAGAAGACTCAGCATTTGGTGGGTCCCAAAGATGAAGCTGAAGTAGAGAGTAGCTCTAAGCTTGCATCAATACCTAGAGATCCTTCGGATAATGAAGCCAGGTCAGGGAATGAGTTAGAATCCAAAGGCCAAAGCAATAATCTGTCAAACAAATTGGCTGACTCAGGCAAGGGACATCTAGATTTAAACTGCCATCCTGACCGTGAAGAGGACTCACAAGCAGGGTTAACCCGAATGAGCATGACGAGTTTTCTTCAAGTAGCAACCCTTCCATTGGACACATATTTGAAGCAGAATGGTCTTGCAAGTTTATCTGAGCAACAGGCAAGTTCAGCATCACATGTCCCACCGCAAACGGGGGAAAATGAAGGGAAAATCAATGATGATTGTCAACCTGCCACTGCTGCACCAGAGCAGGAGAGCGGAGGTGAAGAGAATGATGAACCCGGACCAGACCAAAGCCAAAATGACCCTGTCTAAAGTGCCCTTTTTCTTCTTTTTTTTTTTCCTTTTTTGTATAATAACAAATTCCTAGCTTCTTTTCGTGTGAGATGAGCATCCCCCCCCCCTTTTTAGGGTCTTTATTCATTATATATTATGTATAATACGTACACTATTTTTTTTTCCTTCCTTTTCCCATACGTTTAGAAGTTTGGAACTTTGGAGGGGGGCTCCATGGGTCCACATATACAATAATCTGTACGGAGTTATTGAGCGAGCCAAAAAAAAAAAAAAAAAACAAAAAAATACAGGTACAAAAGACTTGTTTGACATTTCATTTTCCCTGCTGTTTGTCTTGCCATTCACATCTCATTAAATCTCTTCATTTCTCTTCCACTAGTTTGCTTCGTGTCCTGTAAGATACCAAACTCCAACTGCGTTTGCATTCCCTAGCAGATGTTCACCGCATACAGTATACTCATTGTCTCCTTGAATCTCATGGATAACCTTTCCAGGCAAACAATAAACGGAGACCAAGGAGTGGAGTTTCGCTATTTCATTCAAAACTGATGGGGGGCACGTTCATGCAATGATTTGTAATCAACAAATCATTGAAGATCATGAACAAGCATGAGGCATGAGTTTGGAACACTAATCATTGTATATGGCTTTGTTGATTACAATGAAACTAATTGAATCCAGTTGAACTAGGGTTTGCACTCTATCTACAGGCTAGCATCCACTCTTTTTTCAACATCTTAGGGGATGGGAAGGTGGAAGATCCACATCTTTATCTTTCTATATGTTCTGTTGAATCACCAAAAGGGGTAAAAAAGAAAAGCCATTCAAAAAATGAAAAAATGCATATATTAACAATCAAAATCCTTCAACACTTGGCCTTCGAACAGCTGATGATGATGATTTCCTGCTTTCTTGCCGTTCTAGTTCCAGTTCCAGTTCCTCAAGACAGAGAGTTGAGGAACAGGCACGAGGAGGAAGAGAGAAAGGTAAAGCACGAGGCCTAGTTGGGGAAATGGATGGCCGGGCTCTTGACGGCGGAGATTGTGAGAAACTTAACCTTGGTGTTGGGGTAATAATTCCATTAAGACTAGGTGATCTGGACATTTGCTTTCCAGCAACTGCAGCTGGTTCTTGCAGAGGAAAGCGACTGGAGTATTTCATGTCTTGTATAACCTTGAGGTGCTCAACAATGGTTCTCATGGTTAGTCTTTCCAATGGATCCTTCTGAAGACATCTTAGAGCAATGTCAGCCAATGTCCGGGCTGCTTTTGCTGGGAAACGGCATTTTAACTGAGGATCCATAATCAGCGATAGTCGACAGTCATCAGCTAGAAAAGGCCGGGTCCACTTAACTAAGTTTCTCTCTTCCCTAGGATGACGGCTATCAAGATTCTTCCGGCCAGTGAGTAGTTCAAGAAGAACAATTGCAAAGCTCCAAACGTTGCTCTTTGGAGTCAATAACCCTCTCTCTACTGTCTCCACTGAGAGATTTGCTGCAGCCTGTACAAGTGAAAAGAAAGAAAAGTGTTAAACTCCACGAAGAGAAAAAGGCTTCCAGAGTCTTGAGAGATCAAAGCTTGCAAATAACTGGAAGCCATCTCAGCCCCCAAGCCAAGTTATGGAGGTAAAGCGAACTGTCACTAGTTTATGCAAAACAAGAAGAAATATAAGCAGGCGAGATAAAGGAGCTTACCACTGAACTGTTAGAGATCTCTGTTTCAGGAATATGGCCAACACAACCATATCCTGAAAGCTTTGCACTAAAGTCTTTGTCGATTTGTATGTTGGCAGTAGAGAACTCATTGTACATTGCCTGAAATGGAAGGATAGCTTCAGCAAACATAAAACTCATGGAAAACTAAAAGTGTTCAACACCGTGCAGTCTCCCACATATTTCCCTTCAGGAAAAGAAGAAGAAGAAGGAATCATAGCAACAAACAGATGATTTATTTCAATTGCCACTTAACATTCACAAAGCAGGATATATTGAACAGATTTCAATCAATTAAAAATAAGTAGTACAAAAGGGAAAAAAAATGATAATCTAATCATTCTTCAGGAAGTCTGGAATAGTCTTGTGAGCTACATATAATATAATATGTTGTTTCGTCGTTCACTTTGTTTGGATCAAAGTAGCATTTTACCTGGAAAGGTCCTTCTTCATGCAAAAAAGTAAGACCTTGTGCAGCACATAAGGCAATTTTCATCCTGGTGTTCCAGTCAATGGGAGGCCCATCAGATCTTCCATACAGCAGCCGATCCAAGCTTCCATGATAAAGCCTCTCATACACCAGCATTCTCTGGTCAGACCCATCACGTGCATGATAGCCAAGCAATTTGCACAAGTTTGGATGTTGCAAAGATGCAAGGGTATTAACCTCGTTTATAAACTCTTTTAAACCCTGTAAGATCAAATACAAGGGTCTTGCTTAAATACTCAAACATTATAATGCTCTAGCACTTTGCCTTTTCTTTTAAAATATCAAGACACTTCAATTGTTTGCAAAGAAAAGGCAAATGATAAATAAACTCCATATATCTTCTCAAGTACAAAAATTATAAGCAAATAACGCATCTAAGTTCTAGTTGTATTCTTAAGCTAAGACTTAAAATCATAGTGTTAAGTGTGGAATCCTCAAAGTTCAACTATCAGCCATTGTCAACTAGAAGATCTAAAAGAAAGCTGTTTTGTGGCTGTGCAATGATAAACTGTCAATTCATACACTACCTGAGATGATGAATGAAGGCGAGTAACACTAGCTTCGAACCTCTTTGAACTTGAAGCATCATCCCCAAAGGAAGCCCAGAACATTATGGATGAAAGACCTTCAGATACACATCGATCTGAAGAGAAATTGCGGCAAGCAGATAGAATTTCTTCATATGAAAAGTTTCTCAGTGTACCACCTGGAGGACGCGGTAATGGTCCAGAAGCATAGAGAGGGCCACTGCAATTCACTGCTTTAAAGCTACTCATAGGCTTCAGTACAGCACCACCCTGAGGTGAAGGGAGTGGAAGGGGTTGTGGACCTGGAAGCCGTTGTTCCTTTGCAATTCCAACTCGGTTTTTTGACTCTTCATGCTCTTCATATTCAGATGATGCAAGAGCATCTTGTTCCGCTGCATCAAGGCTTTCTGGAGCTGATAACGCCCGTGCCCTATTGCTAGTTACTTTGATTTCTGGTTGAACAGGCTTCGCTCTGGTCCTAAAACTAGGGGGTGCTGACTGCAATGACCGAGTTTGGACCTGGGGCTCAGGCAGAGTAGTTGGTATTTGCTCCTTAAGATTAACACGCTTGATGGAAACTGACGCCTCTGGCCTTCTCTTTTTGCTCTTCAAAACTGTGAAACAGCCCATCTTAATACATTCAATCTTTGAAAGCTGTAAGGAAGTCTTCTATGCTTCTGCCAAATAAAAAGAAGCATCATATCAACACAAACTTCTCAATGCTGATAAAATATTTGGAAAAGAATCCATGTGTTCAATACAGGATTCATTTTTCATTCATTCACATTAAAAAAATAATTCAAGGGCTCAAGTTGCAGGAATTCGATGTTTGACAACAATGCCAAGTGGCATTATCATCCAAACGGATAACTAAAATGAAAACAATCCCTAACCTTCAGTTCTTTTATAGGGGACAACAATGCTAATTTTCGATGTAGGCTATGTATACATGCTTATTCTAGGTGTGATATAACAACAAAGAACATTCGAGGACCTCCATCAATGTTTCAATAAAATTTACATCTTTTCAAAGAAATGACAGCTCAAATTACACCTCGGTTAATCACAAACACAGTAATGCAAGTAAAATCATAAAGGAAATAAGTTGATCTGTGGGTGAATTTTACACACCCCTTAATCACAAGGAGATCGAATTTCACTAAATTCAACACCAAATCACCAAAATTGCCTTGCAATCACAATCAACCTCGTATAACATACACGGGTGTTGCCAAAAGAAATTAAAATTATCCAACTTTAAGCTCTCCACACACAATCAAAATGCCTTAAATCTCCTAAAATGCCAACTAGTCAATATATTCCCCAACAATGACCTCCAACCTTAAATTACTAAAGGATTAAAAAAAAGAATCCCCATTAATGCAATTTCAAAATAAGACAAAAAGCTATATAAATCAGCATCCCATCAACTGAACCAAACTACCAACACCCAGATCCAAAATCACCCCGAAATTTTCAAAACTATAAGCACCCAAAATTTCAAATATCAATTCTCCTATCAAGAATTTTCCACATAAAAACAAATAGCAATTTACAAAAAGAACAGAAAATCAAGAAGCAAAAAAAAAAAAAAAACATTGAACCAAAAAAGGTCACTGCTTTACAATCCATTAACAAAAACGAAAGGAGCCCAGCATCTCCAAACTTAAAACAATCACAATTCTTAGGGAAACAAAAAAACAACGATAAATATCAAACCTTCAAACACCAGCTCATGCAAAGGTTCCAACATGAAAGAGGAACGAATAAGTATTGGGAGAGGAGAACAAAGAAAAGCGAAGAAATGGGAAAGGTGTGATTTTGATGAGGAAAAGCAAAAACCCTTAACAAGTCAAAGAAAGCAAAATGAGAAAAGGCAGAGAGCGAGAGATTTTTTAATTAATAAAAAAAGTAGCAAAAGAGATGCTGAGGAATATTAATGTAATAGAGAAGAGAGGGGCGGGGCCATTGAGGGCAGTGGTCAAACCTACCAAAACCCAGGATTTAACTACTCCATTAACATGTGATTATTACCAAGATAGATTTTCTCTCTCAATCCTCTTAGACATCTTTAACCTCTGTGTTGTTGTTATTATCCAATCTATTTTTTGTATTGAATTTGTGTAAATTGCCCTTTCCATCTTCTTTTTCACTATGAAGATCATGGGATTAGTCTTCTCATGCTACATATTTTCTTGGTTGAGTTTTAATAAATAATTCATATTCAAATCAATTTATTCACATAAGCTTTAGAAATATATTAATTAACTCACCAACTAGGCTAGATTCTAAAAAGTTTGTGTAAAGTCAACATAACTTATGTTAATAGGAAAACATAAATCTATTTAGTTAGATATAGTAAATTTAATTCATTACTAAAACACTACAATAAAGTCTTCCACTTGATTCAAAATCCAAATGGGTAGTATAATTCTTTCACTAGTTTATTTTAAGAAAAATCATATCATTTTTATTATATTAAGAGTTTGTTTTGGAATATGTCTAGCTGCTAAGCTAATCATATTTTCAAACACATACTAAATATATATTTTTAAAAATATTTTTTGCTTTAAAATATATTAAAATTAAAAATATTTTTTTAATTTAATATTTTTTAAGTTAAATATATTTTTAAAACCCATTTAAAAAAGAAAAACTACCGCATTCTAGACACTCGTCAAGTAGTCTTAGATGGCTAGTGTAATAAACTTTCCACCTACAGTCCCACTACAATCCAAAGGCAGCTTGATGTACATTAATCACTCCAGATATTTATTCTAACAATGAGCTTGTGAGATGCATGAACTTGTTATATCCAATCCTCTTTCTTCCATTACCTTCCTCCTTAATTCGGCTTCACCAACCCAGGAGGACTTTTTGGTCATTGTGGAAAGCAAGAAGAGGGGCATGCAAATTTGGAGAGCGCCACGCCCCTAATTGTAATTTCACAAGCCACCTTGATGTTGAGGGAGGAGTGCCTCGATTGAAGTGACAGCTCAGTCAAACTTTGGAAAATTAAATATATATTTTTCTTAAGAAATTTTAAAGTTTCAGTGTGGTCAAAGAGACCTATCAAGATAGGTTCTTGACTCCAAGAATTTGTCCCCGTCAGATTCGCTCGTGGCGGAGAGATCAACGGCCAGCTGAGTCCATTTAAAAAGCCAACGAGGGTCCCACTGACATCAAACTTAGCAAGTCCATCACGCGCCGTGTAAGCGTGGAACTTCACATCATGGTAGGCAGTCGTGGGGGCCACATGAGCGCTTTTAAACTGTTCATTTCGGTAGCATGTGTAATTTACACTGTCTTAAAACAGTTCGAACCTGAAACACCTGTTTGATATCGAGTCCAAATCTAGATGGATTAAAATTCATTTATTTTTATTTAAAATTAATTTTTAATATATTTTTAGATTGTTTCTATATATGTTAATATAAAAAATAAATTTTAAAAAATAAAAAATAACAATTAAATATATTTTTAAATAAAAAATATTTTAAAAAATAATTATTACAAACTCCCGTTGCTAGTGTTAAAGTCAGTCATTAACCTTGTTTCGACAGTATAAGAACGTACTGCCTTGATATTAGACTTTGGTAAGAAAAATCAATCTTTCTACAATGGTTGATCTTTTCCAAATAGAAATGGGCCAGACATTGCAAGCCCAAATCAAGATGATGTTGTCTTTAAAGGTGGCAAGCAATGGGTCGGGTTCCTTCATACTCAATTTGGATCCACTCG
>Ga0325403_1001990_pt1 | contig 17727 bp, 8 predicted proteins | sample PopdelMetagenome_19_FD_205665 | JGI IMG/M metagenome (GOLD analysis project Ga0325403, IMG submission 205665) | Populus deltoides microbial communities from Bellville, Georgia, United States - Xylem-PdKOR-R4 | ecosystem: Host-associated > Plants > Phyllosphere > Stem > Wood/Secondary xylem...
AAAATTAATTTTTTTACTATTTAAAAATGCACCAAACAACTTCACAATGAAATTGTCTAGTCAAGTCTATTTCTATTCAACATATTAAACACTACATTTTGTATTTGTATTTGTTTTTTTTTTTTCTATTCTTTTCCCCCATTGCAAAGCACCCCGTGTGAAGCTAAATCATTCCTTCAAATGTGAAACTAAAAAAGAAAGTTATTCCTCAACCTGCCTTTTCTCATGGGATTATCACCTTTCTCTTTTTATCTTAAACTTTCTTTGACCAGAAATGCAAAAACACAACCATCCTATCAGCAAGTGTAAACAATTATTCCAAATTTCCTAGACTTGTACCATGTTCCCTTTCTCTTTCATTTGTCTCCTAAAGAGAGGTTGAAAAGGATTTCACTTGCAAAAGCTTTCTTGAGAAAAAAGAAGAAGAATAAAGTCATATTTGCATCTTTCCACCAATTCATTAAAAAAAAAAACTTTTGCTATCAATTTAAACATTTATATTTTTAATTTCAGCCAATTGAATATAATTTTTTCAATATTGAAAAATTATCTTAACCAATTGAGCGCTCCTTTTCACTACATGAGTCGTCATTATCATCCTTTTTTTTTTTTTTTCATTCATGTTAACATCTTTTTTCCATCCCATCCTCTTTACTGAGCAGTTTCCTTTTCCAATTTAAATAAATTCTACTTAATTAGTTGAAATTGAAAATATTGAATAATAATTTGTCGAAAAAAAACCCCATAAAACTTGAAAAATTGAAATTATAATAAAAATAAGGAATTAAGTTGATTAATACAAATTAATCAAACTTTTACGAGAAAATTTGAGACGTGCCATTTTCTAGAGAGAAAATGAAAATGAAAATTTTATTATATATATAAACTCGTAGCTAGCTAGCTAGCTTCGAATACAGAAGACTCGGTATTAGAATCACTAACTATTATGCAACTTTACTGTGAGATCGTAGAATTCAGTCTTGGTTCTTTCTGAAAGAAAAAAGAAAAGGAGAGATAAAGAACGCGTTTTTCTTTGCCTGGACACCACAAATCAACAACATGGAAAGTACTGTGATTATTTCTTGAAACTGTATAATTCAAATATAGGTGCTTCAGCAATTGTGCAAGCAGTGATTCGAGATTGGACAACAAACAGTTGGACCCATTAGTGTTACCCGGTGATTTAACGCCTTCGTGTAGGGCTTGAAACTTTTTCACAAACTGTCCATTGCTTGGCTTAATATGTGCCAAAAAGCATAAAATTCTGCACTTATAGAATGAAACATCTGACTAGAGAACAAAATTTTGGTAGGAATCTAGCTGTACACAAAGACTCCATGTTCTTGCCTGCTCTGTTCAATCTCTAGACTTTTTGCTTATAACTATTTCAATCATTATCTTGAAATCTCCGCTCATGAAGGACTAGTGTTGAGGCATTTTCTTCGACATTATTGCTCTCAACATTTTCAGCCATAACTTGCCAACCAGTGATCGATCAATCATCAAGAATACAGTATACATGTAGTGTCAAACAATCAGCAGTCCTGCTTGAGAATGTTGAGATGGAATTAAACATTGGTCCCTTAAAGTATGTCATAGATAGCTTTGTCTCAAAACAGTTTGATCAAGAGGCATTTTTCTAAATTACTAGCCAAAATACATGTGATGATTCAGTTTCATCATAACATAGTTTGAACTTGAAACTGTTTGGACACAAAAGCCGGCTGACTAAAACTATAGGGAAAAAAAAAAAAAACCAACGGTAACGCTGATGGAAAATACTTCATTAGTTGTTGTTTACTAACGAAATTTGCATAGAAAATTTAATTTCCAATGGAAAAGGTGATGGAATAAGAAAAACAAATAAAAATATTTTGTTCGTAATTCCATGGGTATTATTGAATGTCCAATTACTGACAAAATTATTAATGAAATTTCCATCGATGCTTTTTTAAAATGAGTTAAAAACTAGTTGTTATCTCATATCCCTATTTTTTTCTTCTTCATTTTAGCTTAGGATTTTCTACAACATTTCTTCTTCTTCTTCTCCAATAGCCCCCCTAACAAATCCGGTGTTGACAACTCTCCTCTCCGCCATCTAAAGTTTGATTTCTTGTTCAATAAGTTTAGGGTTTGATTTTTTGGCTAATTAATTGGTTACTAATTCCTTTCTTTTATGCTATTTAATGCTAATTGTTGTATAATTGATGGTAATTCATTGTTTTTTGAGTGAGTGAGTGATTTAGTTATAAAAAAGGTTGGATTTAGTTACAATTTCATCACATATTTTTTTAGTGGTGTTTATTGTTATTGAGAATTTATTAGAATTTAGTTACAATTCTGTCTTTCCAACTCATTCTATACAATCATGGGGTTTTGACATGGTATCCGGAGAAACAACGCTAAAAGGGTATGTTCTCTTTGCCTCTTGAATTTCAACTTTAAATCTTCCTTCTTCTTCTTTTCGGCTCACGATTTGAGCTTTGACATAGATTTAAGGCATAAAATATTATTAATCTAATGCATCTTGAGGTTGATTTCTCTCTTGTTTATAGTCTATATGATAGTTTAGAGTTTATGCCTCGCGGAATTGGGCAATCAATTAGCTTATGTATAGACGTTGTCATGTTTTGTGGTTGCAAAAACTAGTCCTAAATCCAAGATGGTTTGTGAATTGAATGAGTTGAGTAGGTTAAATGAATTTAGAGTGAACCTTGATATAATAGCGAAGGGATATGAGAGGAATTAATTTCCTAGTCTGAAATGATGGTGGGAAAAAAGATAGGCTTAACTTTTTTTATAGAGCCCATTTCAGGCAAAATAATATTAAAATACAAGTGCAACTTATCTCTATAATAAGTTTTTATCTACAATTACTTTAGCCAACAAAAATATCTATTATATAGGAAAAGAAATTATTATGTTGACAACCTTTATTTTTTTGCACAGAAAAAAAGGTTAAAAAAGTGTTTGCTAATACTCTAAGTATTTGCCAATAAAAGCAAGATTTAATTTGTATACTAAAACTTGTTTTTGAAGATGTGGTTCAATTACTGGATTAAGGTTAATTTACAAATATATTCTTAAATTTTATATAGTATCAAAACATTGAAGACATTTATATCCTTCTTAAAGAAAATATATAAAAAAAGACTTTTTTAAGTTGGAATTGTTTGTGAAACTCAAAATTAAGATTACTTTGTGTTTATGCTTAAAAAAAAACTTTTTTAAAAAAGAGATTCCTTCATTGTTAAACTAAATGTTTGCAAATATCAATGCAAAATTTAACAAAATTAATGATTTTTTAGTGAATTGAAATACGCAAAGAGGAAGAAAGAGATAAAACTGAATAGATTTTCTTCACAAAATTAGTGATTTTTTAGAGTTGTTGACATGGAAAAGAATGATGACGTGACATATTAATTAATGACATCAAACTTTAATTTATGTGTGCTACTAGTTATAGTTTGGATCTTTGTGTGTGTGTGTGTGTGTGTGTGTATTTTGATAACTCAAACGCAAATTAAAAGGCATATGGGAAACTAAAAGGCCGAAGGCAAGAAAGCAATCCGAAGAAAAGCCTAGGTCATGAAAAAAAAAAGAAAACAAAGTGGTATATCGAGATTATTGTTGGTCTAATTAATTTAACAAAATTCGAATTGAACTTTCTAAATATATAATCTCACGTGCAAGGGCTTGCCCGGTTTAGCAAGTGGAGGATAAAACCGGTCAAAAGTTGCACCTATCAAAGAGCTTTTATATTCAAAGGACTGCTACAAATTCTTCAGCACTTTCACAGAAGCTTTCCATTGTGTGGTAAAATGTCATTTACGAATTGCAAGGTGCAATCTTCTTTTGTAAAGCTACATTATCATGGCAGTTCCATGCTTTAACCATACTAAATTTAAAATGCAATCATAAAGTTAATGATTACATGAACAATTTTGTTCCTAGAATGACCACAAAAACAGAAAAAGCTTAGAGTTTCGGCATTATCTGGGTGAATCGGCATGTAATGTGCTAAAAGCATGTTGCATGGTGGAAAGGAAATTAATATAAAAATAAAAATCCCATGGATGATGCAATTTGTGCAACTTTTGGGAACTAACAATGCCCAGTTGATTGATCTGAGATGTACGTACTGAAATATATGGATTTGTTCGAAGATAATACTGTTTCATTTAAATATCTTTTCCAAAATGGCTAACAATCGTACTGGGATAATACTCCGAGTGAGTGATCTGGGATTATGATGATTCAAGATTTCTCAATTTAAATTAAAAAAAATCATTTCCAACAAAAAAAACAGTGTGCTTAGTTTTGAAAAAACAAGAGATACTGAGTGTTTAGTAGAGTATTTAGGATGTATGATGGACAAAAATGGATTAGATATTACAATTTTCTTAAAAGTTGTTTATGTATATTTTGACCCTATACAAATCAATTTTTATCTTGAATAAATTTATTTTACATCTTAAATTCTTTATACAATTGTTGTTATTTATAAAATGACTATACTACCTTTCATGTAAATATAACTCAATACTCTGAAACCACCTCCTCTACTTCCTCTACAATGTATCTATATAGAAAATATAATAGGCATACTATATATAAGAAATATTATCTATATATAATCTCTATCATTACTAGTCCAATACACATCAAACACAAGACACAATAGCTTAAATTCTTAGGTGATATCCCAATATATGATTTAAATAGTTTTCTAACACATCTTTTCAAGTAGAAGTCCTCTAGATTTAAAACTTGCACGAGCTCATTTATATAATTTTTTAACACACATTTCAAGTGAAAACTCTTTGAACTTGAAGGCACACACTACCTTGTACTTGATTTTTTTTATCAAATAAAATGAAGGTGATGAAATTTAAATTTATAACCGTTTAATCAACAAGATTGTAATATCATATTAAAGAACCATCTTAACACAGTTGTTTAAATTATTAGATGACGTCTTTAAATATAATTTATATATTTCTGTAACTATTTCAATCATCATTATTTGATAAATGGTTGTAAAAAGGCGTTGTGGAAAAATTATTTTTCTTCTGGATATTGCAATTTCAGTTTTCCCATGCCTTTAATTCGAATGCTTTCCTGGCTTATATTCTCAAAGTGTTTCTTTTCCTTTGTTCGTAGAGTATAAAGCATGTGACAATGCCTAGGAATGAAAATAGAACCCCAACTCTTTGGTAAAAATATGAAAATATTTTATATTAATGTAAAGTGCTCCATTACAATTACCAAGGATCGCTTTATACTTTGAGATAGTTAAAGTTCTCTCTCCCCATCTCTCTCTAAAGGTCTCTCTCTCTCTCGTTCTCTTTTTCTCCGAGAGTGCAATAACATACAAAATCAATTAGATTTCATATTTACGTAGGAATATAATATGTTGATTTGGATTTCACTGCTTGATATGAAGGACATGCCTTTTCCACTCCTCACCTTTTGTTGCTTTCTGTCTTTCCTGTCCCTTTGTCATTCTTTAGCTCTCCTTTTCTTTTCTTTTTTTCTTCCTTTTCTTTTCTTTTTCTTTAGCTCTGATTTTCTCACCTGGGTACCTGATTCTCTTCACCAGCATCCCCTCAGAGATAATAATGATTCAAAATGAGTAGTACACAGTGGATAACTTCAATGTGGCCTGCCCAAAGTGAACTCCAAATTAGGCTTCTTGGGGCTTGTCCCTGAAACTGTCGATGAGCTTACATCTGATATTTTCTCATAGCTCAAGCACTTTGGATCCATGCCCTTCTGCTGTAAGAGAAAACAAAAGAGTTGTTCAAAATTGAAATGAGAAACCATAAAAAGAAAACAAAAGGTAGCTGTAGCTAGGACAATAAATCACATAGAGCAGAGTAGCACAAGGGAAGTGTGTGAAGGTGGGAATCAAAGGACATTTGACTCAGGGAATAATAGAATATCTATCAAAGAAAAAGAAGTATGGCTAGGAGTACGTTTTGAAAGACTGCCAAAGTGTGACCACTGTGCATTTCCCAATACGAGTACCTAATAGTACACTTATTTACTAGCATTATTTTATGAATATGTATAATCTTACCTGTGTAATAATATATTTGACTCCACCTACTTACTCTCTTGTGTGTGTGCGTGCGTGCGTGCGTGTGTGTAGATATGAATCATATATATATATATATATATATATATATCCAGGTCAACAAAATGGAGTTGGTAATTCAAGGAGTGCTCAGGTTTAAGGTGTATTTAGGGTTTTGTTTAATCATGAGCATGGAAATGCCCTTCCTTCCTTCCTTTTTTTTTTGAAAAAAAAAAGTTTTCCATATTATATATATATATAAAACTATTCTCCCCTGTGATAAAGGAAAAAATTATTCTCCATCCCTTAAATAATCTTTTAAAATTACTTAATTCCTCTTCAACAAGTGGATAACCTAAGCAAAGAATATGGAAAGCCCTTGCCTTTCTTGTATCTTTCCAATGGGTAGGGCTTGGGGAAGAGAGAAAAGAACAAATCTGCTCTTCTTCACCAGTTCCAGCAACAGAACATTTATGTGTTGGATACAACATCTTGAAACTCATGGACATTATAGGAAAGAAAGATTTGAAATTTCGGTACCTCAAGTGGTGGTAAGTTTCCGCCAAAATCCTTTAATTTCCCATGCAACCAAGCTTCCCTGCTAAAAACCAACAGATTGAGAGAATATTTCCTATCAGTGGAAGCCATGCAGAGAATAAAAAGCAAAACTAAGAAAAGAAAGCAATCTTTTACTGTCTTGTTTATAGTTCCCTTCGCTTTACATTTTATCTTTGTGCTGATTGAAGATAAAGTTGAGCTCGCCCATGTGATAGCCCATGACACATAGCAACAGACAGCAAGGAAGTCTCAAAGGGCATATCACTTTGGCACCACGATTTTCCAATAATGGGGCCATCACAGGGTTTATCTTTGACACTAAGTATTCTAACTGTAGGCCCCATTTAATAGTTCTCTCTATCAGAGCCCACAAAATCCAAAGGAAAGAGATATCTCCATTTTTTAGGTGGATTTGTCAAATGGGATTCTCATGTCTCGGAATAATGGTAGGGGAGTGGGTGGATTCTTTAACTTCCTTTTTACCCACTGCTACAAGGAAGAGTATAATTACCCCATCATGGTGTTCCAGTCTTCATGATGGTCGTGGACGGACAGAACAATGCAGTGAAATCATTTCTTCCTCTTTTTGTGTTTTCTTGCATGTGGTTACGGTATTTGATATATAATCTTGTGATGTGGAGTCGAGAGAGAGGCGGGATATGGTAGTAGAACCAGTACTTGAGTGATCTTTTTATTTTTTAACCTCGTGTCTAACATGCATAATCCCATTTTTACATTAATCATCCCTAATGAATCTAGATTAAGGAACACAGCGTCAAGGCTAAGAAGATCCAGAGAAGCTAGCTAGATTAATTGGACCCCCCCTCGCCCCAGAGAAAAAAAGAAAGGAAAGGAGTGGCTAGAACATGGAAGATCGGTGGGATACCTAGTATAACGAGCCATGCAATTTTCATCTGTTTTGTCCTTACCACAAGGAAGTGATCCAAACTTTTCTTTATAAATCATAATTGTCTTAATTTAAGTGCTCTTGGGCCTTCCTTACTTCAAGAAAGAGAAATAATCGTTGACCAAGACGGCAAGTTGATTACTTATAGGCAAATGGACAGTTGGTGTTACGAAATACCCTTAGCAATTAAAACAATTGTAAGAGGGGAAGAATTCAGGTTTAAATCTTGCCTTTGTTAATTACCTTAAAGATCGATCTGAAAAAAGAAAAGAAAAAATTAGAAACTGGGAACTACATCACAAATTCCTTATGCTTGTTCGACATTCCATTTGTTTGTTATTTTTTTTAATTTGTCCTTTTATTCTCCACTAAAGCATGCATTCTGTAACTAACCCATGGCATCAAAGGGTAGACAAGATATTAATAAGCATGGTACAGCAGTGGTACCTTGAAGAGTTGCTCCAGAGAGCCTGATAGTCCTTGTCCTGGTGAGCATTTGGTCTTCCCTGTTGCATTGACATTTCTGACCTTCTAGGATTTTCAATGTCAAATACCAAATCTTCTGAAGTATCTCCAGATGATCCATTATCGAACGCGTCCGATTGCGCTGTACGTACACGATATTAAACAAACAAAAAAGAAGAAGAGGGATTGGGCCAGTAATTAATTAAGACCAACGTAATTAAGGAACATTGATTAACACAATGCTCATTAATAATATTGTTGCCTGTGAATATATAATCACTGAAAACTTTCATGAAGCAAAGACATGAAAGAAAGCATATATAGGGAAAAGCACTAACCCGAAGGAGCTGCTGCTCTATCAGTGGTCTTCACAGTTCGATACATCTGCATCCATTACAATTTCAGAAACAATATTATTAGACTAATTTTGTGATGAAGCATCGAAATTAAGCTTAAATGGGCATTGATTAACAGAGCAAGAAGAATGTCGAAAACTTTAAACAGAAAAGGATAAAACGAGAAAAAGAGACCAATATGCTGTTTAGGACACACACAAGAGATGGTTTGATTCAAGTGCAAGTACAAACTGTAAAAAGTGAGATTAATTGAACTCTGAACAGAATCATTTGTTTGCCCATACATGTATGTAGATATGTGATGTGGCATGCATGAATGAGATTCGATCACCATGGTTAAAAAAGTGGGGTTGATGAGCCCATGTATGTAGATAGGTGATGTGGCATGCATGGATGAGATTCACCATGGTTAAAAAAGTGGTGTTGATAAACCCATCTGCGAAACATATCATTGAACAATGATGGTTTTTTTTTTTCTTTTTTCTCTTCAATGTAAGAGAAAATGTTTTTAAAATGAAAAATAATGGACTGAGTGCAAACTTGTCTCGGCTTGGCTATGACTCGTTTTGAATTCCTTGGGCTTTGTCTTACTTGATTCCTGAAATCGATAATACCCCCCCCCCCTCCTCTCTCTCTCTCTCTCTGGTTCATTCTTCCAAGCAAAAAGCTGTTTATTAGCTAGCAGCACCATCAGATCTAATAGAAAAATAAGTGCTTAAAGGATTAGAGAGACCCTCTGCAGGGAAACATTGGAATTTGTGACATGTGTAATAAAACACCCTTCCTGTAATGTATGCTATCGAAAGGCAAATTCTGCTTAGAAGTACAATTAACACTGCATCAATTTAACACTATTAGCTCGAGCTAATAAGTTTTAGTTAGAAAGTTAGAGAGAAAACAAAGAACAATTTTTCCAACATATCTTTTTTTATTTAACAAAAAGGAGTTTGAACACTACAAGCAGGAAGGAAAAACAGTTGAGAGTATGCTTTCATTACCTGCAAATGTGATTTAACATGTGCCAAGGTGAGATCTTTCACATCCATAAGCTCAAGAACTGACTTGGGTGTAGCCCCTAAACCCCAACAAAGAAAAGAGAAGAACAAGGAAAGAGGAAAGGAAAATATGAGTCAAATTTTCTTTTCCAAGTTCCTTTTTTTTTTCAGTGTTATTGAAGATGGTAAAAAAAAATGAACAGGAAAGGTGAAAGAAGAAGGGAAAATTCGGAAACGATAAAAATGAGAATCTAGAAAAGAAGAAAGCCAGAGGAGAAAAAAGAAACAAAATGAAGCATACTTTCATGGCCACCCAATAGCTCAACAGCGTGAACAAAGCGAGCATGAAGAGTGGTAGTCCAACGCATCCTTGGTGCTCTCATACTTCTTTTAGCTGGAAACCTAGACATGAATCTTGATCTCATCGACCCTTGAGACTGATAGGGACTTATACTTGTGGCACTAGAGTTATTAGCAGCCAGAGAAGAAGCTTGGGAGCAAGTATTATCAAAAGTTTGTTGAGAGAATGGAAAAGGAGAAGGAGGGTTTTGGTAGACAGGAATCCCTCTAATGGGTCTCAAGAAACCAAGCTCTTGGCTCAGTCCTTGTTGTTGTTGCTGTTGAAAGAGCACAGGATGATGATTATGCAGGTGGTTTTGTTGGTGATGGTGGTGTGTGTATTGGTTTTGTTGAAAGGAATGGAAGAGATTGTTACCATTACAGTTGTTAGAATTTTGGAGGATATTGTGGAAATGGTTGGAGTTAGGCTCTGAAACCTTTGGATTAGATAGCGAGAGCTCAAAACAGGTATCAGGTTTTGCCATTGAAGAAATAGAGTTTCTCGAGTCCAAAGCTCTCGTCCAAAACCCCAAATCCATCTCTTCTTCTGTTCTCCTCCATGTTGATGTGGGTTTGCTGTTTGGGGGGCTAATCTGAAGAGACAAATCTGGTTGTGCTGGGAATAGCTCCATCTTTAAGCAGCCAAATGAGGCCTCTTAATTAGGTCTCCTAACTATCTCCTCTGTCTTTCTTCTTCTTGTTTTTCTTGTAGGTACAGTGCAATTGGGAAGTGTATGTTTGTTTAAGGATCAAGAAATTAAGATGAAGCTATAGGGGTTTGTTCTGGACAATCTAAGCAAAAAGAGTTGAGAATTTTTCAGGTGAGATTTTTGGGGTTTCTTTCTTTGGATCAAATTGAGGGGAGTAGTTGCAGAGATTTGAGATTGAGAGGAGAGAGAGGGACAGAGAAGAAATGACAAGGTATGAAGTGAATGGTTGTTTCTTTTGTGTGAAGTATATGTGAGAAAATGACACTTGAGGGACTATACGAAGAGAAGGAGAGGGAGAAAGTAGAGGAGGGTGTGTTTATTTTGTGGACGTGGGGGAGGTAGGGAACTAGGGTGAGAAAGGGAGAAAAAGAGAAAAGTAAGCAAGTTTGGGACTTGATTCCTTTTTACTACTACTACTACTTTTTTTCCCCTCGTTCTTTAGGGGAAAATATATATTTTAGTGTAAACTTTAACGTGTGCGTGCATTTGTTCCTCAACTACTCGTACTAAACTTTTTAATCCACACACTCTCACTGCAACCTTTTAACAAAACCCTAAAACTGCAATCAATTTTTAATCACCATTGTTGGTTTAATCACTAGGGTTTGTTAATTTCCTAATTATTAAACCACTCATTGTGAACACAATCTAAACATAATTTTCACGGCCAAATAGTTCAATACGCTAGCTGTTTAAGTTCTTAATTACTACCATGTTATTTTCTCGTGAGAGATTTATTCTCTTTCTATGGCGCCTATGCTAATTACATGGTTGGTCCTTCAACATTATTAGACGACCAGTGCTGTACATATAGCTTTGTACTAATGGCGGTAGATCGATGGTTCCTTTCCTGTAATTGAGATTTGAGAGCACACACTAGACTCCGCCCGCCCGCCCGCCCGCCCGCATATTTATATGTATGCGTTCCATAAGATGGGAAATTTAACATCGCCAAATTACTTACCACCTGCACGAGTATGTCTGGCTTGCAATTAACAGTGTTTTCAAAATAATTAAGCTAATTATACAGCAATCAATCTAACTGGATTCTGAAAGCCTTTGATTTTTTTTCAAGTTGTGTATAATTCTTTCCAGTTTGATTGTCTCAATGAACCGATATTTGCACCGAGAGTCATTCGGGTTGTGCAAATTTTGGCTCGCACCTTTGATTAAGCCCACTACAAAAAAAAAATATATATATATACATCGCTGATGAATTCCTATTTTAGATATATATGGGTTGAATTCCCCCCCCCCCTCCTTCTTAAATTGTTGAAACAGTTCAGTACTGGTGCTGGGCCTGAACAGGCGTACCATCGATGACAATGAGGTTCTTACTTTTAGTTCAAACCCTAATGAACAACACCTTTTTTTCACAAATGATCGAAAACAATGGTAGTGCAGGGTTTAGATGCTTTATTATTGTTGTTTTTTTCTTGAAAACCAGGAAGCATTGCATGAATGCTTGGGCATAGCCTGCAGGTTAGGAATATGGGCCTTATCTAACACTTGCAGAAAAAAAGAAATGAGCTACATAGTAAATGCTTTCAATAATAGTGTCCCTATCGTCTATATATGTGCATCTAAACATACTCTACAATTACATTTAATATTGATCAAACAATTAGGTATATAAATGACTTGATGATCCATCATGTTTCTCTCTAACCCAAATAATCAATGAAGAATAAGTAAATAACCATATATAAGCACTGTACATACGAACTAGGTGGCTAAATTTTGCTTAGGATCACAGGGAACAGGACTATTACTTCCTCGAAGAAATTAGCTCCTACTCTGTACGTATAATGTACAGCCGATAAATTTATCTAACAAGAGGGCATAGATTTGATTTTCTTCTTAGATTGGTCCTTCTACAAGCCACGTGATCAAAGAGGTTACTTTTTATTCCAAGTAAGAAGAAAAATCAAGCAGCCACATCCACATATGGGCAATTTTTTCAAAGGATCAGTGGTCGCAAGCAGATGACTGATTAATATATCTTCGAAGATCATTGGTTGCTTATATTATATTCTTACTATCAGTTTAGTTGTTTCTTTTCTAATTATAGTGCATTGGAATGCCCGTCTTGCATACAGTGAGAGAAGACGTCCTTAACCCTTCTTCGTTGCCTCACATTCCTACTGTGAGAATGATCTTATAACATGTTCATTTATTACCAAGCGAAATTACTATCCTAAGTAAGCTCAAATTATATTTGATCCCATATCATTTTTTTTTACTGTTGATTTTGATTTGAAATATGATATCCTAACTTTAACACAAGTCTTTCATGCTCTCCATGATTTCTCCTCTAGATCATGCGCTAAGCTTATACGGACAGCCTGGGTTTTAGTTGAATTATCACAACCTCATGATCTCTCTAATTAAGGTTCTCTTCTTGATTAGTCATTTGAGAAAATATATTTTCAATAGATGAATCTTAATAATGGGAAACTCTAAAATTCATTAATTTATTGGAAAAATCATGTACCCACGAGCATGGGAAACGATTGGATGTATAGACTTTGGAATGATCATATATTTAGATCTTTCAGTTTTCAAACAAGATCATTAATTCATCCATTAATCATTCTTGACATGGAATAATAATAACCGTGAATGTAAGGAATGAACAAGCATCTGTCAATTTGGCAACGAACATGATTGAAGGAGCTGGGGCATTTTATGCAAGTTGATCCCATTAGCTTGACCACTTTTTGTCGGTAAATCATTGTGCTCTGCCGATTAATCAATTTAGACTTACTGGAATGACCTAATTAAGTATTTCCAAAAATCAAGCAAAAGGTGTTTTAACTTTTTGACTTGCATGGAAAATTAATATGTGGGGTATGATTAATTCTTTCGCATCAACTATATAATATCTCGAATTTCTTAACGTATTGAATGCTTTAGTTGTTTATTGATTTTGATGATAAGGTAGCAGTGAAACATTTTTTCCTTGAAAAAAATTAATATATGTATTACTATACCAAAAAATTATCTCAACATAAAAATTTAAACTATTATATAGATGAGGATTATATCTTATGCTTAAATTTATTAATTAAAATTGAAAGGGTACGATTCAGACTCAGACTCATGATCGTTTGATAATCAAGACTCTGATATCATTTCAAATAATCATCTCAATCTAAAAATTTAAACTATTACGTAAAATACAATATATAACTTATATTATTCTCTAACATTATTGTATTAATGATATTACAAGAAGTGGAGGGAGGTTGGTTAACCTGCCACAACCAACTAAAAATTAATTAATTATTTTTGTATTCATTCTAATTTTTTAGTTTTGAGAAGTATATATCTTAGGTAAAAAAAAAAATACCATGTTCTTTGAGAATGTTCTATTCATTTTGATTTAGAATACATAAGATGACAATTCTATCATATTCATGCTTGAGATATAATCAGTCTCCCCAATTAAATTGGTTTTTAATCCAATTGTGGTGTCTATCTTATTATCATTAGCTTCTAAGATGCAAAAAGAGTTGAGATTAAATTAAACTTTAAAAAGTTCATTTGGATGCAAGTAAGTTTGTTTTTTACATGCGTCGGTTTAGATTAAAAAGAGATAAGAAAAAAATATACTAAGAAACCAGTAAGAAATTTGGGTGGTTTACTTATAACCTAGTCAAAAACAAAAATAATCTTAATGAATGGAGATTAATCTTAATATAGTAGTGTATTACTCATAGTTATTAAACTCGGTTCAGCTCGCCAAGTTTCAAATCACAAAAAGTTAGGCTTGCAATTGGTCTAGTCAACCCGAAACCTGGGTGATCGAGTGTAACAAGGGTGAGACCTGATTGTTTTTTATATTTGTTTTATAAATAGAAAAATATAAAATTAATTTATGAATGCTCAGCCTCACATATCTTTTTTAATAACCTATATTCACATGAATTTTTTTCAATTTTTCAATATAAGATAATTATATATAGTTTACATCCACATGGAATGTTTCTTAACTTTTTGATTTGGAATAGCTATATATGACTACATCTACATGGATTGTTTTTTTAATTTTTTAATGCGGGATAACTATACTATACTACACTTCATTTTTATTTTTTTTTATAATTTATATCTACATGAATTGTTTCTTAAGTTTTCAATGTGGGATAAGTATACTACATTTTACATTTCTTTTTTATATTGTACATCCAAATGGATTATTTTATATATATATATATATATATATATATATAGTATTTTTTTTTTGTTGAATAACAAATAATAAATAAGGTATCAATATAAAAGACTCGACCCATAGATATTGATTACAATCCCTACGTACTTATGAGAAACAAACGAATTTCTTTTTCTTTTTCCCCCAACCCCTTTTAATTAAAAAAAGCAGGATCAATTATCTTGGGCATGTAGAAAGAGAGATGATACAAAGCTTTTAGTATCTTTAATTAAGGGGCTTTGCCTATAAGAATTGGTGAGCGTTACCTTTGCCATGTAACTTTGCTTTTGGTACGTACCCTTTCTCTTTGGGTCATCCATCCTTAACTTTCTTTCTGGAAAAAAAGGGTCCTTACTTCTCTTTCATTCCCAGATGTTCAAAGCTCTCCATTAAAACATCCATTCGTGAGCTCGTAAAAAAGGTCCATGCAGGGTTCAAAATGGAGAAATAAATAATCATGTTCTGATTTTTTTAAGATAATTATATTCTCTCAATTATATCAAAAACATAATAACTATAATATCACCCAAGGGATTATTGGTTCATCACTGAGTACGTACAATAATTCAACTTTTTCTATTTGTTTTTTCTCTTCTTTTTTCTCCCTTTTAATTTCTTTCATAAAATAATTTAAAAGAAAAAGGCTACATGATCTTAAGCCCATGATGACACTACTTGGCCCAATTGATATTTGCCTGACCCCATCACATAATTAAGTAACAATGTAGCTATGCCAGTGGGTGCTGGCTAATTGCTAATTACTAATTATAACTAGATAGTTTCGTGCTCAGTCGTGAGCCGGTCTAAATTTTTTTTAGATTAAAAATATATTGTTAAGATGGCGCAATTGTTCATAAAAAAAACTATAAGAACTTGAGATTTGAGTAATACTCGACTTAATTTAATAAACTCGATTAATTTAAATAATATAAATAAAAAAACACAAAGACAATAAATAAAGTAACAAAAAAAATATTTGAGCCCATCCAGAATAGTGTACCAAATGTGCAACCTTGTCGTGATATTGGGGTAACCCTGTCAAAGCAAAATAAATAAAATTATAAAACTCAATTATCAAATAACTCAATGTTAAAGGGTGAAACTAAAAAAAAATTATAAAAACAACAAAGAAAAATCTGAGTTAACCCTATGATCACGGACATAGAATTCGAATAATCCTATAAAAAGGAAATTGAAAAAAAAAACTCAAAGATCAATTCCCAATAAATCAAATGTTGAGGAATGAAATTAAAAAACTATCAATTTAAAAAAAAACCTACAAAGATCAATGTCAACCCGTATAAACTTTTGAAATCCATGACTCTGGTTAAGAGCTTAGGACTAACCATATAGAAGGCAAACCCTAAAAAATAACAAAGAAAAATTCTAAATCAACAAAATATTCAGGGATGAAATTGAAAAAAAATCTAGAAAAAAAGAAATGACAATTAAAAAAATAGAGACTAGATTGATATAAAAATAATTTAAAATCAAATACTGAGGGATGAAATTAAAAACAAAGTTTAAATAGGAAAAAGAGAAAAAAACAAACAACAATCAAAAGAACGAGGACCGAATCTGATATAAAAATTAAATGAAATCAAATAATAAGGAATAAAATTGAAGAAATAAATCAATCAAAATAGATACACAAAATCATAGCAATAAAAAAAATAAAGATCAAATTGGATATAAAAAATAAAAAAGAGGGCAACTTTATATTTTGGTGAGGAGAAAAGAGGGAGGAAAAAATGAAAAAAAAAATCAACCGGAGCCCAACTATTGTGCTATTGTGTACACACATTACCTAAAGGCATGAACCTTATCCACTCGTTGATGCTTGCAATATTGCACATCTGAACCACTTTTTATTTTTAAATAATATTTGTATTAATTAAAAGATCAATTCACCCCAATTAAATTTAATAATAACTAGAAAACTAGTTTGAAATGATGAAAAAAAACCTTAAATATCAGTTTGAGAAATTTTGGTTTTGAGAGTAATTTAGTATTTACAATGTGCTTTTAAAATATAGAAAGATTAAAATATCGATCAATCTTTTAAGAAATTTTACTTTTAAAGATAATAGAGTTTTTATATTGTTTATTAAAAAGATTAAAAAATTTAATTATCTCCGATCAATTTTATAATGACAAATAAATGCTGAGGAAAAGGCTATTTTACCCAATACTAGTAAGTTAATTGATTTTTTTATTGGAAAGAAAAACCGGTAATTATAATATTATGATTAATAATGTTATGCATCTAGGGACAATAAATTCTCCATGGATTTCATTTTTTTAATTATAATATAATTATAGTTATAATAAAATAAATTAAAAGAATATGGAAAAGTAATAATGACATTCATTGTGCATACAGAATCATATGCATTGTTTATATAAATAGTGTTATTTCTTTCCATTTCAATCATCTCACATTATTTCTTTCAAGTCTTATCATTCCAAGTTATATTAACATTATTTATATATTGAGAGATCTTCCTTTTTGCATATATTTTTTTACATATATGAAGTTTTGATAAATATTTCCATATTAAATTAAAGATAAAATTTCCAAAATAAAATCTTAGGTTGTTGTTAAAAAAATAATCAAAGAACAAGAATTAAAAAAAATATAACAAAACAAAACTCATTTTCATTTTTGTCTTGAAAAATTTCAATTCAATCTTTAAAGTTTCAATTTATATATTATTTGATTCTTGTTATTTTAGCACTTTTTATTTCAATCTCAAACTTTATTTTTTTCATGTTTCAGTCCTTATATATTAAGAGAGGATAAAGAAAATCATTGTAAGATATTTACTAGGAGATAAAGTGTTTTGATGGCCATATTTTAGCCAATAAAAATGCTGATTTTTGTGTCAATAGATTTTTCATTAGAAGAAAAGTTTAATGGAGGTGATATTACTCTTTATACATGGTAGAAAAGAAAATATATTGATCCACAAATTTTTTTATCATTTTATACTTATTAGAGGGCGTTTTGAATTTGAAAATAAGTTTATTGGTTCTTAAAATGTTTTTCAAATGTTTTTAAATAAAAATAAGTTTTTGATATTTAAAAACTCGGTCACCAAA
>Ga0325403_1001991_pt1 | contig 17725 bp, 6 predicted proteins | sample PopdelMetagenome_19_FD_205665 | JGI IMG/M metagenome (GOLD analysis project Ga0325403, IMG submission 205665) | Populus deltoides microbial communities from Bellville, Georgia, United States - Xylem-PdKOR-R4 | ecosystem: Host-associated > Plants > Phyllosphere > Stem > Wood/Secondary xylem...
TTTTCTGCAACATCTACGATTTCCTATTTAGAGACATTCACTACAGGTGTTTTTGCAAGTTTATATATCTGGATTAGCTATAGTCTGGTTAATTGTTATTTCCTTTATCTATATATTTTTTTCTGAAATATTGTTTTTAAGTGTTCCATGTTATTGTATAGTGGGATTGTTCTTTAGTTTCATTAATTATTCTTACCCTTCAAGCACCGTGGTTTTTCCTGCAATCATCCCTTAGCTAAGTTTGAGAATTAAAGCTGTTTAATTTGTTCTTAAGATTATACAGTCAATATGTTTTCATGTAGGAGAGCTGACTGATGGACAGGAACAGATTAGGTTTAAGGATTCATCACTCTGGATCATCACAATCAGAGGAATCTGCTTTAGATCTGGAAAGAAACTACTGCAGTCATCCTAATTTGCTGTGGTCAAGTCCGTCGCCACTTCAACCTTTCGCTTCAGGTGGGCAGCACTCTGAGAGTAATGCTGCCTACTTCTCCTGGCCCACATTGAGTCGACTAAATGATGCAGCAGAAGTCAGAGCAAACTATTTTGGAAACCTCCAGAAGGGAGTGCTCCCTGAAACTCTTGGGAGGTTGCCATCAGGTCAGCGAGCTACCACCTTGCTTGAGCTGATGACCATTAGGGCATTTCATAGCAAAATATTGCGGCGGTTTAGTCTTGGCACAGCAATTGGGTTTAGAATCCGGAGGGGTGATTTGACTGATATTCCTGCAATTCTTGTTTTTGTTGCCCGTAAAGTTCACAGGCAATGGCTCAGCCATGTCCAGTGCCTACCTGCAGCCCTTGAGGTATGGAAAATGGTGCTTCCAGCTTACTGTGGCCTCTATTTTTCTTCTAAAGACACTTGGTTTGTTTTATTTTATATGACTTTTGACTGACTTCATTGTTTGCTTGGGAAGCTAAGCTGCCTTTTCATTGTATGGGTCAGGGACCAGGAGGTGTATGGTGTGATGTGGATGTCGTAGAATTCTCATATTATGGTGTTCCTGCAGCAACTCCAAAGGAACAGTTGTATACTGAGCTGGTAGATGGCTTGAGAGGAAGTGACCCGTGCATTGGGTCCGGATCTCAGGTATGGGCACTTTAGTGATGATCTGATTCTTGTGCTGATTAAATTGTAGGAATGGAACTCATTAATGATAAAGTAGCACTATTTGTTGGGTACTTGATAAGCTTTTTATTTGCTATATAGACAGTTTCGTAGTTCTTCTGGTTGATTGAAAGATGTGATATTTGCATTTTCTTTCGTACCAATAGAGTTTTTAAAATCTGGTGAGAGTTGTTAGAAAATCTCTATCAGAACTTTGTGTGCAAATGAAGGTGTTATTGATATCATTTGGAATTACAGTTGGGTCTGTTTTGCTATTACTTTAGCAGTATTTATAATTTTTTTAAGGGAATGGCTTTGGTCATTCTTTTGTTTGCTGTCCTAATAAATGTCCTGCATCTTATTTTGCTTAGGCGATGTATACTGTGTATGCACTTGAAAACTTGTTTCTGTTCATTTTGTGGAATTTACAAAATTGCTTTACATCTTTAGGTTGCTAATCAAGAGACCTACGGAACCCTGGGTGCAATTGTGAAAAGCCGAACAGGTAACCGCCAGGTTGGTTTCCTCACAAATCGGCATGTTGCAGTTGACTTGGACTACCCAAACCAGAAGATGTTTCATCCTTTGCCACCAAGCCTCGGACCTGGGGTGTATTTGGGTGCTGTGGAGAGAGCAACCTCATTTATCACTGATGAGCTTTGGTATGGCATATTTGCTGGAACAAACCCAGGTAATGTAGTTTTGCATTAAAATTTGTACAGCACTGCATATTTTGGTTTACCTGAAGTTTTTGCAGTTTGTGTTCTTCCTCGTAATAGACTATATTTAATGTCCTACTTGTCATGCTAAGGGATGGGTTATGCTGCTGAGTTTCTATGACTACGTTCAACTAGGGAAATAGTTTGACAGATTAATCAACAGTTTTTTACTTTGAGGACATTTATGTTTGTTGGCTGGAAAGATCCAATTTAGGAGGGTATCGCCTCTTTTGGTTATTTGTGGATTTCACCAGGGGATATTTTCATTCTACATATGGAACTTGCCATGACACAGATTTAACTAATTAAGCGTTGGACATTGTTGCATCCTCAAGCTCCCTAATGTCCCCTTTTCAATCAAACAAGTGTCTGCAAATAATTGTAGTTCCTGCTGGCTGCAGGCGTTACAATCAGTAAGCTGAGGTGATTCAGCTCAAAGCCTAACTAACTTGGGTGTCTATCTAGAGCAATGGTCCACACATATCTTTAAAAGGTAGCTTAAACTGAAATTTGTCCAGATTTCACATTGCCAAGTAAATTGATGGATACAAGATATTAGCAGATCAGTATAATGGGAATTTTGAACCTGACTCACATGATTCAAAGTAGATAGCATTTTATTAATCTTGAAAGGATCTAGCATTCTGCAAGGCAGACCAGACTGGGTTTGTTAATACTATTGTTGCATTAGTACATGATAAAAATCTTGAAATTTTTGAATTAGTTATAAGTGGGCTGATCTTCAATGAGGATGCTTCTCTGAGTTTGTAAAATGAGGAGGCAGGGAGGAATTATTTATGGCTTGGATAAAAGTTGTTTAGATGAAATCTATTGGTGTCTGAAAATTATGGCTCATGTCCAAGGCTAAGATACTCCTAAGTGAATGTTAGAGAGGGAGGGAGGGAGGGAGGGAGGGAGGGAGGGAACTTCAAAATGATCCTTGTTCATCCAGGCAATTGAGTTAGGTATTTGTCTTCACAGACTACGCTTGTTGCAGATTTTGGAATATAGGGTTTGTGTATTGTTTCCTAACAGTTAGATTTATCTATCTTATATAGGGATGGTGCTGCAGTACGATTGCATATGAAATCATAATTGTGCTAATTGTTTTTTCTTCGTTTGCTGACCTCAACACTTACACATTACGATCCCTTGCAGAAACATTTGTCAGAGCAGATGGAGCCTTCATTCCTTTTGCCGAAGATTTTAACATGAACAATGTAAATATAACTGTCAAAGGTGTTGGTGAGGTTGGTGATGTCCATGTTATAGATTTGCAAGCTCCAATTAATAGTCTCATTGGAAGGAAAGTGGTCAAAGTTGGAAGGAGTTCTGGCTTGACTACTGGGACCATAATGGCCTACGCACTAGAGTACAATGATGAGAAAGGGATTTGTTTCTTTACTGATTTTCTCGTTGTCGGTGAGAACCAACAGACATTTGATCTAGAAGGTGACAGTGGAAGCTTGATTCTCTTAACGGGCCGGGATTGTGAGAAGCCACGGCCAGTTGGGATCATTTGGGGTGGGACGGCTAATCGTGGTAGGTTGAAACTTAAAGTTGGCCAACCCCCAGAAAATTGGACCAGTGGAGTTGATCTTGGTCGCCTTCTTGACCTCCTTGAACTTGATATCATCACAACCAATGAGGGGCTTCAAGGTTTGTACTTCTGAACTAATCACCCATCCTTTTCTCATTCCACATTATTGCACTTATCTTTCAGAATTCATTTGTATTTGTCTCCTTGTATATGGAGGGCATATTGCCAAAATCAAGGATATGGTAACAAATGATACGCATGCTTTGTATTGGATGTGAACTTTTGGCTGTGTTTTGATCAACTATTCCTGATTTATTTTAACATAAAACAAGATGACTGAAAAAGAATAGAGAATGTGACTTTGGAGTTTGCTTTCCAAATTGAATAAACTACATTGGTATCAATCGGTGTTCATTTTACTGATGAAACTATTTTACTTGTGAATTATCATTATTACTTTTTGGAAAATGAAATCTACTTTCAAATAAAATCTAATGCTATTGCTTTCTGAATAACGTTTCTGAATTCCAATAGCAATGATATCAAGTTTCCAACATGTGTTTCTTGAAGAGGTGATGCCAGCCTATGTAAGTTCATTAGCAATGATCTTTGACCGTTACATTTTGCACACATACAAATATGCAAGAGCTGAGAAGGCAAAATTTCTCTACAAGGACAAAATATTCACCTTTTATTGCTCTCAGACAAAATTGAACCTGCCAGAGCTTTTCTTTTTTCCTTTTGTTTTCATTGCTTTTGATAGAAGATAAAGTTGACACTGTAATAGTGATGCAAAACGAAGGCCTAGTGTGTGAATCTATGGGAAAATGTAAAGAGAGAGTTAACAAAAAAATAAAAATTAATCGTCCTGACATTAGACCTTACTCTTTAGTGAAAATTGTGTGCTTGTTATCCCAACTTGTGATACTTTCTGACCTGTTCAGTTATTGATATAGCTGCAATTCAAGATCAAAGAAATGCGTTGGCACAAGGAATAGATTCTACTGTTGGAGAGTCATCTCCTCTAGACCGAGTGCCATCGAAAGAAAAAATTGAAGAAAACTTTGAGCCTCTAAATTTAAACATTCAGCAAGTGACAGGTGAAGGTGAGTCCCAGCAAGGACAGACCCCACTTTTCATTGGCCCTGAATTTCATATAGAAGATGCGGTAGAAGCTTCTCCAAATGTGGAACATCAATTCATCCCAAGTTTCTCGGGGAGATCTCCAATGCATGATAACACACCCCAGGAAAACCCAGAATTGAAAAATCTCTCAGCATTAAGAAGCGACTCTGATGAGATGTGTTTTTCATTGCATTTAGGTGAGCCTGAACCAAAGAGAAGAAAGCAGTCAGATTAACCTTTTAGCATTGAGGAATCGAAATGAAGGTTCAATGCTGCTTGGAAAAACTCTTGAAAAATGGAGTTGCAAGATTGTTTACACATTCTTCCCCAGCTGCTTGGCCTTCAAATTCTGAATTGTAAGTATCCTGAAATGTTAAATTGCAAAGAGAAATTAAGGTTCATACCTCAACTAGGTAAATTATGATTCTTTTTTTCCATGTTCTGGTTAAGGTTACAGCTTTAGGTTATGTGAGTCATACATTATCCAGTAGAAAAATGGTTAGGGAGGTCCTTCATTAAATATGTCTTCAATTGTATTTACCTATGTCAAAATTGTTGTACCATAAACACTCCTAAAATGGGGGCATGAACAGTTAGTTAAACATAAAATGTCATTTTGACAAACCATGTCGGTTCTATCCTTTGCCCCGGAGGAGTTCTCCTTCGGATAAAACTTGTTGAAGCTTGTTGGAGTAAATAATGAATCATTTTAGTCTGCCTTTGACAAAGCACATTGTTCAGATGTTTTTGCACTTTGTCTAGCTGTTCAGTCATTTTATTACATATTGTATTGGTATTTATTGATCAAGATCTATTTATTTGTGTGATCATTTTGGGAAGGGGATTTACGTTGAACTTCTTTGATGAATTTGATATTGGTTTCCTTTCTTTTCAATTAACATTGCCTTTGGTTATTCTGTTGAGGTACTGAGGACATCAGAGTTAAATTCCCGTGTCTGGATCTTGATAGCCAGATGATGTCTATAATGATTTTCGAGGAACTTCAACTGTACCTAATTTAAGACTGAGAATGGTGGTGTCAAGACAAATTAGGAGCATGTTTGGTGTTATTATAATAATTATTTTTTATTTGAAAATGCATCAAAATAATATTATTTTAAAAAATTTATTTTTTACATCAACACATTAAAACGATATAAAAATATTAAGAAAAAATTAATTTAAAACTAAGAAATTTTTTTTTTAACTTTTTCAAAAACATTTTTCAAACTGAAAAATCATCAAGTGAGCTCTAGAAAATGTTGGTAAAACACAGAAATGTACCAGCCTTTCATTTTTGTCCCATAGCTCTTCCATCTCAAGCTCGCCACATACCATTCTCATTTCCATTATTGCTGGGGCATAAAATTTACCAGCTCCGCACCACGATCTGTGTTTTCTTTTCTATTGCTAATAGTAACATAAAATGGAAGATAAGACAATACAAAAGAGTTCCTGACCTTATTATCACTCTACTGCTCCTGGTGTATGCATATTCTTTCACCTGTTTTGTGGGATTCACGGATCATAACTGGATTGACATGATAATGTGAGAGAGCAACAGGGATGGTTGAAGAACTCGAGGATATTCTTGTCCAAGGGCAACATTAAGCAGGCCCACTATTCCAACTTTTACCACTTTTTTGGAAGTTTGCTGGAATGAAAGAGATGGTGGTTTCATCTAGTTCAGAAGCATTTGGCAGCTTCTTGTAGATCCATTATTGGTAACAATCAATTACATTATCTTCTTACCACAGGTGTCAATCCAGTGTTAATTTTGCACTAGAAAGGCTGAGGAATTGATTACATCATGTTTTATTTTAGTAGTTGGTGCTCATTTGGCTTCCTTGAAAGGGAATATCAGATGACCCCATGAGTAAGTACTTTGCAATTTGCTTTTGAATGTGGATGTGCAAATTCAATCATAACTAGTAGCATTACATGACCATTCTTTACCATTTTCCAATCTCCCATGATTGCTTGGTGGAGATGCCAAGACTGTTTTCTCTTTGTGCTGATGGTATATCAGTAGCATATGCACGCAAAAACTAACCCACAAGAATTATACAAGTGGTTTGAGACTCAGCTATTAAATACGAGCGTCTTCGTCAAAAATCAATGGAGTTTCAGTTTTTTCTTTTAAATTTCTTTTGATTTTCATCAGGTCTGGCCAACTTAAAATTCAACTCGAAACCCTTCTCATATTAGGTCTTGAGTTGCGAGTTTTCCGAGTTTAACATAACTGTAACAGCTATGGTAAGCAAAAAAGTTATCATAATGATGGAAAGACATAAAAAGAAAATAGTACGCATAAGTTGTTGGTCCATAAAGTATCCAAATTTATTAGCTCCATGATTGATTAATTGTGTAGGCTTTTCAGGGAACAATTTTCTACTAACCCCGTCTTGTTTCAAATGCCGTGTTGCTTTTAAGTCTATAATGGCCACTCATTTGAGGCAGGCAAATGGATATTGCCTTGGTCACTTGGCAATTAACAAGTCCTCAAAATGTTAACTCAAGCAATCTTCAGTCATAAGTAATAATGAATTTGATGAGTCGAACCGATTAAAGGAACACGAACTCACTAGCTACTTGCTCATTTTACCTTTAAGCCAAATGATTATGTCCACATTTGTCTGCAATAATTATGCTGTGTTTATTGCTTGGTGGGATAGGCTGATGGATAATGAATGAATTACTCTGCACACGACCCTGTTAATGCCTTCTTTAGGCGTCATCATCCACCCTTTTGAAGGTTGGTTAATGCCCAGCTCGAATAAATCTATCAAGAGATTGTTTTTTTTTTTTTTTTTCAAGTTAATTTTTATTTGATTTTTTAAATTGTTTTAATATATTAATATTATTTTATTTTAAAAAACAATCATGAAGAGCTCAGATCCTGCCAACCTCCCCTGATCGGTAATCCCTGTATATCAAGTGGTCTTACTTACCTACCTTTTATGCTATCTTTAGTATCAGAAAAAGATCATGAAATTTCTTTCCCATTTAAGTATAGATAGATAACTTAATTAAGATTCAATCGAATTAATTATTACCCATCTAAGAAAATCTTAGAGGCTAAGCGCTCCCACCTAAAGAAGGAAAAAAATATATATTGAAAAACATCATAAAAGTGATTATACACGGCCTGTTTTGATTTTTTTATATTTTAAAAGTATTTTTTATATGTTTAAATTATTTTAATACAATGATATAAAAATAATTTTTAAAAAATAAAAAAATAATTTTAATATATTTTCAATCAAAAAAACAATCATTACTCCATTCTTCAGCACATTTAATTTCGCCATTGAAAAGTCCCCCACCAACTAGTTTTAATGGTACGTAATCGTTGAAGGTACTCTTAGAATTGATAATGGTATCAAAGTATACGACGAAGAAGAAGAAGATGATGATAATAGGCTGCCAGCAAGGGCAAAACCTATCACACCTCTACTCCAATGATCATCATCACAGAGAAAAAGATGTGCTGTATAAGCATATTTTCAATAATAGCTTAGGAGGTAGACACTTGTCTAGACCATGCCGTCTAATTAAAAACTACTTTAGTTTGCTATTTATGCTTTGTTTGGTTCTGGGTTTTTACCGAGTAAATGTTCATTGCTTTTTATTTGGTAAAGTAACCTTCTTCTTCTTCTTTTTCTTTTTCTTTTTCTTTTTTTTGCAAGATTTTTTCTAAACATGTTACTTTATGTTAACGGATAGAAGTTTTTATTTGATTATTATTGACTTATAATTTTACTAGAAGATTCTATAAATTTTATCTTCTTTTATATATATATAGATTCAAATCTTCATATATAGTCATTTTGAGATGAGCAAGGCTCCCAAGAAGTTATTTTGTGAGATTTGTTATGTTTTTCTAATTAATTTATAATTTTTCCTATTTAATTTATAATTATATATATATATATAGAGTGTAGTAATCAACAGGTAGTCAATTAGACAATATTGATCATCTTTCATCAGGAAAAAAGAAGAAGAGTAAATGTAGTTGATGACTAGTACATAACTCGAAGGTAATATAATCCTAGCGTGAAAGCCTGATGGTTGTTTCTATGGAAAAAAAAGTTACCATGCCTCATAAATATTGGAAATATTCAGGTACAAGAATTCTCATATCTTCCATACAGATTTCATCATTTGTAGTTGTCACACATGTGTCACCCACATGCTAAAAGGGCACAACGGCAATGGAATTTGGAGTTTGCAGCAGCAGGATTTCTTTGTCTGAAATCTGGTGCTTAGTTATTTCTTCTAGTGGCAGATTCCATAATAGCAGATCTGTTTTTTTGTGCAGAAACACTGGTGCCTTTTTGGCCTTTTAGCAGGACCTTCTTTTTGCAGATGCCAAGCTCTAAGGGATCTTAAAGAAACAAAGCTATAAGCTCTTTTCTTCTTTCGTGCTTTAATGGGAGACTTCAATGATTTGCAGCCTTAAATATTTGTGGCAAGGATTCCTGCTTCCCCTCTATTTGCATGCCTTGTAATGATGGTACATTTTTATTTTTTACTGTTAATTGTACTTAACAGTATTGAATGCTTAACTGAGATGATTAGGATCATCATTGTCATCACCATGATTATCTTCATATTTAGCACAAAAAACTCACCTTAAAAAGCCTTACCAAATGTGTGTGTGTGTGTGTGTGGATCCACATTTATATCTTTTCAGAGGGGAAGGACTCCTGTTCATGTCTTGCCCTTGCTAAAGGGGATTCATTTAAGAAAAGAAAAAAATTGAAGAGGTGTAATTTGTAAGGAATTTTCAAATAATTAAAGAACTTACTGTGTAATTGTGATGGTTTAACCAATATTTAAGCATCAATTATTGGTGTTTAGTGGCCTGCAAGACCTCATCAAATCATACAAGGTATACCCTCACTTTCATACACAACACTAACTAATTATTATCTCCTGTTTCTCCATATATGAGCTATATTAGCTTGTGGACCTTCATCTCACAAGATAGACTACTGTTCTTTCTCTGCAATGTCGAAACCTAATTGATTCCCACCCAGTTTTAGCTAACAGCATCAGCCAATTAAAGGACCAAAAGCATATTAATCATCAACCACCATGTTTATAGCATGACAGATACTGGAAGCTTGAAATTGAAAACCACGATTTTAAGTCCATTTTTTTAGTACACAAGCTTGCTTCACATCTTTCAAGATCGTCCCATTTAATAATGAATAAAGCTTTCCTGTCACCATCGATGTTTTCTAGTAATTTGAACTCTCAAATCAATACAATATCCCTCTCAAAATATATAGGTAATTAATACATAAAAATATGCAATTCATCACAGAGGGTATCTAGATTGAAAAGGTCTAAATGTAACACAAAATCATCATAAAAAAATGATGAACTTACCTGCTGTTCCATATAGATCTTCAAGTCACCTCTGGCATTCTAGCTATAACACTAATCTAAGCTCCAAAAGACGAGCAATGAGCTTCACAAATCAATCAAATTGTATAGTAACTCATAATTAGTTTTTGAAATCAAGTGACTTTCCTACTAGCAGGCATGCAGCTCTAGAGATGAAAACAAAAGTGGCTCCCAATGTAATTAATTTCTTGTGCTGCTGTCAAAAGTACTATATTTATTGATGGGATTTCAAGATAAAAATAAAAGATAAGGCTAATGAAAAATATATGTACACAAACAAATCCTCCAAAAGATGGTAGTTGAAATTCCTTAACTTTTTATTAGGGAAAAACAAGCCAGTATCTGCCCTTTCATATTAAAACTGATATATCCCTAACTACAGTGCATGATTAAAGCAAGAACACGAGAAACAAAGAAAAGAACAGCATTTTCGCAACAGTTTTTATTCTTAAGTACACTTGAAAGCAAGCTCTACCACAAACTATAATCTCATTGTCATTGAAATATCACTGATATCCCATTGTTTTTCTGGTAGAAACATGATAGACCAACAAATTAAAGAATAAATATCTACACTTGGAACTAGAATATTTAGCATTCAAGGACAGAAATTAGCTGTCTATAATTAAGGTGCTAAAACAGTGAATCCGATCTTCAGATGCCATAGTCATGATAAAAATGAGAAAAAAGAACTGAAGGAAATAAAATGGCAACAATCTAATCCATGTTATTACCAAATCACATCAATCGAAGTTGGTTTTTCATGGAAAAATCCAACCAACACTACTAAATATTCCCTTTTCGACAAATTAATTGAACACCACCACTGCTTAATTAGGTAAATCAAATCTTTTAAATTAATACATGAAGAATAAAGCCAAGAAATTACATCTGGAAGCATCTTTTGCAGGTATGAAGAGACTAAAAGCAAGTGGTCTCCCTGTCTTGACAACAACTTGAAGGGAAAAAGTCACACACTTGTCCATGATCACCAAAACTTGATATCAGTGATTAACTAACTTTTCATACAGCTGATATCAAAACATTACAATCCATTTTTATTTTAAATAATTAAGAAATGCCCTATGAGGCCTATATTCAAGCGCTCTTTTATGTTGGTGCAATATTCATGATACAACTTATCCGTATCTTGGCCTGAAATTAGATATGTAGAGTTGGATATAAAAAACTTATTTCTCCATTTTATTTTGTTAGGTTACAAAATTAATTTTAACCAAAAGATTCCTATTATTTGAAGCAATAAATCTAAGCTTTTGTCTCCGTAAGACTACAAGATGTGTGCATGGCAATTAATGAGCTATACAACATCATGCCAATGAGCCTTGTTTTGGATTGAATCTTTTTGGAAACTCTTGAGATACAGAATATTGAAGAATAAAAGGGAAAAACAACAATCTCACAGAAACTTCTGATGTTATGCTTGAATGTCTGATAAAGAGATTGAATCAGCAAAATGCTTATGAAGCATAAGTACTCCATAAAAATGCCCCAACTGCCACCTTATGTGGAAGTGCTGTTGGAGTAATTAATACTATGTGCGGAAACTCACTGCAATTTATAATCTGGGAAACCACAGAATGCTAATTATCCAACAGATGAATGTAACATCCTGTGTAGGTTTGTCAATGTCTGTTCAGAATTGTGGGTCACCAACACCAAGCTGGACCCCTAACCGTGTGCAATTAAGGATGAAACCAAATTTGTACCACCTTTTGTCTCCTATTCAGTTTCACTCCCAAAATCAGTACAAAATTGTAAGGGTTAGGTGAGGCCAAAATTAATATAGTGAGAGACATGATGAAAAGATTGCAGAAACCAAGTATATATGCAATTATGAGAGCATTGGATTTACCACCATATACACAATATAAAAAATACATTAATATATACATTTTCTAATAGCTTGCCTTAATTTCTTGTGTTTTGTGAATTTATTTTACATATTAATTCTTGATACTACCTGCAGCCCACTAGTAAAGACAAACATGGAAGCATCCAGCCATGCAGGCAGGAGAGATATGGATAATATATTGTCTTTCTTGGCATTTTTTAGTTGTTGTAAGAGATATAGCTGGATCTGAGTAGGTTAAAAAATCAACAATACACTGATTGGACAGGCAAATGTGTGAGTGTCTACTTGTGTATGTTTGCAAATGCATAATTCTTGTGTTTGCAATAAAGGAAAATAGAGGTGTTAATTATTGAGATCAAAATCACATCGTAATCAACCTGAAATTGCAATTTCAATGGTAACTAATCCAGAGATAAACAATAAAAGAAAAGAAAGGGAAGATGAAGCAAGAACCAAAGAATTGATCACCTGGTATGAAGCACTTGTGACTCTGTGAGAGCAAATTAGACCCCAGAAAAGCATGTTTCAGAATCTCTTTTGCTGTTTGTGAGTGAGTGATTGAAGCTGCAAGATGACCTGATGGAACCATATACTTTTATAGCTCTAAGTTCAAGCTAGTTTCTAATTAGGTTTCTACCCTTTTGCCTGGAAAATACATATATATACCATTTAGGTACAAGTTTACCTATGCGTCTTCCCTATTAGTGCAATTCCCTTTTCTTGACAATTTTACTGGGAAAAATCACCAGTATATTCTGTTTTCATTGCCTAAAAACTCACAAGCAATTGATCATCATAAGATCAAAAACATGCATCCTAAACTAGTAATACAAACCTAGCTACCACGATTCAGTATATATCTTTGACAACATTAAATTTTTTCTACCTACAAATACTGATATAAGATTAATGTTAATATATATATAAATGAGAGTAACACGTTCATTACCAGATCATGCTGGCAGCTTCAACCTCTCAAACCAACATATTAGACAAATTGAAGGAAGAACCAAAACGGGGGGAGTGAGGTTTGGCCTTTTTTGGGAAATTTGGAAAACTAAGAGGTCTAATTTAAAGGGAAAGAAGCAGAAACTTAATTTCTCACCTAAAGATTGACAAAGGAAAGCACGAGCTGTGCATGTTTTAGGTAGGGGAATCCTCGTGACTCTCCCTCTCCATTTATATAAATGCACCTCTCTCTTCTTCCCCCACTCTGTTGTACTGTGTCATAGATGGAGTATTTAATGGTGAGTTTTGGCCCTTCCTTACAGCTATTGACACAGACCTCTTGCCTCTCTTTCCTTCTCTCTTCTCACTACACAAGGTTACATGAATGAATATATCAATGAAAAGGGACCACCACTTGGTCCTCCTAACAATTAAAGAAACCATGCTCTCAACTAAGATTAATTAATTTAATCTCTTACTGTTATATGTCAAAGAAATTAAGTTGTTAAGGTCAAACTAGAAAGTGGTTGAATGAAAAATCAACTGAAAGTAACATGCATGATTAATTATACTTTTAACAAAAAAAAAAATATATTGTTAATAATAATTTCTATGAATATATTGACAGCTAGGTTTGTAAATTAAATAATGAAATATTAGCGGGCATAAATCATTTTACCGTCTCGAGAAGCAAAGTAGGTGAAAAGAAGAAGACTCCTTGAAAAGACAATGAGATCAAAACCTTCAAGGAGTAAGAACATGGTAAATCTATAATCATGAGAAGATGCTAAAAATATTTAATTTTTATTTATTCAAATCTTCTTGGTACAAAGATATTATATATATAATTAAAATAGAAAACCCAAATAATATTCAATAGGAAACAAAATAGAAAAAATAGAAAAGCAGAAAAAAAAACTATTCATTTAAGTAAAAAAAACTAGAAAATACTAATAATACTAAGTAAAAAGATCATAAAAATAATCAAGGGAAAATATTTTATTTTTCCATAAAGCTTATGCATCAAATGGTGTATCTAATTTAGGAAGATATTGTCCTGATTAAGCATGCAATAGTTTATGTCGGGTAAATGATCGATAGTCTATGTGCACAACCATTTTATGTAAAAATAGAATGATTTTAGCAAGAAAAAAAGGTTAATTAGAGATCAAATGATGCCCTAGAGACACCAGCCAGTTAGAGTAAGGGCTAGCCTTTTGACCTATTCTAAGGGCAGGTTTTCTAATATATAATTAAGAGGGAGTTACATACATAGCATGTGGATTTGTAAGAATAGGTTAATTGGAAGATGGGAAAGAAAAAGGGCAGCGCACGCTTGATTTGTCATGGATTATGTCTTTTACCCTATGGACTGCATGGCCTGAGTTTTTTATATTTTTATATCTAAAATATTGCTGTATGTTGCTAGTTAGCTGCCTTGCTAGCTAGCTAGAATGCAAATGGCTGTGATAAATAATCTTGGCATGATCAGCTAGGGTTTCTTCTGTTCACTCTCAGCATTAAGCATACCTAGCGACTAAAAAAAAGGGCAGTTGCCATGTGCTTAGTGAACTCTTTGGACCTACAGCAACACCATTACAATAAATACTGTTTCATTATTTATTTGAAGTGTATGTATTGGCCAGGTTGGTGGAATCAGTTGAGGGCATCCTTTTGTCTTTAGCTTTGGGTGGTTCTTCTGTCTTTGGTTGACAAACAATGACATGTAGACAAGCCCTAATGGAAGGCAAGGACCACACCTTTTTCTTTAATATTTAGATTAAATGGATAGGCCTCACATGGTTTTGCTTTGTGATTTAGCTCAAAGAGTTGAATCTTCATTTGATTAAGGTAGGTGTGGTGGTGGTTTGTGAATAAAGCAATATTGCGAGATTAGGGTTTTTTTCTCTCAATTCATCGGTGTTCTCTTCTTTTCCCTATGTTTTTATGGTCCCACTTTTGCCTGGCTATTCGTTTGTTCTTCCTTTGTAGATAGGGTTTGGAGATGCCTTTTGTTTGCCCCATGGTTATCATTTTCTGCCCTGTCCGGGGTGGTCTGATGTCCATTATCTCTTAAAGTAGGTTTTGTGATCATAATAATTTGCTCCAAAAAATCTGGTTATGTATTTATTTCAAAGAGATCCATTGAGTAATTTCTCTTCTTTTTGCACCCTCCATTTCTAGTCTCTTCTTATCCTTTGCTATTATTTTTTTTTTTTGGGTAAAGCTCAAAGCTCATTTGTTGGACAAAGACAGCACCATTAAAGCTGAGCTTTTAACCAGAAAGTTGGGACGCAGCTTCACTATTCACTATCCATTTAATCTAAATAAGGAATTCAAATTATGACTGAGCTCTCCAAATCAAGCTGGCAGAACTTGTATAGGCCAAAACAAATCTATCCCTGTACCCCTTTTTGATTTTTTTTTTCTTCTTCTTTGAATTATGGTACATGAAATGCTAGCGGAGCATATAGATAAATAAGATCGTTTTTGTCCTGTAATTTGTGGTTCGAAATGTATAATATTATTTTAAGTTTCAAATAAATGAAAAAAGAAGCAGGTGCCTAGGAAGATTAACTCTAAGAAGTAAAATCCTCCATTGATGTTCTTTTCCTATTAATCGAGGTCAAGTAGCTAGCATCACATGGGATCAAGCGAGGTGACAACTTGTACCAACCAGAAGCTTTTTAGCCAGTCTTCCTTTGACCTTTCCACAGTTTTTTTCTTTTTAAATTCCTCCCTATATCTTTACATTTTACTCCTTGGAAAATGGATTTATATATTGATTGTCCTATCTGTCTCATAACATGTGTAATTTGAACTTTAGCTTAACCTTGAGCTAAATACATAGGTCCATTGCTCATGGAATCTTTTTCCTTTCCTGTTCTGTAAAGTAAGAACAATTAAAAAGATTGATTGATTAATATGACTTGTTAACTGCTCATGCATTTCTATGACCTAAATCTTGGGAGATAGCTTTTTGGTTTCATGGAGCCATATCTAGGGTTTGTTAGGAGCTTCACAAACCTAATGTCACTTGTCCTTCATTAATTGGCATTGGGACTGAGAGCAGCGGCTTCTTGAGAGTCCAGAACCATACTTTTTTTTTTTTTTCCTGATTCTTGTATCATGCTCAACCCATCAAGAAGTGGAAAAGAGTGTATATCTAGTATCAACCTAAAATAGGAAAGTCGAAATTTGTGCTTCATATGTATTAACAACTTTTATAGAACACTTCCCTAAAGGAAAAAAAAAAAGTACTTAGAGAACACTTTTATTAAGATTAAATTTATAGAAAAAAAACTAATAGTGGTGAAGGGAAAAAATAAACACATAAGTATAATCATTTTCAGACAATTATATGTATAATGATTAGACAACCTCATTATTAAAAAGCAAAATTAATCCGTAATTCCATATTAGAAAAAAATCAAACTTAAATCCATTATAATTAAGGGTGTGTTCGTTGTTTGTCTAAAATTTAGATTATTCTGATGTACTTATATTAAAAATAAATTTAAAAAAAATAAAAAAATTAATATATTTCTAAAAAAAAAAACACTTTGAAATACAATTTCTTCAAACATACACTAAATGTTATTAATATATCTAACAAGCACACCATCCAAGTTAAAACTCTCGTTTATGTTTATATATATATATATATGTGCATGCTAGGCTAGAATATAGCTTGTTAGTAAAAAACATTAAGCATTGTAAATTGTGTATATATATAAATACTGTAATTTTTGGTGTGAAATAGTAAATACATATTTGAGATCGACACTGTTCTAAAAAGAAGTATAGACGTGTCTCTTGGAGAGCATGATTAATTAAGTTGGATTTTCTTGTCCAATTAAGCTGCTTGTGGGGGTCCGAGGCAATGTGATTGTGTTTCTATGTTTCCTATGCTGATCATGGTATAATTAAATGTGTAATGATGCTTCCGATAATGACCATGGCAAACATGTTTAGTTCAAATCTACGTATAAGATAATGATTAAGATGCATTAACCATAGTGACAAGTGATACGTGTAAGAATAATAAACTATAGAAAAAAGCAAACTAAATTCTTTTTCTCGTAATTAGGCAGAACCGAAGCCAATCCTTATAAAGATGCTTGACGAAATTAATATGATTTGAATTCCATAGCTAAATAATATATATATATATATATATATATATATATATATATATATATATATGATGTAAGAGTCACCAACAAATAGGATGGATTATTCTTCCATGCTTACAATTAATAATTAATGATATTATTAATATTAATTACGAATATAGAATCACAACTATATATATGGTGGTAGAAATATTATTTATTTATTCTATTTGTAACCCTTCTTCGTTTATTTCATTTTGGGACCGACTGTCATTTCATTGGCTCCCATTTAAAGAAAATGTTTAGTGCCTTACTATTTTTTTCACGGATTAAGGTGTAGTCACCACAAATAATGGACTGAAGATTCTCTTGTGCATGTTAGTGTTCTAGAAGTATCAAAGTCTTGGAGGAGAAGATGTGTCAAGGGTTGACAAGTCAAGGCACATCACTACGAGATTGAATCATAAAAGGAATTGTTTGCTTTCTTTCCCAATCGGGTCTCAAATGTTTCGGGCAAAAGCTTGATTTGATAATATGAAAATATATAAATATATCCAGCCCAAAAGAATATTAGTATAAGAAAAGGTTAAAGTATAAAGTGTATGTAAAATCATATTTTTTTAAGGAGGAAATAATTAAAATCTGTCTTTAAGAGTAAATTAAAAAAAATTAGGGTTGACCCATAAAAAGAAGCATATATCCTCTTAATTTTTCTTAGAATATATAATAGAATTAGTATTGGTTCAAAAAAAATCCATTTGGCATCCTATTTTATCCCACAGACCCATATATACCACTTTTGTTAATAGCTATTTATTATGAACATGAGCAACCGCTTTATAATGAGTGTCGACATTCATGTATACCAAATTAATGATC